>Ga0081539_10002857_pt1 | contig 22977 bp, 19 predicted proteins | sample TabmetS4T2R2_FD_71023 | JGI IMG/M metagenome (GOLD analysis project Ga0081539, IMG submission 71023) | Tabebuia heterophylla rhizosphere microbial communities from the University of Puerto Rico - S4T2R2 | ecosystem: Host-associated > Plants > Roots > Rhizosphere ...
AATACCTTTCCCCGGGAAACGTTTTTGGGGCCTTTTTTGTGTGGGGAGGGGGGGGGAGCCACTGGCACCCCATCGCGCAAGCGTGCGCGCTGGGGACCCCGCCGACCGGCTCGCCAGCGCGGACCGTAAAGGTCCGCGCCGCTACTCGACACAAGTGAGCTCACGTCTACACCGGCACGGCGATCCGCCTCGACTCTTCCGGAGGTCGTACGTGTCGGAAGGAGCGATACAACAGCAGGTCGTACGCAATCTTGAGGGTGCCGCCGATGAACAGCGGTGCGGCCAGGGCTACGTGCTGCATGACGTTGCCGGCGACGAGCGGCCCCACCACCCATCCGGCATTTCTGGCCACGTTCGTCATGCCGCTCGCGTAGGTCCGCGCGGACCTCGGCACCACGGCCATGACGTACGACTGCCGCGTGGGCACATCCATTTCCACGAGCGCCTCCCGAGCAAGGAAGAGCGCCGACGCAACCGCCGCAGACGGTGCAGCCGGAGCGAGCATCAACAGCAGGCTCGAAGGCAGGTGCGTGAATACCATCGTGTTCAGCAATCCGATACGCCGGGCGATCCACGCTGCGCCAACGTGCGACACCACGTTGAGCATCCGCGCGCCAAAGAAAAGTCCTGCCAGTTGCGCTTCCGACGTGCCGTAGCGCTCGAAGAACCAGTACGCGATGAGAGAGGCGTTCAAGAATCCTGCGCCGACGCTGTCCATACCGAACAGCATCGCTATCCTTCCGACGACCGAGCGCGTCTCTCGGTCAACTGATGTGGTGCGAGGCTCGTGGAGGTCCGCTGCACGCGTCTCAATAGAGGCCGGCAGGAACGCATACGGCACCGACGCGGCGATCAGTACCAGTCCACAGGCGGTGAAGGTTCCCGTGTGCGCCGCCGCAAGGTCGATCGCAAAGAGGTTGACTGCAAGGGTCGGAATCGCCGCAGCCAATGCACCGATCGCATGTCCACCGTCCACCGCAGCGTTGTACCAGGCCAACGCCCACGTGCGCTGCTCATCGTCGGTCAACGACGGAAGGATCGCCTGATCGAGAGCCGATGCTGGACCACGGTCACGTCCCATGCCGTTCACCAGGCCGACGAACGCAATCGCGACCAATGGAAGTACAGCGCTGACCTGCGCAATCGCGATGTAGCCTGCGCCGCTCAGCACACCGATGACCACCTGCGTTCGCCGGCGGCCCCATTGGTCAGCCCACAGTCCGGTGACAATCGTGGCAACGGCGCTACCCGCGATACCGCAGCCGATCACCAGACCGATCGCCGCCGGCGTCAGCCCTTCACTCGCGAGGTGAATCGCAATCAGGATGCCGACGAGGCTGACCGCGGCAGCCCGCAACGCTCCAGCCGCGCAGACCAGTATGGGTGCCATCGATGTCACATTCGGAAGGCGTACTGCAGCTTGACCAGCAGCTGGTTCGAATCGAGCTCCCACCGATCGAGCAAGGACCGAACGTTGTGGTTGTAGACGACGAAGAGGTCGGCCACCGGCGTGAACGTCCACCGCAGCCGCGTATTGGTTCCGACCGACTTGCTGTCCGTGTCGTACTGAACGTAACTCGCAATCGACAGGTCGGGCGATACGTTCACCCGCAGCCGATTACCTACCAACGTCTGGGTGAAGCGTCCGGTCGCGAGATCGCCGATGTTCCGCTCGCCCGAAAATTCCACTGTCAACAACGGCGTGGGATTCCACGCACCGGTCCACTGATACTGATCGAGCGTGCCGTTGTAGAAGTCGCCGAACCACCACGTCACCTGGGTGTAGAAGCGCCGCTTCTGAGCGGTCCCGGCCTCCAGGCGATAGCGCCGCCAGTGGTACGAACCAGGTGGGATGACCACGCCCCGCGCCACTTCGAACGGCGAAACCAGCCGCTCCCCGGTGGGGTTCACGTTGACCTCTATGCGGTCGCCACTCCGGAAGCGCCAGTTCACCGGCGCGGTGAAAACCTGATAGCTCTCCCAATGGCCAGCCAGGTTGGTCACCACCGACGGCTGGAATTGATGGAACAGCTGCTGAATCGGTCCGCGGGTCAACCGCGTCCGGTTGTTCATCTGGCCACGGAGCATGTACACGGAGCGACGGGGCACGAACCCGAGCGATGGGTCGAAATCACGACCGATGCGCTTGTAGATCAGATTGATGTCCCACAAGTCGTTCGGATAATCGACCGCGAACCCATGCGCGGTTGCGTCGTTCCCGAGCTGCGCGCGATCGGTGGCCAACGCCCACGCGCCAACCAGAAGATTCTTGTTTCCGCGGAAACGCGATGTCCCGTACGTGAAGTCGACTCCTCCCAGCCAGCTGTTCGATCGGCCGAGCGGATCGCCTGTCGTGAAGATCCCCCCGATGGAAGATTCGGACCAGAGGTTCTGCTTCACCCGCCCAGCGCTCATCAATGCGCGATCCGCGACGATGCCGCGCTTGTCGTCGGTCCCGACGACAAGTCCGCCAACGTTTGTATCTCCCGCGCGCCCATTGATCTTGCCGCCGGCGATGATTGGAACTTCGACACCGTTCACCAGACCGATCCGTCGGCTGAAGAACGGGATGATGTCCTGGCCGAGCCCGAGGCCGAACGAAAAGATGTCCGAACCCTCCAGAAAGAACGTGCGCTTCTCGGGAAAGAACAGTGGAAACCGCGTCAGATTGGTGCGACGTGTGTCCACTTCGGTTTCGGCGAAATCGGTATTGACGGTGAGCGACGCGAGCAGATTCGCTCCGAGGCGCTGCGTCACGTCGAGGCTGGGTTGAAAGTCACCGTCCACGCCTGCGGATGGTGCCGGAATTCCACCTCCGGTGGTAAGCGCTGGTCGAACGGTGAGTCCAACGCCAAGCGCGAAGTCGGGCAGACCGGCCAGCAAACCCGCCCGACTGGTCTGGGTTATCTGATACTGCCGTTGCGGAGACGCCCATCGATCGGTTTCGAGCAGACGCTGAACTCGACGCTGAACGTTGAAATGCCACTCGTGCAACCCCGGTTTGAAGCTGATGCTCTGTACCGGGATGGCGATCTCGACGCTCCACCCCGAAGGTCCGCGCGCCGTCGCCGCTTCCCAGATGCCGTCCCAATCGGGGTTGTCGGACTCGCCTCCGGGGTTGATGAGGCCGTCGTACCGTGCCCCGCTTGGGTTGACCGCGAACACGTAGCCAGACCGTCCGTCGAGGAAAGGACCGAGGACGATGCGCACGTGATCCTCGGACGCGAGCGGAGCATCCCGGCGGACGCTGAAGCTCACGACGCCGCTGGGTTCGGGATCCTCGCAGACGATGCCGATGACGAGACCCTTTGGCCCCGCAAGCACCCGCACAGTTGTGACGAAGGTGGGCGCCACGCCTTCGGTTGGTTCGGTCGCGGTGAAGGCATCGACGGCTTCGGCCGCACTCCAGGCCGGCTCATCGAGCGCACCGTCAATCACCATTCCACTCGCGGGAAGCATGCCCGCATGGAGCTGCAGCGTATTTGTCTGGGCGCCGGCCAGCGCGGGGATCACCAGCCAGGCGGCACACAGGGCCAGCGGTCCGGCCGACGGCACTCGTCGTCGTCGCATCCCAGGTCCTGCGATCAACGAGCGGCTGGTTGCGCCACCTTCGGTGTCACGCGCGTGCCCTGTCGGATTTCATCGGTGCCACGCACGGCGACCATTTCGCCTTCCTTGAGCGGACCGAATACTTCGACCAGTTGATCCATCGCGGCGCCCCGCTTCACGTCGACCCACTCCGCCTGGTTGTCGCGAACTCGCACGACAAACGTGCGTTCCGTGGTCGTCGCGATGGCGCTTGCGGGTACGAACAGAGACGGCCGGCCCCGACGCATCGCCCACGACGCCTGGGCGAACATCCCTGGGGCGAGCCGGCTCGCTGGATTCGGCACATCGACTTCCACCGGCATCGTCCGCGTCTTTGGATCGAGCGCGCGTCCGACCCGCGCGACGCGCCCGTTGAACATCTCCCCGGGGTACGCGGGGACGGTGAAGGAGACCATCTCTCCCTGTTGAATACCACCGACCGCTGTTTCCGGCACCGCTACGACGAGACGGAGGCGCGCGATCTGCTGCACGCGAAGGAGCGGCGGCGTCGTCGGGCCGACGAGACTACCGACGTGGACGTTGCGCTCAGTGACGACACCATCGAATGGCGCGGTGATCCGCAGATAGGACTCGAGGTCGCTGACCACTTTCGCCGCATCACGCGCTGCCTGCTCGTTCTGCTTCCACTGCTCCACGCGCGCCTGATCGGCATCCACCGTCCGTTGCGCGACGTCGACATCGTTTCCGGCGACGACTCCAGGCGTGGCGGACGCCGCCTTCAACCGGTCGAATGTCGCTTGATCGGACGCCAGCTTGGCCTCGGCCTCGATGCGCTGCGATCGTGCGCTCTGGATACGCGCCTCGGCCTCGCTGCGCTGCGCCGCGATCTCGGGGGCCTCGATGCGCGCCAGCACCTGCCCGCGGCGCACCATAGACCCTCGGTCGACGGTGATGGAATCGACGAATCCCGACACCTTGGCGCGGATCTCGACGTCTTGATAGGCGATGAGATCGGCTGGCAATGCCAGCGGCCGATCGAGCGACCGTGCCACGACGGCCGTCACGTTCACCGTCGGCGTCGCGGTGGCGCCCGCATTCGCACCCTGCGCCGGGGGCGCGTCTCTTTGCGCAGCCACACCAGCGACGAACGACGTGACAGAGACCGTGATGAGAAGCGCGCGCAATGTTCGGTTATTCATCCCACTGTTCCTCTACGCCGCGACGGCATCATCCGGATGCCACGATCCCGATGTACGTGTGGCGCGACGCTGCGTGAGCGCATAGACCACGGGCAGAATCAGCAGCACCGTAATCGTCGATGCCATCAATCCACCAATCACGGCGCGCCCGAGAGGGGCGGCCTGCTCCCCGCCCTCTCCTAACGCGAGGGCCATGGGCAGCATGCCTGCAATCATCGCGAACGACGTCATCAGGATCGGTCGGATGCGGTGATGGACGGCCGATTGTGCCGCCTCGTCCGATTCCATTCCCGACTGGCGATCCTTCTCCGCAACGGTGATGAGCAGAATCGCGTTCGCCACCGACACCCCGATCGCCATGATGGCGCCCATGTACGACTGCACGTTGAGGGTCGTACCGGTCGCGAGCAGCGCGAGTCCGACGCCGAGGACGACGGCCGGAATCGCGGACAGCACAACGAACGCGAGCCTCCAGGACTGGAAGTTGGCGGCCATCAGCAGGAATACGGCGATCACGGCGACAAGCACGCCGTTGCGCAGGCCAGTTAGCGTCTCCTGCATCGGCGGAACCTGGCCGCGCACGTTTACCGTCACACCGCGCGGTGGATCGCCGAGGCTCCGCAACGCCTCCGCGACAGCGCGCGATGCCGATCCCAGATCGCGGCCAACCACGTTCGCCGAGATCGTGACCATCCTCTGCTGGTTGTAACGGTCGTACTCGCCAGGGGCTGTTCCCAAACTGAAGTTGGCCACATCCTCCACGAGCGGGCGCGAGGCGCCGGACGGCATCACAGGAAGGGACTGCAGATCTTCGATCGACGCCACGCGTGCCTGCGGGATCTCGACCTGCACCTGGTAGGCGATGCCGTTGCCTGGATCGCGCCAATAGCTGGGGAGCACGTACCGCGACGAGGAGGTCGCCGCGGCCAACGAACGACCCACCTGCTCGACCGTCACTCCGAGCTGACCCGCGCGCTCGCGGTCGATATTGATGTTCACGGTCGGGTACTCGAGCGGTTGCTCGTACTGGACGTCACGCAGTGACGAAATCTTCTGCATCGCCCCGAGCACTTTTTGGGCGAACGCGCGATCGTTGGCGAAATTTGGCCCCTGAACCGACACCTCGATGGGCGTTCGTGCGCCGAAGTTCATCGTCTGACCGACGATATCGCCAGATTCGAACGACACGACACAATTGGGCAGGTCCTGGCCGAGACGCTGCCGGAGGTGCTCCTGCAGATCGGCGATGCGGACTCCGGCTCCTTTTCGAAGGGCAATGGTCAGGAGGATCTCGTGCGGGCCGCTCGACCACAGGAAGATGCTGTTGATTGGGTAGTTCGGTGTGGGATTGCCGGCGAAGATCAGCGAGTTCTCGACATTCTTCGGCCCGGCTTCGGCCTTGATGATGTCCAGTGCCTTCAGCGCCACATCTTCAGTGCGCTCGATGCGGGTGCCGATAGGCGCGCGCAGGCGCAGTACGAACTGACCGCTGTCTACAGTCGGAAACATGTCCGAGCCAAGCGTACGGGCCACGAACACGACTCCTCCGATCGCGACCACCATATACAGCGCAGCAACGATCGCCGGTGCCGCCATGAAACGCGTGTGCGCGCGCTCCTGCCATTGGCGCATCCGGTCGAGGACACGCTCTGGTCGTTGTCTGTGATGATCACGCAGGATGCCGGTCGCCAGCACCGGCACGAGCGTGTTCGACAGGATGTACGACGCCATCATCGCGAATCCGACTGCGAGCGACAACGGAATGAAGAGCGATCGCGCGACGCCCGTCATGAAGAACGACGACACGAACACCGCCAGGATCGACAGCATCGCCAGCAGGCGCGGAATCAACGTCTCGCGACCGGCTTCGAGCACGGCGCGCGCCCGCGGCTCTCCGCGCGATAGATGCGTGTGGATGTTTTCGATCGCCACCGTCGCCTCGTCCACGAGGATGCCGATGGCGAGGGCCAGACCTCCGAGGGTCATGATGTTGACTGTCTGGCCCGTGAGCCACAGGCCGACCACCGCGCCGAGCAGTGCGAACGGGATCGTAATGATGACGATCAACGAGCTGCGCCAGTCACGGAGGAACAGCCACACCATGAAACCCGTGAACAGGGCGCCGAGCAATCCTTCGGTCGCCAGCCCGCGCAACGCGTTGGTGACGTAGACCGACTGATCGAAATCGAACTCGACGTGGATGTCGTCAGGAATGAGCGACTGAAATCGCGGCAGCTCCGCCTTGACGCGCCGCACGACGTCGAGAGTCGACGCATCCGAGCGTTTCGTCACCGGGATGTACACGGTTCGTCGACCCTGAACGAGCGCGTATCCCGTATTGATATCGCTGCTGTCATTCACCGTCGCGACGTCTCGGAGAAACACCGTTGGCCCCGTGCCCACACGGATCGGCAGACCTTCGAGGTCACGGATGCTCGTGACCGGTGAATTCACCTGAGTGATCCGCGTGAGGTCGCCGGTGCGGAGGTTGCCGCCAGGCAGGATGGCGTTGCCGGATGCAACCGCCCGCGCCACTTCGTCCGGTGACATGTTCATCTCTCGCAGGCGATCCGGATCGACACGGATGACCACGGTCCGCTGGCTGGCACCGAACGGCGGCGGAGCCGACACACCGGGAATCGTCGCGAACACCGGCCGCACGCGATTGAGCGCCAGGTCCTGAATTTCGCCGACTGCACGCGTGTCACTCGAGAACACCAGCTGGCCGACTGGGACCGTTCCGGCGTCGTACCGGACCACGAACGGCGCAACCGTTCCCGGCGGCATGAACGCACGGGACCGGTCCACGTACGAAACCACTTGCGCCAGCGCCTGGCTCATGTCGGTGCCCGGTTGGAAGAAAATCTTGACGAGCGCGACGTTCTGGACCGACTTCGATTCGACGTGGTCGACGCCGGCGATATAGAGGAAGTGGTACTCGTAGTAGTAGGTGAGATACCCCTCCATCTGCGCTGGATCCATTCCTCCGTACGGTTGCGCAACGACGACCACCGGGAGGTTCAGATCGGGAAAGATGTCGACCGGCATTCGCCGCACCGCAAAAAATGCGAGCAGCGCCAGGGCAGCCGCGGCAACGAAGACGGTAATGGGACGACGCAGCGATTGATGTATGAACCACATAACCCTGAACTCCTCTGTTCCCGGTTCCGAGTTCCCGGTTCCAAGTTCCCGGGGTTCCGGTTCCGATTTGCCACGTTCCGCTTCCCGGTTCCGAGTCCGGTTCGCAGTTCCGATTCCGGGTTCTCTGTTCCACTTCCGAACGATGAACCCAGGAACACATGAACCACGCAACAGGAACAGGAACCACTGGAACTTGGAACCGGGAACTCGGAACCGGGAACGTCGTGTTACGGTGCCGCCATCGTCAGAAACGGCGTGAGATCCCCTGCCGCCTGCGCTTGCGCGAGCAGTGCACGCCACACGCCGAGACGCGCCACCGCGTCGTCCGTTTCCGCTTGCGCGAGCAGATGCTGCGCCTCCGCGACTTCCGTAATGCTGGCCAGCGCGTTGTCATACCGGGCGCGGGCACGCTGTTCCGTTTCCTGTGCGGCCGTGAGCACCGCCATCATGTTCTGCGCGATCGCCGCCGCTGCTTTGTAGAGCGCGGCAGCGCGCACCTGTTGCGTGGTCACGTCCGCAACGGTCTGCTGATAGTGAGCGCGCTCGGCCACTTCGTTCTGGGCCTCGACTCGCTGCCGCGGCCTTACGCTGAACAGATCGACGAACGGAAAGGTGACCGACACGCCAGCGGCCCAGTTCGGAACATTCGGCCAGAGACCGTCGGATGCATCGATGCCGGCGAGCACCGCGCCGCTGCCGCGCGCGCTGACGGCCGACTGCAGTGCGATTCTCGGCAGCGTGGAGCGCTCGAGCGCGCGCTCGCGCGCGCGAACGACGTCGATCGACGCGGCTGCGGCGCGTGCCGCGGGATGCATTTCGACGCCGCGGGGGCCGACGGCTGCTGACGGCACGGTCGACAAGCGGCCCGGAACGACGTCGATCGCCGAACCCGCTTGGCCGACCGCCTCGCCGAGCGTCGCACGGGCGATCTCGGCGTTCTGCTGTGCCTGCGTCAGCTGATTGCGCGCGTTCGCCAATTCGGCTTCCGCTCTCGACTGATCGACGCCGGGCCGCAACTGATTCGTGACGAGGGTCCGAACGGCATTCGCGAACACCTCCAATCGATCGACGTTGGCTCGAGCAGCGCGAACGCTCGCGTCGGCAGCAAGGACGGTGACGAATGCATCCGCGGCCGCCGCCGCGGAGTCGAGCTCACTCTGCGCGGTGCGAGCCGAGGCGGCTGCCTGCTGTGCACGTGCGGCGTCGATCGCGGCCTTCCGCTGTCCGAAATCGACGGCGTCCCACGAAATCAATGCACCAGCTGCACTTCCCCAGACGCTATCGCTGGAGCGAGACAGCACCGGGCCAGAAACTGCCGGCACGGTGCTTTGTGGAAACAACAGACCGAACACGTTGTTGTGGGTTGCGCGGTTTTCCTGCCATACGAGATCCACCCGCGGCAAATACGCGGTGCGCGCGACAGCGATGCCCTCTTCTGCCGCTCGAGCGCGCGCACGCTGCTCCTGTACGACTGGATAGCGATCCAGCGCCTGGCGAATCGCCTGGTCGATCGTCAGCGCCGCGGAGACCGGCGGACTCGGTTGCTGCCCCGTTGCCACTGACGCACTTGTCACGATCATCGACGTCAACGCGATAACGATCGGGTGGGTGAAGGCGAGAGTAGTGTGACGAGTCATCGTTTCGACCGGCGTCCCTTTCGACTGGCGCCATCGGACGCAAAGGATTGGTACAACGCCTCCATCATCACGATGCCGTGCTCGAGCAATTCGCGGTCATCTGCGTAGGTGGCGCGGAGCCCGTCGACGAAACGACTGACGGCCGCACATTCGGGCATCGCGTAGCGACTTTCTTTCAGATCGAGGTCGTGCACGACGTGAGACACGGACACCACAGCAGGATCGGTTACGGCGAAACGGTGCATCAGCGTTTCGAACGTGCAATGGGCACCGTGATGACCGAATTCCACGTTGGGCATATCGAATGGAACCTGCCTGGCCGTGAGAGAAGAGTTCGGTGCCGCAAAAGTGAAGCGTGCGTCGGGCGCGATGAACCGCCGGATGAGCCACGCCGATGCCATTCGATCGATCCCCGGCCGCGGCCGCGTCACCCACGTGATCCCTTTGAAGTCGCGGCGCTTCAGGGTAGATGCACGGCTGTCGGGAGCCGATCCATTCCTCGTCGCTTCGATGGCGGTCAGGATGTGTTCTGCGTCGCCGCGTCCAGGCGCGCCGAAGTAGTCTCGCGCGGTAATCGCCGCAAGCCGCTCGCGCAGGCGGCGCAGCTCGCGTTCGAACGGTCCGCGCTTGGCGCGTCCACTCGTGCGGGCTAACTTTGTGGCGACGGCGCGGGCATCGGCAGCAAAGCGTTGGTACTCCTCGTTGCGCGCCGCTCGAAATTGCTGCACCAGTTCGGCATCTGTATAGCCGTCAACGGCCGTCCCCTCGAGGACGCTGACTTGTCCGCCGGACGACACGATCTCTTCGCGCACCCAACTGAAGTCTTCGCGTGCTTCGTCGGTGCTCGGCAGGACGTACAGCGAATTGCGGAGCACGACCGCTCCGACTTGCTGGAGACGACGCCACACGCGGACACGCAGATTCGAAGGTCGTGGTGGCAGCTGATGCACCAGGATCAGCCAGCGCCGATTGCCGTTTGGCTCAGCCACGTGCCGTCACTGTAACACGCACGATGCAACAGGTGTTGTGGGCTAGAATGCTGATATGACCAAGACCGCCACGCTCGTTGCAACTCTGCTGCTGGCATCGACCGCCTCCGCACAGGAGATGCCCGCCGATTACGCAGGCGTTCTCAAGACTCTCAGCCGGATGGGCGACTTCAAGGACAACGTCCTGAAGGTGAACATCCCGCGGAACGATCTGAAAGTCTCCGTCGACGGTGTGGCCACGCCGACGCCGTTCGGATTCGGCGGCTGGATCGCGCTGACGAAAGGGACCGGAGGGATGGACGTCATGATGGGCGACCTCGTGCTGACCGAAGCCGAAGTCAACCCGGTCATGTCGGCGATTCTCGACAACGGCCTCGAGGTGACGGCCCTGCACAATCACTTCTTCTTCGAGAATCCCCGTATCTTCTACATGCACGTGCACGGCATGGGACGCGCCGCCGATTTGGCGACCAAGGTGCAACCAGCCCTCGCGCTCATTGGAAAATCCGCTCCGCCCGCTTCAGCAGGTGCAGAAGGCCGGGCGATTGCCGGCAATCTGACGACGGCGCAGCTTGCGAAGACGATCGGTCATGAGGGCGAGCAGACCGGGCAGGTCTACAAGATTACGATTGGTCGCGACGACCTCGGAATCAAGGAGATGGGCGCCACGATCAACGCGCGCATGGGACTCAATACGTGGGCCGCGTTCTACGGAAGCGACTCCGATGCCGTGGTCGCCGGCGATGTGGCGATGCGTGAAAACGAAGTGACGCCCGTGCTGAAGGCGCTTCGGTCGAACGGCATCGACGTCGTTTCCATCCACCATCACATGACAACGACGCAGCCGACCGTGTACTTCCTGCACTACTGGGGCAAGGGACCGGCGCAGAAGCTCGCGACCGGCGTGCGCGCAGCGGTGGACCAGCTTGGTAAGGGCCGTAGCGCGACTCACTGACGCCCACGCTTCCGGCCCAGCGTTCGTGGTTTAACTCGATCAACTTCGAGTGCTGCGTCGATCTCGTCTTCGCGCTCCGCGACGAGACCGACGTGGTGCGACTCGTAGTAGTCGACCTCCCGATCGATCTCCGCAACTGCAAGCCGATGGAATCGAAGATTCACCGATTCGCGCGCGGCTCGCCGCTGTCGTACATGCGCCCGGTATTCCTCTAGCGTGATCGTTTCCGCGGATCCCGCATCCACTTCCGAACCCCGACGCATGATCTACGTCCCACGCTCTCGTGGCATCGGGATCGATGTCCGTGTCGAGACTGCGAATCAGTTCGAGCCGCGAGGCGGGCGCGCTCTTCGAGGGGAAGACGAAGATTTCGGCGAGCATGTCGGTTGGCGACATAGGCCCAGTGTGGCAGCGGCGAAACAGCAGGTGAGCCGCTACGGATTGTCAGTCATTTGTCAGTCTCGGCCGAGCCGCAGTCGTAACCCGTACGGTAATAGAAGTCTTCGCCGTTGACGCGTTGCTTCGTCCCCATCCGCTCATCGCCGCACCCAGGCGAGAGAAACGGTGATCGGCAACGCCGGCGGCTGCGGCCCGGGCGCATTCGGCACGATGAGAAAACGGCTTCCGATCGTGTCGAACCAGCCGTCAGCCGTCAATGTCGATACCTCGTTCGCGCGCATATCGCTGGTAAACAGGACGCGTGGCACGCTGGCCGAGAACGAACCTTCAGTGCGGACGGAGACGACGTTAACGGAATGCGCCGGGCCGACAAAGAACAGTTCCCGGCCGTCCCTGCTCCACCGCGGTGCCATGCCGCCGCCGGCGGACAGTTGTCGTTTACCGCGAGCATCGGGAAAAGCCCGCACGTAGATTTCCGCACGGCCTGTCTCGTTCGATACATACGCCACATAGCGGCCGTCGGGAGAGAAGCGTGCTTCGTACTCGTCGAACTCGCCCCTCAGGTACGCGGTCGGCTGCCGCTCCGGAAGCGTGAGGTACCAGACGTCGCGACGCGGGGCTACGCCTTCCTGATACAAAATCCGCGTTCCATCCCGCGACCAGTCGGTGGGGCTGCGATCGGGGCCAGGATCGAGCAGCGGTTCGTCGCGTTCGCTCGTCAAATCACTCTTCAGGTGCAGGTTGCGGATCCCGTCGGGACGGCCGGTAAAGACGATGCGCTTCCCGTCGGGCGACCAGACGGCTTTGTTGTTGTGCATTCCGTCGAACGTCAGGCGTGATGAGGACCCACGCATGAGATCGATCAGCCACAGGTCGCCGGTGCCGGTGCGCAAATCATGCTTCTCCGCGGCAACCGTCGATCCATCCGGAGAAAAGCTCGCCGTCTGATAATCCCCCGGTTCCCCGACGTTCGTGATGGTGCGGCCGGTGTGATCGACGACGATGGGTTGGCTCGCCGCGAGCAGGCCACTGGCTCGGTAAATGAGCACGCCGGTGTTGGACACGTCGTAGGAGGCACGGCCGTCGGTGGCGATGAACCCGACCGATTCAGCGACGAGCATGGGCTCGTCTGAGAGCGCGAGCGACGCCGGGTCGAATCGTTGCGAAAGGAGCCGCCCGTCCCGGAGAAAGAGCAGCCGATCCGGGGCCGCGAATCGTGATTTCTCGTGCGCGTCGAGCAGGCGCGTGGCGCGTCGATCATCGAGTGCGGCGACGTAAATGCCCTTGCGGCCCGGCTTCCCGCGCGCGAGGTAAATGAAGTGACGCCCGTCCGGCAGAAACTGCGGGTAAACGTGACCATACTCGTCGCGACCGATCGTGGTCACAGGAATGCTGCGACCGCCGGATGCGGCAACGCGATAGAGACCCGTTTGCGTGCTGGGGGCGTACAGAATGACACCGTCCTGGTTCCAGGCTCCGCCAGAACCGTTCTCCGCATCGGCCAGAGTGACGGGCACGCCGCCACGCATCGACACGGTCTTCAACTTGCCATCGGCGAAGAACCCGATGGTCGAGCCGTCGGGCGACCAGAACGGCTCGCGGGCGCCATCGGTGCCAACCAGCGGTTCGGCCGCCAGCGCTCGAATTGGACGAACCCACAGCAGTCGATGACCAGCCCGATCGGTGGCGGCGAATGTCACCCGTTCCCCGTCCGGAGAAATCGCCAGCGCCGGTGTCCGATCGGTGACGCCACCGCCAAACGCTGTCCCTTCCGGAGGCAGCAGCGCGAACTCCGTCGGGCCGTTCTGCGTGCTCGGCGCGATGCCGCGCGTGCCGATGATGAATCCGATGATTGCGGCGACAGCGAGCGCGCTTAGAGCCAGGGCCACACGCGTCAAGCGGGGATGGACATGAGGGTGTCCGGTCTCTTCGTCCGCTCGCGGCGATTGCTCGAGTTCCGGTCGCGCGTCGGCGATATGACGAAGCCGCCGATTGCGATCTTTCTCGAGGCATCGTCGCAGCACACGCCGCACGCCCGGCGGCGTGCTGGCGGGCACAGCCGACCAGTCGGGCTCGCGCTCGAGCACCCCGGCAATCACGTCTGAGAACGTGGCCCCGCCGAAGGCCCGCCGTTGGGTGACCATCTCGAACAGCACACAGCCGAACGACCAGATGTCGGTGCGCGAGTCCACTTCCACGCCGCGTGTCTGCTCGGGACTCATGTAACACGCGGTGCCGACGATCGCCCGAGCACCGTCCCGCTCCAAGGTGACCGTATCGAACACCGGAAGGAGCTTCTGCTGCGATTGCTCGTAAGCCTTGGCCAGGCCGAAGTCGAGCACCTTCACCGTACCGTCGGGCCGCAGCTTGATGTTGTCCGGTTTCAGATCGCGATGGACGATGCCCTGCGTGTGGGCGGCATCGAGGGCGTCCACGATCTGTCGCGCGATGCGAAGCGCCTCACCGGAACCAAGTGGCGTTTCGGCGCCGAGCCGATCGGCCAGCGTCTCACCCTCCACGTACTCCATTACCAGTGCTTGCACACCGTCGACGCTCTCCACGCCGTGCAGAGTGGCGATGTTCGGATGGTTGAGCGCGGCCAGCACGCGAGCCTCGCGCGCAAATCGCCCGAGCCGTTGTTCATCCATGCGGTCGCGGTGAGGCAGGACCTTCAGCGCGACGCGGCGGTGCAGAATCGTGTCGCGACAAAGGTAGACCTCGCCCATGCCGCCCTGCCCGAGCAGGCTCACGATTTCGTATGAACCGACGCGGCCGCCGGCCTCAAGCGAAACGACGCTCATTCGCCCAGTACCGCAGACCCGCGGCGTGGCATGTCGGGGGCTCTATGCACGCCGCCCTCGTCAACGCAGGTCTCCGTGGTGAGTACCGCAGCCGATGTCCGGTACATCATGACGATGGCGCCAATCGTCAGGCGATCGCGATCGCGCAGCGGATGCGCGTCCGCGACCGGTTGGTCACCGACGCGCGTGCCGTTCTTGCTGTGCAGATCCTCGATATGAGCGACATCTCCGTCGATATGGAGCCGCGCGTGACGCCGTGAAACGCTCGGCGACTCGATGCACACGTCAGATTCCGGATCGCGTCCGATCTCGTTCGCACCGACATGCAATCGGAAGCGCTTGTCGCCGGCCACCAGCCAGTGCCGCGTCGCCGTCGCGCGTTCATTTGTCGACCCCAAGCATGTGACTTGGAGCGCCAGCGCATAGCCGATACGCGTGACGGTCCGAATCACGGGAGCCGACCGGTCGCTGTCGTCGAGCGCGCGGCGCAGCTCCTTGACCAGCCCGTTCAGGGTTGCGTCGGAAACGAACACGCCCGGCCACAGCCGCTCGTGCAGCGAGGTTTTGTCGACGACCCGCGGTGCCGCGCGCACCAGCACGACGAGCAGATCGAAGGCCTTCGGAGTGAGATGCAGAGGCTTGCCATCGCGGAGGAGCCGTCGGACGCCCGCGTCGAGCTCGAACGGGCCGAATCGCGCACTTGCTTCCGTTCCCACGGAAATCCCCCGGTTCTCTCCCGCGACGCCCCAGACACGCGACCGGTCTCACGGCAGGATGCTTTCAACGCTGCCGGCGACGGATAGCGATCCTACAAGGAGACCGATATGCGCAACAAGCGAGCGACTTCTATCTGCGTGCTCTTGGCTATCGGCGCGCTTTTGACCGGCGCCCAGGTTGGAGCAAAGGATTTCACGGACTGGACACCTGCCGTCAGTGTCGAGACCGTCCCAGGAACCGACCCGTCGTTCAACACCGTGTTCCAGGACGGGTGCCCGGCGCCGTCGAAAGACGGTCTGACGATCTACATGGCTTCGAATCGGCCTGGCGGGCAGGGCGGCCTGGACATCTGGGCGGCCTCGCGCGAGAGCGCGGATGATCCGTTCGGTCCTCCAATGAACCTGGGAGCTCCGATCAATACAGCCGCCGATGAGTTCTGTCCGACGCCACTCACGAACGGCCATGGCCTGCTCTTCGTGAGCACCAAGGCCGGCGGTTGCGGCGGCGCCGACATCTACTTCGCTCGCTACCACCCAGAACGAGGTTGGGAACAGCCGGTCAACCTCGGCTGCGAGGTGAATAGCGCGGCGGATGAAGCCAGCCCGTTCATCGTCGACAACGAGGATGGGTCGCTGTCGTTGTACTTCTCGAGCACACGGGCGGGCGGTTATGCACCGGATGCGCCTGGGGCGATCGTCGGCGACAGCGACATCTACGTGACTTCGATTTCAGCCGAGGGAACTATCGGAACGCCGGTGCTGGTCGACGGCGTGAATACAGCCGCACAGGATGCGCGGCCGAACGTTCGCCGTGACGGCCTCGAGATCTTCTTCGACTCCAATCGCACGGGCGGGGTTGGAGGCTTCGACATCTGGTCGGCCACCCGCGAGAGCACGTCCGACGCGTGGTCGGTTCCGGAAAACGCAGGACCGCAGGTAAACAGCGTCGCAAACGAGACGCGACCCTTCCTCTCCTGGGGCGCGACCACGCTGTACTTCGGGACGACACGCGTCGGCGTCGAGGGGGCGGCGGACATCTACATGACCACGCGCGCGAAGCAGACCGGCGCCCGATAGGTGCTCGAAATTCGCGGCGCGCGCGTGAAGCGCGCGCCGCGTCGCCGCAGCACCCGCGCCGCGCCACCTCTCGCCTCAGCGCTCGATCACCTGGAGGTTGTCGACCACCGCGGTTGCCCGGTGCGAGGCATCGTCGAGCAGGATGGCGACCGCGGATAGACAGTTCTCTGTTTCCGTCGCGGATGTGGCTGAGACACATGCTCGAGTTGACGGAGGCTGGCGAGTGTGGCGCGGTCATCTCCATTTGGAAGTGACGCGCACAGCAGGCGATCTCAGGTCATCGCGTATTCGATCGTTGTTTTCCACGGTCACGCTTACAGCCGGCCCTGCGAACGTCATGACCATCGCAATCGCGCCGGGCTCTCCTCACCCTCGTCAAGGCTCTCCGCTCCGCTCCGACCCCGAATAGCCGGGCTCACCGGGGCGGAACAGAGAAACTATTCGGCACCGCAATCGAGGAGCACGGCGATGCAGCTCATTCGTGTGTACGAGCACCGCGTCTCGACCAGTAGTCGGGCCGCCGGCGCGTGTGTGCGAGCGCGAGAATGACGATGCCGTCGTCCGCGATCTGGTATGGAATGGTGAACGGGAACCGATCAGGCGCGGCCACCGGCCGATCTTTGCGATCGCGCCACCTGGGGTGCGGCTCCGAGAAATTGGACGATCAGCGATAAGGCCGCGTCGATTTCGTCTTCGAGCTCCCCGCCGAGACGACTTGGTGCGACTCGTAGTATTCGACTTCCCGATCCATCTCCGCAACTGCGAGCCGATGGAATCGAAAGATTCACCGATTCGCGCGCGCGGCTCGCCGCTGTCGCATGTGCGCCCGGTATTCCGCGAGCGTGATCGTTTCCGCAGTTCCCGCATCCACTTCCGAACCCCGACGCACGATCTCCGCGTCCCACGCTCGGGTGGCATCGGGATCGTGTGCGTATCGAGACTGCGAATCAGTTCGAGCGCGAGGCGGGCGCGCTCTTCGAGGGGAAGACGAAGGATCTCGGCGAGCATGTCGGTTGGCGACATAGGCCCAGAGTAGCAGCGGCGAAACAATCCGTGAGCCGCCACGGATTGTCAGTCATTTGTCGGATCAGTCGCAGTCGGGGCGTTCGCAACGACGCGTTTTCCTAAGGAATTCGGAGCGATTATGGGGTGCGACCCTCTGGCTGTTGACCAGACCGCAATCCGGAGGAAGTCCGACCTGTAAGTTGTTGATTGCGTGAGGAAAATGGCGCGCCCTGCAGGGACTCGCCCACGCTCGCGCAACGCGTAGCGTTGTGCGGCGTGACGGAGAACCGGAGCGGCGTGGCCGCTTCCGATGAAGTGGCGCGCCCTGCAGGACTCGAACCTGCGACCTCCTGGTTCGTAGCCAGCAGAAAGGGGGCAACACGGGGCAGCGTGAGACCGCTGCCCCTCTTTTTTCCGCCCATTTCATCTACTTGGGGCAACTGCAGAACATCGCGCGCCGCGACGATTTGTCAGTCGTTTGTCAGTCGGTTTTCAGCTGGCCCGGCGCCAGTGGGTTGCAGGAATTCGACGGGCAAACAACCGCTGCGACCAATCTGGTCTTTTGCGTGAGTCCTAGAGCTTCGGCGCGCTGCCGCGGCTCTCATGCCAGAAGCCCAGAATCTCGATCCGGTCGGGATCTGTCAACAGCCAGTAATAGACGTAGTAGCGAATTCGCGCAAGGTGCAGGCGACGAACACCGGGCAACGAGACATTCCGCGCGCGAGCGCCGGCCTCGGGTTGAAGCGAAATGATTGACGACGCGCGTTCCAGTTCCTCGCGGATCGCGTTCGGCGCCTTCGGTCGATTGAGCCGCCACCAGTCTTCAGCAGCGCGAATCTGCGCCCTTGCCAGATCGCTAATGTCGATATCGAGCGGTCGCCTCACTCGCGGCTGCGCATTTCCGCCAGGAGATCCTTCATCGACGTGGTCTGGCCGCGCCGACACTGCGCCATCGCTTCGAGAAGCATCCGCTCGGTCTCGGCGTCCGCCTCAAACGTCTCGTCGCCCTCTAGCGCGAACACCGTTACCGGCGTGCCCTCCGGCAACTCCGCATCGAGTTCGACGCGACCATCAACAACTTTTCCCGGTGCGATCTTCATTCGCGCATTCCTTGCTCGGGTATGTGGCGACCTTCGGCGGCGATCCGGCGACGACCGCGCGCCTTGATCTCTGCGGCGAGCGCCTGCGTGTCTTCCTTAGTCCTGAACTCTCGACCTTCGCCGCGCGCCAGCGAGGCCTCGGCTTCCCCGACCATCGCAACGATTTCGAGACGCCGACGCTCGCGCTGCTCCCACAGGGCCAGCGCTTCCTCCACAGCCTCTTCCTCGCGGGTGAACCGGCCGCTTTTGATGGCGTTTTGAACAAAGGCACGCTGGTACGGGGTAAGTTCGACGTTCACGAGGCCATTGTAGCGCGGCGCACTCCGCAAGGTCCGCGTCCACGTCGTGCTGACGTGCGTTGACGAGCCTCACCATCGCGCACGGCAGGCCGGTGCGCTCGCGCGAGCGGCCCCGGCTCGGTTCGATCGCGTGTGAAAGAATACGCACCGCGTGGCCACGAATTCCAATGATGCGACATCCCTGAAGATTCGTTCATCTCAGGTTCTTCACAGCGAGGCCTATGAGACGCTGCTCGCACGCGCGCACCGGCGAACAGGTGCCGTGCCGGCGGAGGCGATCGTTCGGCACGTCCTGACTGTCACGCGCGGCGGTGACTGGCCGGTTCAGCGCGACGCGCTCGAGGCCGTGCTTCGTCGCTGCGCGTCGGCTCACGCCGACGAGATTCAAATCGTCGCGCGACCGCGGCGTCTTTCGGGCCTGTACGAAACCCGCCGACGCGGATCACGCGCACGCCCGTACCGGACGCTGCTTCGACGAATCGAGCCGATCGAGGGGAGCTGCGAGTGTGCCGATTTTCTCCGCGGTTGCCTCGGCCTGTGCAAGCACCTGATCGCGGTGCTGGAGGATGCGAGACGGACACGGCGGCGTATCGAGAAGGAGCCGCCATCGGCTGCGGAGACACCGCCACTACGCTGGGATCCGGTCCGTCCGCTGACCGGCCATGGCGACTGGCTGGCGCGGGTTCGTTGGGTTGGCGGCACACCGAATCCCGGGCTGCGGGTGTGGATGCGTCGAACGACCGGAGATGGCTGGACTTTCAAGGTTCCCGAGGCATCGCCGCAGCGCCGTGCGCTGGTGGAACGACTGCTCGCGGTGGTGAAGGATAGCTCCGGCGATCCGGCGTTGCACGCGCTCCTGGAACAAGAGCGTGTGCGGCTCGCGCGCGAGATCCAGGGTGCACGCGCTCGTCAGCCTCTGGGCCGAGCGCTATCTACGCTGAAGCAATCGCTGTATCCGTATCAACGCGATGGCGTCGAACGATTCTTCGTGCGGGGACGGCTGCTGATTGCGGATGACATGGGCCTCGGCAAGACCGCACAGGCAATGCCGCCTGCCATGCTCTCTGGAGCACCGGCCAGGTCCGCCGTGGACTCCTCGTCGTCCCCGCGGCGCTCAAGCCGCAGTGGATTCGCGAATGGCAGTTCTTCACCAACGCGCCTGCGCACGTCGTCGAAGGCATGCCCGCACAACGGCGGGCCGTATTCGCGGCCTGCCGTCATGGGTTTCTAGTAGTCAACTACGAACAACTCATTCGCGATGTCGACATCGTGCACGACTGGAAGCCTGAGATCATCGTGCTCGACGAGGCGCAGCGGATTAAGAACTGGGCAACCAAAACGGCCCTCACGGTGAAGCGTCTGGATCCACCGTACCGTCTGGTGCTGACGGGCACGCCGATGGAGAACCGGCTCGAGGAACTCGCGTCGATCGTCGAATGGGTCGACGACTTCGCACTGGAGCCGAAATGGCGACTGGCGTCGTGGCACAGCATGCCGGCAGACGGCAACGGGGAGGCCGGCGGGGCACGCAATCTCGAGACGCTGCGGATACGTCTCGCCCCTTGCATGCTCCGGCGCGTCCGCCAGCAGGTCCTGTCACAACTGCCGAAGCGAACCGACACGCGAATCCCGATCGAGATGACAGCAGAGCAGACCGACGAGCACGACGCCCTCAATGTGCCGATCGCGCAGATCCTCGGCCACGCGAAACGGCGGCCGCTCACGCATCCGGAATTCCTGCGGCTGATTTCGCTGCTCACGACACAACGCATCATCGCCAATGGTCTCGCCCAGTTGCGCTTCGAGCAGATCTGGCCAGACCTGTCGCGGATCGAGCGGCCGATCGAGAGCACGCTGCACGGGCTCTCGACCCCGAAGCTTGTGGAATTGCGCGAACTAATCACGCAGCTCGCGCTGGCACAGGGACGCAAGGTGGTGGTGTTCAGTCAGTGGCGGCGCATGCTCCGGCTGGCGCACTGGGCCACCCGCGATCAGCTCGCGCGAGAGCGGGTTCGTGCGGTGTTCTTCACTGGAGAGGAGAGCCAGAAGCGCCGCACGCAGAACATCGTGGACTTTCACGATGACCCCGCATGCCGCATACTCTTCGCCACTGACGCCGGCGGCGTCGGCCTCAATCTGCAGCGTGCGGCGAGCGCCTGCATCAACATCGAGCTTCCGTGGAATCCGGCAGTGCTCGAGCAGCGGATTGGCCGCATCTATCGGCTCGGCCAGCGGAGCCCGATCGATGTCTACAACTTGGTCAGCGAACCGGGGATCGAATCCCGGATCGCCGATATCGTCGGCTCGAAGCAGGCGCTCTTCACAGGCCTCTTCGACGGAACGACGGATGAAGTCGTGTTCGAAAGATCGGGAAGCTTTCTCTCGCGTATCCAGCGCATCGTCGCGCCACCAATTCCTTCGACAGCGGTAGGTTCAGCGGATGTGGGCGTGCCCGATGACGACGTCACCGAGCACGAGGTCGACGCCGTGGTGGCAGCCGGCGATGAGTCGCGAGATGCGTCCAGCGATGGTACTTCCGACCCGCAACCGGCGCCTTCAGCCACCACCATCGAGCGTCTCGTCGGCGGGGTGACAGTTCGACGCAGCGATAGCGGCGGGTTGATCATCGAAGCACCGCCCGAGACCGCGTCGACGCTCGCCGCGCTCTTCGCGGGCATGGCACAGCTGCTCCAGGCTGCGGGCACCGCTACATCGGATGCCAAATCCAATCGGGAATGAACGGTCGACAATGGGAGCCGCTACGGACCTGTCGGTCCTTTGCCAGTCACGCCGCAGTGTCGCGTCGTTGTGGCGGCGGTCCGCCAAGGCTATATTTCTGCAATGCGCTTCGAGAAGGTCTGGGTGGAACAGTGCCGGGCAACGAAGGCGATCAAGCGCCGCTTTGGAGCGAAGAGTGCCCTTGACTATCTGATTGGCGAGAAGCTGATCGCGTTTGCCGACGCCTCCCGCGATCACCCGACGTTCGCGAGGGAACTTCCCAAATTCCTGGCGGCGATTTGGCAGGTGTTCAACGAGTACGAGATCGCCGGCTACGTCGCCAGTCGACGGCCGATCGCCAGGCGTCGCCTTCGACAGCTCCTCTACTTCCGTTGATCGAGTTTGGCGGTCGCGTTCATGATGCCGTGAGCACGGCCACATTGCGCCACCCAGAGGCGTTGCGGGTTCGCACGCTTTAATGGAGTCGGCGTAACAGCGCACGCAGCCGGTTCAACTCCTGATCCGCCGCGAACTGGCCTCGCTCCTTCAACGCGGTCCGATACCACCCAGCCAGCAAGCAGAGTTCGTGTAGTGAACGTGATCACCCATCACCTCAGAGCCGCCGTATCTCTGATACGCGTCGATGAGACGAGCGAGGCCGTCCACCACCTGGAATGGACGCTTCACGCCGCGCGTCACAATGGCGAGGTCGTACGCGGGATCGCCGTACCGCGCGTATTCCCAATCAATGACGGTAGGTCGATCACCAGGGCCGAGCAGGATGTTCTGTCCGAGCAGATCGCCATGCAGGATCACGCTCGGCAGCGACGGCGGAAGATGTGGCAGCACCCGATGATGTGCATCGCGCATCCCTGGCGGATCCGCGTCGCGGAACACCGCCGTTGCCTGCTGCGCATGCTCCTCGCGAGTCAAAGGCCCAGCCAGAACGTCGCCGGCAACCGTGACAGGTGCTTGGTGAATGGCGGCCGCAATCTCACCGACGACCTCCCATGGTTTGATCGACGAATGCCTCCCGGCCCTCAAATCCAGTTCAACGCCAGGCGTGAACTTGCGTACCAACGCCAGGTGCTTTCCATCCGGGAACGTGCCAACCGTCTCTGGAAGATGAAACGGAAATCGGTGGGTGCGAAGCCTCGCGAGCAGTCGAAGCTCACGGTTGTGCTGTCGTTCAGTGCTGGCGGAGCGTCGGGTCTCGGCAGTGCGACGACGTAAGACTCGCAGCCTCCGCCAACAAACTCGACTTCCGCTGCGAAGATCTCGCGTGAGAGGCCGTCGCCGATTTTCGTGACCCAGCCGAGCTCACGAATCGGTCCCACCTCTCGACTAATCAGCTCGCGCAGCACGTATTTCGCGCGTGCCCATCCAGCGCCG
>Ga0081539_10002858_pt1 | contig 22970 bp, 24 predicted proteins | sample TabmetS4T2R2_FD_71023 | JGI IMG/M metagenome (GOLD analysis project Ga0081539, IMG submission 71023) | Tabebuia heterophylla rhizosphere microbial communities from the University of Puerto Rico - S4T2R2 | ecosystem: Host-associated > Plants > Roots > Rhizosphere ...
CCGGGCGGTGCGGGCGTTGGTCAGGGTCTCGATGGTGGTGAAGGTCTTGGAGCAGACGATGAACAGGGTCTCGGCCGGGTCCAGGTCGCGGGTCGCCTCGGCGATGTCGGCCCCGTCGACGTTGGACACGAACCGGAACGTCCGCGACCGGTCGGTGTAGGGCCGCAGGGCCTCGTACGCCATCGCCGGGCCCAGGTCCGAGCCGCCGATGCCGATGTTGACCACGTTGCGGACCGGCCGGCCGGTGTGGCCGAGCCAGCGGCCCGAGCGGACCTCGTCGGCGAAGGCCCGCATCCGGCCCAGGACCTCATGGACGTCGGGGACGACGTCGTGGCCGTCGACCTCGATCGAGCTGCCCTCGGGGGCGCGCAGGGCGACGTGCAGCACCGCCCGGTCCTCGGTGACGTTGATCCGCTGGCCGCTGAACATGGCATCGATCCGCCGCCGCAGCCCGGCCCGCTCGGCCAGGGCGACTAGCAGGCCCAGGGTCTCGGCGGTGACCCGCTGCTTGGAGTAGTCGAGATACAGGTCGCCGGCCTCACAGGTCATGGTCTCGCCCCTGGCGGGGTCGGCGGCGAACAGCTCGCGCAGGTTGGTGCCCTCGAGCTGCCGGTGGTGACGCACCAGCGCCTCCCACTCGGGGGTCTGATCGATCCGGGCGGCGTTCTCGGCCATCGCGGTCGGCTCCTCGGTCGGGGCGGGGGTATCAAAGTATCGCGTGAGGACAAGCAGGCCATGGAACCGATGCGGTCGGCTCAGAGCGGGTAGTCGCCGACCCGGTCCAGGGCGACCTCGCCGCCGACCTCGGCCGTGCCGTCGGGGCCGGGGCGGGCCCGCAGGAGCGACCCGGCGCCCTGGCGGATGGTCAGCGGCCGGCCCAGCCGGCTGACCAGGCGGACCGCGGCCGCCCCGGTGGCCTCGTCCTCGGCGATCCCGAACGCGAGGGCGAACACCCGGGCCCGCACCCGCCCGGCGCGCTCGTCCTCCCAGGCCCAGCAGTCGACGAACCCGAGCCCGTCGGGCGCCCCGTCCAGGGCGTCCACCTGTCCCGGGTCGGCGAGCTGGCGGAAGCTCATCCGCGGAGCCCACTCGGCCCGGCCCCGGATCCAGGTCACGCCGTCGCCGTCGGTGAAGGTCGGGACCTCCCCGGCCGGCGGCCGCAGCACCGCCACCGCCGCCCGCTCCCGGGCCAGCAGCCAGCTGGTCCCGACCAGCGGGTGCCCGGCGAAGGGGAGCTCGACCGCCGGGGTGAAGATCCGCACCGCCCCGGCGGCCGCGTCGTCGACGAACACCGTCTCGCTGAACCCGAGGTCGGCCGCGACCTCCTGGCGGCGCCCCTCGGGGACGGCCGCACCGTCCAGGAACACCCCGAGCGGGTTCCCGCCGGTGCCCTCCGGGGTCACGAACACCCGCAGCGCGTGGAGCTCGGCCATGGCGACAGGCTACCGCGCTGGACCGATCCCGTGGGACCGTGCCAGGGTTGTCTCCGAGGAGGTGCCGATGGGCGGGTTCGTGTCACGGGGGTTCAAGCGCCGTCGCCGGGCCGAGACCGGAGAGGCCAGGCGACTGCCGCCGGGCCAGTACGCGGAGCCCGGGTTCCCGGTGCTGACGGCCGGGCCGACGCCCCGGGTCGACCTGGCCGACTGGCGGCTGAAGATCGAGGGGCTGGTGGCCAACCCCAGGGAGTGGACCTGGGAGGAGGTCCAGGCCCTGCCCCGGTCCAGCTTCGACGGCGACATCCACTGCGTGACGCGCTGGAGCAAGCTCGGGACCAGCTTCGCCGGCGTCTCGACAGACACGCTCCTGGAGGCGGTTGAGCCCCGCCCCGAGGCCAGCCACGTGGTCGCCTTCTGCTACGGCGGCTATACCACCAACCTGCCCCTCGACGACGTGCGGGGGGGCAAGGCATGGGTGGTGTGGGAGCACGAGGGCGAGCCCCTGCCGGCCGAGCATGGCGGTCCGGCCCGGCTGCTCGTCCCGCACCTGTACTTCTGGAAGAGCGCCAAGTGGGTGAACGGGCTGCGCCTGCTCGACCACGACGCCCCCGGCTTCTGGGAAAGCCTTGGCTACCACAACCACGGCGATCCCTGGCGGGAGGAGCGCTATTGGGGCGACTGAGCTGGCGGCTGGCCGAGGTCGCCGAGGTCCGGCAGGAGACCCCTCGGGCGGTCAGCATCGCCCTGGAGGTGCCCGGCTGGGACGGGCACCTGCCCGGCCAGCACGTCGACGTCCGCCTCACCGCCGAGGACGGCTACCAGGCCGAGCGGGCCTACTCGATCGCCTCGGCGCCCGACGGCGAGCGGGTCGAGCTGACCGTGGAGCGCCTCGACGACGGCGAGGTCTCCCCCTACCTGGCCGGTGAGCTCCGCACGGGCGATCGGCTCGAGCTGCGCGGACCGGTCGGCGGCTACTTCGTCTGGGAGCCGGACCGGGGCGGGCCGCTGCTGCTGGTCGCCGGCGGGTCGGGGGTGGTCCCGCTGATGGCCATGCTGCGCCGGCGGGCGGCCGCCGGCAGCCAGGTCCCGGCCCGGCTGCTGTACTCGTCCCGGACCCTGGAGGACGTCATCTACCGCGAGGAGCTGGAACGGCTGGCCGAGGCCGCCGACGGGCTGACCGTGACCCATGTCCTGACCAGGGCCCAGCCGCCCGGCTGGACCGGCTACGCCCGCCGGATCGACGCGGTGATGCTGGAGGAGGTGGGCTGGCGACCCGGGGAGCGGCCGCTGGCCTATGTCTGCGGGCCGACCCGGCTGGTCGAGGTGGTCGCCGGCCACCTGGTCGCCCTCGGCCACGACCCGGCCCGGGTGAGGACCGAACGCTTCGGACCCACGGGGGTGCCCTGACGATGGACGAGACCGACCTGCGGCTGGACGGCAACGCCCTGGCCGGAATGCTGGCCGAGCTGTTCGGCTTCGAGATGACCACCGAGCGGGGCGGCTGCGCCGGCTGCGGGGCCGTCAACCAGCTCGGCGCCATGCTCGTCTACGCCCACGGCATGGGCGCGGTCGCCTGCTGCCCGAGCTGCGGCCAGCACCTGCTGCGGATCGCCCGGGGCGAGGGCCGCTGGTGGCTCGACCTGCGCGGGCTGGCCTGGCTGCAGCTGGACGAGCAGGCCCGGGTGGCCGGCTGATGGCGTTGCGGTTCGGGGTCCTCGGCACCGGCTACTGGGCCCGGGAGGCGCACGCCACCGCCCTGGCCCGCCACCCGGACACCGAGCTGGTCGCGGTCTGGGGCCGCGACCCGGCCAGGACGGCGGCGTTCGCGGAACATTTCGGCATCCAGGGCCACGACGACCTCGACCGCCTCCTGGCCCAGGTCGACGCCGTGGCCATCGCCGTCCCCCCCGACGTCCAGGCCGAGCTGGCCGTGCGGGCGGCCGCCGCCGGCCGCCACCTGCTGCTCGACAAGCCCCTGGCCCTGTCGGTGGAGGCCGCCGACCGGGTGGCCGCGGCCGCGGCCGAGCGCCGGGTCGCCACCCTGGTCTTCTTCACCCTGCGGTTCCTGCCCGAGGTGGCCGCGTGGATGGAGCGGGCCACCGCCAGCGGCGGCTGGCAGGGCGGCGACGGGGCCTGGCTGGGCACGGCCCTCCAGCCGGGCAGCCCGTTCGCCGGCTCCCCGTGGCGGCGCCGCAAGGGCGCCCTGTGGGACCTCGGCCCCCACATGCTGTCGCTGGTCCTGCCGACCCTGGGCCCGGTGGAGCGGGTGGCCGCCGGGACCGGCCTCGGTGACACCGTCCACCTGGTCCTGCACCACCGGAACGGCGCCGCCAGCACCCTGGCCCTCAGCCAGACCGTGCCCCCGGCCGCCGAAGGGATCGACCTCCGGCTCTGGGGCCCCGAGGGCCAGGCGGCCGTCCCCGCCTTCGCGCTCGACCACCTGGTCGCCCTGGAGGCGGCCATCGGCCAGTTCACCGGTCTGGTCGCCACCGGTACGACCGAGCATCCCTGCGACGTCCGCCTGGGCCGCGACAGCGTGGCCGTGCTCGAGGCGGCCGAGCGGTTCCTGTCCGCCGCCCCTGCGGCCCGCTCGGCGGCCGTGACGATGTAGGTTGTCGCCTCGCACACGCTTCGGCTCTGCTTCTGCTGGGGCCCACTTGGGGAGAAGGCGTTAGAGCCCTCGGCGCCAGATCTCTAGGCCGCGGGTCATGCCACGGTCAAGCCAGCGCTCGAACCGCTCAGACACCGAAGACTCGTCCTCTTTGTAGTTGATCTGAAAGAGCTCATCAGACGCGACGGTGATATCGACCGCCTGTCTCTGGCCTTCCTCGACCTCCTCGGTCCGGAAGAAGTAGAGGGAGGCTCCAATGAGGCCTCTATATTCTCGGCCGATTCCAGTGAAGGACAAAATGACATTGGCTTGTGTTTCGGTCTTGAGTCCGAGTCTGACCCAGGCATTGTATTCTGTCGTGTTCGCGTAATAGTCAAGTTGATGCGCCGCCTCGATCACCTGCCACCGGTACCAATTCCTCCGGCGGCCAACATCGGCCTCGGAGTCGGCGAAGAAGCGATGCTGAGCAAGGTGCCTTCCCACTTCCTGTTCCAGGCGTTCCGCAACCTGCTCGAACTTCTCACGCGCCCTGTCTGCGAGCCTCTCAGCGACCTCCTTTGCGCGCCTCCACTCCCTCTGAAGGGCCTCATTACGTGCAGCGAACAAGTCACCGATCGAAGCGATGACCTGTTCGATCCGCTCCTCCTCCTGTAGCACTTCCCGAGCGATACCAAGCGCATTGACGAAGGCCTTCCGTTCAAGCGCCGAGAAGAGACTGACCAGAGCAGACAACTGCCCCCGGTCCGCTGCTTCCAAGGCCTCGATGTACCTCTCGCGGTCGTCTCGGGTGACGACGAGAGGGAACCAACCAGCCTTGATGAACACGAGCGAGGCGAGCGCTCTCACTACCCGTCCATTCCCATCTTGGAAGGGATCGATCTGTGTAAAGCGGTGATGAAGCCAGGCCGCTTCGATCTCCGGCGGCACCCCCATCTGCTCGTGTCGTGCATAGAGGTCGATGAGCCGGTCCATCTCGGAAGCAACCTGTTCTGGAGGACAGTACTCGTGGACTGATCCATTCACCCGAGTCGGGTTGTTGGGAAGAAGTTTCCATTCGCCATGGAGCAAGGGAATCTCAACGTCGTCTCCGAACTGATCCTTGCCAGAGGTGGTCTTCTGCCGTCGAGTCATCAAGGCATGCAACTCCTTGATGAAGCTGGTGGACACTGGTCGCTGGCCGCGAACCACGTCGAAGACCCAGTCGATGGCCGATTCCTGGTCTTGGATGATGCCGGCTACGAGATTTGGGTCCCTGTTCGTTGAGTCGTAAGGAATCAGGCTGGAGTCGATCCCTCGTTCTATGAGCAGTGTCGTGATCCCGCGGTCGAGTGAGTAGATCCGTTCGAGGATCCCAGTCTCAATTGCCCACTCGCGCTGCAGGTGCTCGTTGAATCGTCGAAGCGCTGCTGAATCCTGAAGTGATTCGCGTTGTTCGAGCCATACTTCGCTGAGCGACCTCAGCTCGGTGCTCGCCATCGACTCGTAGTCGGCTGGCAGATCCTCAATTGGTTGCCACTTGTGAACAATCGGCTGGTTCAACACCGGCTCCTTATCCAAAGGCTGGTGCCTCGGCGCCGATGACTCTACCCCCATTGTCGGCTGGATCACGGCACCACCAGGTATCCGTGGCGTGTCGCCTCAGGGACCCTGATAGTCACTCCCCGGTGGGGAGCTCCTCGTGGCCGCCGAACTCCTTGCGCATGGCCGACAGCAGCTTGTCGGCGAAGTCGGCCTCGCCGCGCGAGGCGAACCGCTCGTACAGGGCGGTGGTGAGCACGTGGGCCGGCACCCCGGTCTCGACCGCCGCCGCCACCGTCCAGCGGCCCTCGCCCGAGTCCGACACCCGGCCCGAGAACCCGGCCACCCCGGCGTTCTGGAGCAGGGCGTGGGCGGTCAGGTCGAGCAGCCAGGAGCCGATCACGCTGCCGCGGCGCCACAGCTCGGCGATGGCGGCCACGTCCAGGTCGTAGCGGTAGAACTCTGGGTCGCGCAGCGGAGTCGCCTCGGCGCTGGCCTCCTCGCTGCGCCTGCCCAGGTTGGCGTGGTGCAGGATGTTCAGGCCCTCGGCGTAGGCGGCCATGAGCCCGTACTCGATCCCGTTGTGGACCATCTTCACGAAGTGGCCGGCCCCGGCGGGCCCGCAGTGGTAGTAGCCGAGCTCTTCGGGTCGGGGGGCGCCCTCGCGGCCCGGGGTCCGCGCGGCCCCCTCGAGCCCCGGGGCCAGGGCCCGGAACAGCGGGTCGAGGCGGGCCACGGCCTCGGCCTCGCCCCCGATCATCAGGCAGTAGCCGCGCTCCAGCCCGTACACCCCGCCGCTGGTGCCGACGTCCAGGTAGTGCACGCCCCTGGCGGCCAGCGCCTCGGCCCGGTGGACGTCGTCGCGGTAGTAGGAGTTGCCGCCGTCGATGACCACGTCGCCGGCGTCCATCAGCCCGGCCAGCTCGTCCACGACCTTGCCGGCGACCCCGGCCGGGACCATCACCCAGGCCGCCCGGGGCGGCTCCAGCCTGGTCACCAGGTCGGCCAGGGAGGTGGCGCCGGCCGCGCCCTCGCCGGCCAGCTGGTCCACGGTGGCCCGGTTGTGGTCGTAGACCACGCACTGGTGGCCGGCGCGCTCCAGCCGGCGGACCAGGTTGGCGCCCATCCGGCCAAGGCCGATCATGCCAAGCTGCATGCGATGCTCCTTACAGGTCAGTGCCGGCGCGAGGATGCTACGCGCCCCGAGGTGAGAAAGCGGGACCATGGCGGACGACTTCGACGTGATCGTGATCGGTGCCGGCCCTCCCGGGGAGGTGGCCGCCGGCCGCTGCGCCGGCGGCGGCCTGGCCGTCGCCCTGGTCGAGCGGGAGCTGGTCGGGGGTGAGTGCTCCTACTGGGCCTGCGTCCCCTCCAAGACCCTGATCCGGCCCGGCGACGTGCTGGCCGCGGCCCGGAGGGTCCCGGGGGCGGCCGAGGCCGTCACCGGCCAGCTCGACGTCGCCGCCGCCTTCGCGCAGCGTGACTACATGACCTCGAGCTGGAACGACCAGGGGGCGCTCGGCTGGATCGAGGACGAGGGGATCGAGCTGGTCCGGGGCAGCGGCCGCCTGGACGGGGAGCGGCGGGTCACCGTCGAGCTGTCCGAGGGGGGGAGCCGGACCCTGACCGCCCGGCGGGCGGTGGTGCTGGCCACCGGCAGCGCCCCGGTGATCCCGCCCGTGCCCGGCCTGGCCGAGGCCGGGCCGTGGGACAACCGGGGCGCCACCGGGGCCCACGAGGTCCCGGAGCGCCTCGTCGTGCTCGGCGGCGGCCCGGTCGGCAGCGAGCTCACCCAGGCGTTCCGGCGTCTCGGCAGCCGGGAGGTCACGGTGGTGGTGCGGGGCGAGCGCCTCCTGCCCCGCGAGGAGCCGTTCGCCTCGGCCGAGGTCCGCGCCGCCTTCGAGGCCGAGGGGATCACCGTCCGCACCGGCACCGAGGTCGCCTCGGTCCGCCGCGACCAGGCCGGCGGGCCGGTGACGGTGACCCTCGGCGACGGGGCCGGCGACCTGGAGGCCGACCAGCTGCTGGTCGCGGCCGGCCGCCGGCCCCGGACGACCCAGGTCGGCCTGGAGACGGTCGGGCTGGAGGGCGGCGGTCCGGTCAAGGTCGACCGGCGGCTGGCCGTCGAGGGGGTGGGGGGCGGCTGGCTGTACGCGGTGGGGGACTGCAACGGCCTCGCCCCGCTCACCCACATGGGCAAGTACCAGGGGCGGGTGGCCGGCGACGCCATCCGGGGCCGGGAGGTCGCCGACGTGGCCGACCACGGGGTGGTCCCCCGGGTCACCTTCACCGACCCCCAGGTCTGCGCCGTCGGGCCGACCGAGACGCAGGCCCGCCAGGCCGGCGTGGACGTCAAGGTGGTCACCACCCCCACCGGCGGGGTGGCCGGCGCCTACACCCTCGGCAACGGCATCTCCGGGACCTGCCAGCTGGTCGTCGACCAGGCCCGCCGGGTGGTGGTCGGGGCCACCTTCACCGGCCCCGGGGTCCAGGAGCTGCTCCACTCGGCGACGGTGGCCGTGGCCGGCGAGGTCCCCCTGGAGCGGCTGTGGCACGCGGTGCCGTCGTTCCCGACGGTCAGCGAGGTCTGGCTGCGGCTGCTGGAGACCTACGGGCTCTGAGAGGAGAACGACAGATGCACGCCCGACCCGCCGCCCGCTTCGCCGTCGCCGCCCTGCTCGCCGCGGTCGTCGCCGGCTGCTCCCTCACCAGGGAGCCCCAGGCCCGCTCGGCGCCGGCCCCGGTGACCGCCGCCCCGGCCAGCGCCACCAGCGGCGCCCAGGCCGCCTCGGCCGGCGACATCCCCGGGGTCGTGCGCAAGGTCGAGCCGTCGGTGGTGACCATCTCCCACGACCAGGGGACCGGCAGCGGGGTCGTCTGGTCCAAGGACGGGGTCGTGATCACCAACGCGCACGTGGTCGGAGACGTCCGCACCGTCGAGGTCGCCTTCTTCGATGGCCAGCGGGCCAACGGCCGGGTCCGGGCCACCGACCCCGACACCGACCTGGCCGTGGTCGACGTCGACCGCAAGGACCTGCAGCCGGCCACCTTCCAGAAGGAGCTGCCGGCCATGGGGGAGCTGGCCGTGGCCATGGGCAGCCCGCTCGGGTTCCAGAACACCGTCACCGCCGGGATCATCTCCGGCCTCCACCGGGAGATCCCCGGCTCGGCCCAGCAGGGCATCCGCTCCCTGGTCGACCTGATCCAGACCGACGCCGCCATCTCGCCCGGCAACTCCGGCGGCGCCCTGGTCAACGGCCGCGGCCAGGTCGTCGGCATCAACGTGGCCTACATCCCGCCCGAGCAGGGGGCGGTCGCGATCGGCTTCGCCATCCCCGCCGCCACCGCCGTCGACGTGGTCGGCCAGCTGCTCAAGAACGGCCGGGCCACCCACTCCTACCTGGGCATCCAGCCCGACCAGGTCACCGGCGAGGTCGCGTCCCAGCTCGGCCTGGACCAGGCCCGGGGCGTGGTCGTGCTGAACGTGGTCTCCGGCGGCCCGGCCGCCCGGGCCGGCCTGCAGCCCGGGGACGTGATCGTCCGCATGGACGACGCGGCCGTCGACACCGTGGAGGACCTGTTCGGCGAGCTCCGCCAGCGCAAGCCCGAATCGCAGGTCCGGATCACCTTCATCCGCGACGGCCGCCAGCAGCAGGCCACCGTCACCCTGGCCGACCGCCCGACGAGCTAGCCGAGGCCGGGCTCAGTACCAGCCGTTGGCCTGCCAGAAGGCCCTGGCCCGATCGGCCGTGCCGTAGCGGTCGCGGACATAGGCCCGGAACGCCCACAGCTGCCGGGCGCAGTCGGTGGTGGCGTAGTCCTGGCCCAGGTAGAGGATGCGGTTGCCGAGCAGGAGCTGGCCGAGGCCGAAGGCCGTCGAGGCCGGGTTGTCGGCGGTCGGGAAGCCGCTGGACTCCTTCATGATGATCCAGTGCTCGGCCGGCGAGGTGCCCGCCAGGTCGCACGGCGGTCCCGGCCCGAGGATCGACCCCCGGCCGGCGCGGCTGGCCCGCCGGCGGGCCAGCTCCTCCTGGCGGATCAGGCGCCGCAGCTCGGCTGACCGGCGGCGCAGGGCGTCGGCGGCCCCGGCGAGGCGGGCCACTCGGGCGTCCAGCTTGTCCTTGGCCTGCTTGCGCAGGGCCCGGACCCGCTCGACCTCGGCGAGCTCGCTCCGGACCCTGGCCTCGGCCACCGACCGGGCGAGCTCGGCCTTGACCATGCCGTCGTGGAGCTGGACGGCCCGCTTGCGGGCCACCTCCAGCCGCTTGAGGGTGTCCTGGTCGGCGCTGATCACGTAGCTGAGGGTGACCGCCCGCTCAACCAGGTCACGCAGGTCGCTGGCCTCGACGAGCACGGCCAGTCCGGTCACCCGACCGGTCATGTAGGCCCCCCGCACCTGCTCGGCCAGCCGGGCCTCCTGCCGGTCCTCCTCGTCGGTGGCCGCCTCCAGGGCCATCATGGCGTCGCTCCGCCGCCGCCGGGCCCGGTCCAGCTCGGCCGTGGCCGTGGCCAGGCGGGCCCGGGAGCGGGCCACCGCCCGGTCGGCCGCGGCCAGGGCCGCCGCCACCGCCCCGGCGTCGGCTCGGGCGTCCCGCAGCACCGCCTCGACCTCGCCCAGGCGCTTCCCGGTCCGGTGCAGCTCGTCCTGCTCGTCGGCGACCACCGGGTGGGGGAGCAGCGACAGCGCCGCCACCGCGGCCACCAGCCCCACCACCCTCGACCGTCCAGACATGATCAAGTCGTTTCATCAGTTCGACGGAATTTTCCGAGTTACTGTAGCGCGCGGCCAGCACACCCCGGTAACCGGGCCGCGCCTTCATACCTCGTCCCCGCGGCCGACCGACTGAAGCCGCGGTGAAACCGCGCCGAATCCGGCGGCGCGGATCCTCGGCGAAGCCGTGGCCACCGGGGCCACCGCGAGGAGACGAGGGACCATGACCATCACCCGATCCCGGCCGGCGATCCGGGCCAGCGGGCTGCGCAAGTCGTTCGGCGACACGCTGGTGCTCGACGGCATCGACCTGGCGGTCGCCGAGGGCACGATCTTCGCCCTGCTCGGGCCCAACGGCGCCGGCAAGACCACCACCGTCCACATCCTGACCACCCTGATCGGCGCCGACGCCGGCGAGGTCCAGGTGGCCGGCCACGACCTGGTCCGCGAGCCGGACGACATCCGGGCCGCCATCGGCGTCACCGGCCAGCTCACCGCCGTCGACAACCTGCTCACCGGCGAGGAGAACCTGCTCCTCATGGCCGACCTGCACCATCTGGGCGGCAAGGAGGGCCGGCGGCGGGCGGCCGGGCTGCTGGAGCGGTTCGACCTGGCCGAGGCGGCCCGCAGGCCGGCCGCCACCTACTCCGGCGGCATGCGGCGGCGCCTCGACCTTGCCATGGGCCTGATCGGCGACCCCCGCATCCTGTTCCTGGACGAGCCCACCACCGGCCTCGACCCCCGCAGCCGCCGCACCATGTGGCAGATCATCCGCGACCTGGCCGCCGGCGGGGTCACCGTCTTCCTGACCACCCAGTACCTCGAGGAGGCGGACGAGCTGGCCGACCGCATCGCCCTCCTCGACCACGGCCGCCTGGTCGCCGAAGGCACGGCCGACGAGCTCAAGCGCCGCATCCCCGGCGGCCACATCCGCCTGCAGTTCGCCTACCCCGACGACCTCGCGGCGGCCGCCCGCGCCCTCGGGGACGCGACCCGCGACGACGAGGCCCTCACCCTGCAAGTGCCCAGCGACGGCGACGTCAAGTCGCTGCGGGCCCTGCTCGACCGGCTCGGCGACGCCTCGGTCGAGGTCGCCGGACTGTCGATCCACACCCCCGACCTCGACGACGTCTTCCTGACCCTCACCGGCCAGCCCACCAAGGACAAGGAGCCCGCCCGATGAGCACCCTCACCTACGCCGTGGCCGACTCGGCCACCATGCTGCGCCGCCAGCTGCGGCACATGCTGCGGTACCTCTCCATGACGCTGATGCTGATCGGCATGCCGATCGTCCTACTGCTGCTGTTCGTCTACGTGTTCGGCGGCACCCTGGGCGCCGGGCTGGGCGGGCCGGCCGGTGGCCGCGAGGAGTACCTCGAGTACGTCCTGCCCGGGATCCTCCTGATCGCGGTGACCCTCGGGGCCACCGGGACGGCGATCGCGGTGAACATGGACATGACCGAGGGCATCGTGGCCCGCTTCCGGACCATGGCCATCTTCCGCCCCTCGGTGCTGACCGGGCACGTCCTCGGCAGCATGACCCAGACCATGCTCAGCCTGGCCGTGGTCACCGCGGTGGCCGTGCTGATCGGCTTCCGGTCCAGCGCGACCCCGGTCGAGTGGCTCGCCACCGTCGGCGTCCTGGCCGCCATCACCTTCGCCGTCACCTGGCTGTGCGTCGCCTTCGGGCTGGTGGCCAAGAACCCCGAGGGCGCCAGCAACCTGCCCCAGCCGCTGGTGTTCCTGCCCTTCCTGGGCAGCGGCTTCGTCCCCACCGACTCGATGCCCGCCGGGCTGCGCTGGTTCGCCGAGTACCAGCCGTTCACGCCCATGATGGACACCGTGCGGGGGCTGCTGCTGGGCACCGCCATCGGCAGCAGCGGCGCCATCGCCCTCGCCTGGTGCGCCGCCATCACCCTGGTCGGCTACCTCTGGTCGAGGAAGCTCTACAACCGCGACCCCATCGGGTAGCCCGGCGGTCAGCCGCCCTCCCGCGCCCGCAGGGCGTCCAGGGCGGCGGCCCGCAGGTCCTCGTGACCCAGGCCGGCGTACGACGACACCGCCTCATCGTACGCCGGCCGGTCGGCGTCGGTGGCCGCCTGGCGGGCGCGGGCCGAGGACATGGTCGGCTGGAAGTTCCGCGGGAAGCGGAAGCGCTCGGCCAGGGCGATCATCCGCGCCCCCGACCTGGTGGCCTGCTCGTCGGTGGCCCGGGCGCCCCGGTCGAGGTCCACCATGGCCAGGGCCAGCAGCAGCGCGCCGGAGGTGGGCAGCTCCATGAGGTAGGGCGGTGGGTTCTCGACCGGGTTCGCGAGCATTGTCGACAGCCTGCCCGGCAGCATGCTGGTGAGCTCCTCGACGAGGTCGAGCCGGCCGTGCTGCGCATGGGCGACCACCGTGACCGCCGTGGCCTCCAGGATCCACATCTCCTGACCCGGCTCGTCGTCGAAGCCGAAGATCGGGCCCTCGGCGTTCACCACCAGGTCGACGGCTCGTCGCCACAGGCGCAGGCCGGCCTCGACCTCGCCCCGGGCGAGCAGGATCTCGGCGCGGATCCCGAAGCCGTAGGTGAGCGTGCCGACCGGCTCGTCGGCCAGGGACTCCGTCTGCTCCAGCCAGTGCTCCGCCTCGTCGACGGCGCCCAGCTGCAGGTTGGCCAGCACCAGCCATGAGCGGGTGCCGACCAGGTCCGACCGTGCCCCGAGCCGCTCCAGCACCGGCAGCACCGCCATCAGGTGGCGCCGCGCCTCGTCACCCCGCTCCAGCTGCAGGCAGAGCTCGCTGATGCGGCTGTGGCCGACCGCCTCCAGGTAGGGGAACTTGCTTTTCGCGAAGGCTTCCAGCGTCCGGCGGGCGGCCTGCAGGGCGCGCTCCCGGTCGCCCTCGTTCTCCCAGAAGTAGCTGACGATGCCGTTGGCGGCCCCGGCCACCAGCGGCTCGTCGCTCTCGCAGAGCTCGTACAGGGCCGAGCGGTCCTCGGACGCGGTGCCCAGCACGACCGCGATGGCGCGGGCCAGGGTGTCGGGCGGGGCCGGCGGCAGCCGGCGCAGGGCGACCAGCGAGCGCGCCGGGCGGGGCCCCTGGAGGAGGAAGGCGTAGGAGGTCCACGTGCCCAGGGCCGTCCGGGTGACCTCGACCAGCTCGGGCCCGGGCCGGAAGTGCGACAGGAGCCGGTCGGTCTCGGCGGCCAGCGCCATCAGGCGCGCGTAGTTGGCGTCGACGGTCCAGAGGCTGCCGAGCGTGGCCGAGGCCGCTGCCACGGTGCCGCCGTCCGCCCTGGCCAGCCCGTAGCGGATGGCCTGGACGAGGTTGTCCTGCTCGGCCCGGACCCGCTCCAGGGGCGCGTAGGGGTCGGCTCCGAACGGGGCGTCGTGGTGCGCGATCCCGAAGTCGCGCGTCCAGGCCAGGAACCCGTCGACCACCCGGTCGGTCGCTCCGGCGGCCTCCCGCTGGGCGGTGCTGAACTCCCGCACCGTCTCCAGCATCCGGAACCGCGCCCCCGCCGGGGTGTCGGCCACCTGGAGCAGCGACTGGTCGACCAGCTCCTCCAGGACCGGTGCGACGTCCGTCGCGTCACCATGGCCGAGCACCCTGGCCGCGGCGTCGGCGGTGAACCCGGCGGGGAAGAGCGACAGCGCCCGCATGGCCGCCTGCCCGGCCGGCTGGAGGAGGTTCCAGCTCCAGTCGACCACGGCCTGGAGGGTCTGGTGCCGTTCGGGCGCGTCGCGGGCGCCGCCGCGCAGCAGCCCGAAGCGGTCCTCCAGGCGGCGGGCGATCTCGGCCACCGACAGCACCCGGACCCGCGCCGCCGCCAGCTCCACCGCCAGCGGCAGCCCGTCCAGGTGGCGGCAGACCTCCTCGACCACCTCGGCCGGGAGGTCGGCGCCGGGGCGGGCCGCCCGGGCCCGCTGGGTGAACAGCTCCACGCTGGTGGGGAGGCTCAGCTGGGGCAGCAGGTACACCGCTTCCGAGGACAGCCCGAGGGGTGCCCGGCTGGTGGTGAGCACGCGCAGGTCCTGGGTCATCGACACCAGGGCACCCACCAGCTTGGCGGCGCCGCCCAGGACGTGCTCGCAGTTGTCCAGGACCAGCAGGGCGGGGCCGGGGCCGAGCGCGGCCGCGATGCCGCCGAGCGGGTCGGTGGGGACGGCGGGCTGGCCGGCCGGGGTGCGCCGGGACTCCCCGGCGCCGACGACCGCCGCCACCTCGCCGGCCACGTCGTCGTCGGCGCCGACCCCGGCGAGGGCGACGAAGTGCACGGTCGGCTGCTCGGCCTGCCGGCTCACCACCTGGGCGAGCCGGGTCTTGCCCAGGCCGCCGGGGCCGACGATGGCCACGACCCGGGAGGACCGCAGCAGGCTCGTCACCGTGGCCACGTCGTCGTCGCGGCCGAGCAGGGGATTGGGCTCGTGCGGCACGCCGTGGCGGAGGACGGGCGCGGAGCCCGCCAGGAGCTGCCGCTGCACGGCCTGGAGGGCGGGTCCGGGGTCGGTGCCGAGCTCGTCGCGCAGCTCGCGGCGGTAGGCCTCGTACCGGGCCAGGGCGGCGGACGGGCCCGCCGTGGCCGCCTCGCCGCGCAGCAGCTCGGCCAGCACCTCCTCGTCCCGTGGGCGCTCGCGGAGCAGGTCCGCCAGTGGCGCCGCCGCCTCGGCGTGGCGGCCGAGCCGGGCCAGGGCCAGGGCGCGGGCCCGCAGCAGGGACCGGTAGGTCGTCGCCCGCTCCGCCCGCAGCGCCGCCACCGGGTCGTCCAGCCCGGCGTCGGCGTCCGGGGCCCCCTCCCACAGGGCGAGGCCGGCCTCGGCCTGGGCCAGGGCGGTGGCGGGGTCGCCGGCCTGGGCGTGGCGGGCGGCCGCGGCCGCGTGGCGAAGGACGGCGGCGGTGTCGACCTGGTCCTCATCGAGGGCCAGGCGGTAGCCGGTGGGGGTGCTGGCGATGACCTCGGCGCCGAGCTGGGCCCGGGCTCGGGAGACCACCACCTGCAGCGCCTTGGCGGGGTGCTCGGGCGGCTGGTCCGGCCAGATCCCCTCCACCAGCCGGGCGGTGCCGGAGCCCGTGCGCAGGTCCCCGGCGAGCAGCGCCAGCAGGCTGCGCAGCCGGGGGCTGGTGATCTCCTGGCCGCGGGACGCCACCCGCGACAGCAGGGTCAGCGCGATGGTCACCCGCCAAGCTTAGCCAGTCGGCCGACGTCGTGGCCCACGGGTGGCCTATTCGACGGCCAGGGCCTGGCTGGTCGGCTGGTCGAGGCCGCCCAGCAGGTACAGCAGTGTCGACTTGCCGCACCCGCTGGGTCCCATGACGCTGACGAACTCACCTTCGCCGACGCACAGGTCGATCCCGTCCACCGCGCGGACAACCGTGCCGCCGAGCTGGAACTGGCGCCCCAGGTCGGTCGTTCGCAGCGGCTCAGCCAAGGGTCAACCTCCGGGTCCGGGGTCGTCGGCGCCAACGGCCTGCTCGCAGAGCTCCAGCAGCTTGAGATCGGCCTGCACGTGCAGCACCGCGGCCTCCACGGCCAGCCTGCCGACCAGGCTGGCGGCCGTCTCGGCCAGCTGGGTCTTCCAGGCCAGCACCAGCTTGCTGAAGAACCTGTCGCGCACCCGCACCACCGGCAAGGGCCCGTCGACCCAGCGCTGCAGCTCTCGCGGCCGGCCGGGGTCAGCTCGTAGACCCGTTTGTCGGGCCGGCTGCCCTGGGTCCACGGTGGCCGAGCGCACCAGCCCGCCCCGCTCCAGCCGCCCAAGGGTCTGGTAGATCTGGCCCATGTTCACCTCCGGCCAGAGCTCTCCGAACATCGACTCGATCGCCAGCTTCAGCTCGTAGCCATGGACGGCTCCTTATAGGTAGGACGTCGTCAACTAGGATCTCGCTGGGAACGCGGGCGCGGTACGGCGGAGCCACCCGAAAGCGATGTGTGCAGCGAAGAACAACAGCAGCTCAGCGGCGGTGCGGACCGGCCGTTGGATGGCCGCGCGGGACGAGCCGTTCGCCGTGTTCGTGTTCGGCATGCGGCTCAACCGGCTGCGCGGGCTGCCTCGGTTCGTCTGGGGCCTGCGGGTGCTCCGCAGCGTGCTGCGCGACCTGGATGCCCACCCGGAGCGTGGGTTTCTCGCCGGGCGGGTGTACCGCGCCGGGCGCACCCTGATCGCGGTGCAGTACTGGGAGTCGTTCGACGCCCTGGATGCCTGGGCTCGCGACCACCGCCTTCCCCACCGCAGGCCATGGCAGCAGTACCTTCGGGAGGCGCTCGGCGACGAGTCCATGGGCCTGTGGCATGAGACCTACCTGGCCAGTCCTGGCACCTGGGAAGGGGTCTACGTCAACATGCCGCCATGGGGCCTGGCCGCCGGCGTCGAGGCGGTCGAGATGCAGGCGACCAGGGGATCGGCCCGGCAACGCCTGCGCGAGCAGCGCAAGCGCAACACCCGAACGGCGGCCGAGGAGGCGCCGCCCTGACCAAAGAATAATGAGGACGTGGACGACCAGCTCATCGGCCGGGAGCGCGAATGGGGGCTGTTGCAGGCGTGCGTGACGGAGGCGCTCGGCGGTCGTGGGTCGCTGGTCCTGCTCGCCGGCGAGGCCGGGGTCGGCAAGACCACCCTGGCGCGGCGGGTGCTGGAGGGCTCCGACCTGGAGGTGCTCGAAGGCTTCGGGGTCCAGGGGGGCGCCTCCGCGCTCGGTCCCATCGTGGAGGTGCTGCGGTCGCGGCTGCGCTCGGAGGGGGCCGATCGGCTCATCGGGGGGCCGCTGGCCGCCCACCTGGCGCTGCTGCTCCCGGAGCTCGGCCCGGCCGCGCCGGCGAGCGACCGGGCGACGCTGTTCGAGGCCGTCCGCCTGGCGCTGGCGGCGATCGCCGCCCGGTACCCGGCGGCGCTGTTCCTGGACGACCTGCAGTGGGCCGACGACGCGACCCTGGAGTTGCTGCCCGCGCTGGCGCGTACGGTGGACACCCGACCCTGATGTTCCTGACCAAGGAGGCGACCCGGCTGGCGCTCGAGGGCGTGGCCACCGCGGTCGCGTGCGATGGCTGCCCGCCCCTGGCCGACCTGGTCGACCGCTACGCCAAGGCGGACGGGCGCTACCTGGTCTGCCCGATCTGCTTCGACGCCCGCAAGCTCGACAAGCGCCAGCTCATCGAGGCCGCCGAGCTGGGGGGCACCGTGCCCATGTGGCAGTGGATCGGCGACGACGGCGCCACGACCTTCAGCTACTGAGGTCCGGCTCCTCCATCTCCCGAGATTCAGTCAGGACCCCACAGCATGGCGGCGAGTTCCTTGCACTTCGGGCAGACCGGAAAGCGTTGGGGGTCGCGGATCGGCGGGAACCTGAACCCGCAGAGGGCGACGATGGTGCCACCCTCGACCGCGGCGCGGGTGATCTCGTCCTTGCGGGCGTAGTGGGCGAAGCCGTCGCCCTCGCCGGTGTCGGCGTCGGACTCGACCGGTCGGGTCTCGATACTCGGCATCGTGGGCTCCTCGGACAGCACCCTGGCGCCGCCATTCTGCGCCGACCCCTCCCGCCGCGCACGCGGGGCCGGGGCTGGGTCAGCGGCCGGTGGAGGAGAAGTGCTGGTAGTCGCGGGACCCGGACCAGGAGCCGCCCCAGCGCCAGCCGGCGGCGGCGAACGCCCGCACGACCGTGTCGCCGGCGTGGATCATGCCGGCGGCCCCGCGCGCCCGGTTGGCGTACGGCCGGCCGGCGGGCGGGGACACCCGCCCGCCCTGGGTCACGTACGGGTTGCGCAGCGGGTTGAGGTCGACGGCGCGGCCGAAGGCGTGCTCGGACCAGCTGGTCGACCCCGACACCGGGCGGCAGTTGAACCCCGAGGTGTTGTTGGCGGCCATGGAGCGGTCGTCGTCGGCCCGGTAGCCGTCGACCAGCCGTAGCCGCTGGATCGGGTACCGGGCCTGGAACAGCTTCTTCAGCACGACCAGGATCCGCCGGGCGTGGTCGCGGTGCACGATCAGCTCTCCCCGGTGCACCCGCCCGTCGAACCCCCAGTAGTCGACCCGCAGCAGCCGCAACGCCACCGGCCCCACCGGGCACCCCCGCCGCCACGAGTACCGAACCCGCGACCGCACCGCATCCCGCCCGGTCGCGACGCTCCCATGGAACGTAGGCAGCACGGCAGTCCCCGCCTTGACGGTGACCCCGGCCTTGCCGGTAGCCCCGGCCTCCCCGGTGGCCCCGGCCTCGCTGGTGACCCCGGCCTCGCCGGTGACCCCGGGCGCCCCGGGCGTCATCGTGGTCCCGACGGCTCCGCCGGTCGCCGCGGCGCCGTTCCCGGGCGGGGCGGCGGGGGCGCAGGCGGTCAGGGCCGCGGCCAGGGTGGCGGTGGTCAGCAGCAGCGGCAGGGATCGCTTCATCGAGAGCTGTCTCGTCCCCTGGGTCCTCCCACTTGAGTATGGTGTGGCTCGTCCCTTCAGGCACAAGGAGCCTACCTGCGCACGCGCGGCCTCGGGCCCGGTTTCGCCAAGTTGTGGACGGCCACCGCCGTCTCGAACCTGGGCGACGGCGTCACCCTCGTGGCCGGGCCGCTGCTGGCGGCCAGCCTGACCCGCGACCCCCGGCTGGTGGCCGGCCTGGCCGTGGCCCAGCGGCTCCCCTGGCTGCTGTTCTCGCTGGTCAGTGGGGCGCTCGTCGACCGGCTGGACCGCCGGCTGCTGATGGTCCGTGTCGACGCCGCCCGCTGCGTGGCCGTCGGCCTGCTCGGGGTGGCCGTGCTGGCCGACCTGGCCACCCTGCCGTTGCTGTATGCGGTGTTCTTCGCCCTCGGCACCGCCGAGACCCTGTTCGACAGCGCGGCCGTCTCGATCCTGCCCGCCGTCGTCCCCAGGGAGCAGCTGCCCCGAGCCAACGGTCGCCTCCTCAGCGCCCAGATGGTGGCCAACGAGCTGGTCGCCCCGCCGCTCGGCGGGCTGCTGTTCGCGATCGCCGCCGCCCTCCCGTTCCTGCTCGACGCCGGGACCTTCGCGGCCGCGGCCGCCCTGGTCGCGGCCATCGGCGGCCGGTTCAGGGTCCAGCGGCCCGAGGGCGCGGCCCCGACCACCCTCCGGAGCGAGATCGCCGAGGGCGTGCGGTGGCTCGCTCACCACCGGCTCCTGCGGATCCTGGCCGTGGCCATCGCCCTCATGAACCTGACGCTGTCGGCAACCCTGTCCATCTCGGTGCTGTACGCCCAGGAGCGCCTCGGCCTCGGCTCGGTCGGCTATGGCCTGCTGCTGTCGGCGGTGGCGGTCGGCGGCATCAGCGCCGGCCTGGTCGCCGAGCGGGTCATCGGCTGGCTCGGCCCGGCCACCACCATGCGGCTCGGCCTCGTCATCGAGTCCTCCACCCACCTGGTGCTGGCGCTGGCCCGCAGCCCGTACCTGGTCGGGGCCGTCTTCGCCCTGTTCGGCTTCCACGCCATGACCTGGAGCGTGATCAGCGTGTCGCTGCGCCAGGAGCTGATCCCGGCCCGGCTGCTGGGCCGGGTCAACAGCGCCTACGCCCTCTTCGGCTTCGGGTCACTGTCGCTGGGTGCCGTCGCCGGCGGGCTGCTGGCCGCCCGCTACGGCCTCACCGCCCCATTCTGGTGCAGCTTCGCCACCATGAGCGCCCTGACCGTGGCCTGCTGGCCGATCCTCAGCGCCCGCGCCATTGCCCAGGCCCGCGCCCAAGCGGCCGCCGGTGGCGACGGCGCCTGAGCGCGGCCGGCCCGACCCGCTCAGACGTCCACGTTCGCCATCATCTGGGCGTTGTAGCGGTCGCCGGCCACCGAACCGCGCGGGGTGACCTCCTCGATGGCGGCCAGCTCCTCGGGCGTGAGCTCGACCTCCACGGCGCCCAGGTTCTCCTCGAGGTAGCTGCGCCGCTTGGTGCCGGGGATCGGCACCACGTCGTCGCCCTGGGCCAGGACCCAGGCGATCGCCAGCTGGCTCGGGGTCACCCCCTTGCGCTCGGCCAGCTCCCGCACCCGCTCGACCAGTTCGAGGTTGCGGGCGAAGTTCTCGCCCCTGAACCGGGGGTGGTTGCGGCGGAAGTCGTCCTCGCCAAAGTCGTCGGGGCTGGTGATCCGCCCCGACAGGAACCCCCGCCCCAGTGGGCTGTAGGCGACCACACCGATGCCCAGCTCGCGCAGGGTCGGCACCAGCTCGTCCTCGAGGTCGCGGCTGAACAGCGACCACTCGTACTGCCCGGCCGTGACCGGGTGGACCGCGTGGGCGCGGCGGACCGTCTCCGGCGCCGCCTCCGAGATCCCCAGGTAGCGGACCTTGCCCGCCTCGACCAGCCCGGCCAGCGCCCCCCAGGTGTCCTCGACCGGCACCGACCTGTCCACCCGGTGCTGGTAGTACAGGTCGATGTGGTCGACCCCGAGCCGCTCCAGCGACGCGTCACAGGCCTGGCGCACGTACTCCGGCCGCCCGATGACCACCCGGGTGCCGTCGTCCAGCCGCTGGTTGCCGAACTTGGTCGCCAGCACGACCTCGTCCCGGCGCCCGGCGATCGCCCGGCCGACGAGCCGCTCGTTGGTGTGCGGCCCGTAGATGTCGGCGGTGTCCAGGAACGTCATCCCGAGGTCGATCGCCCGGTGGATCGTCGCCACCGATTCCTGCTCGTCGGCCGGCCCGTACGACTGGCTCATGCCCATGCATCCGAGCCCGAGCGCCGACACCACCGGCCCCTGGGTCCCAAGCCTGCGCTGCTCCATGCTGCTCCCTTGCGTCTGTGGCCGGCTCAGCGGCGGCGGGGTGGTCGCTCGGCGCACACCAGCAAGGCGCCGCCGAGCAGGCCGAGGTTCTTGAAGAAGTGGACCCGCTGCTGCCGGCGCGCCGCCGGGTCCTCCAGCTCCCAGTACCGGTGGGCGGCCAGGGTGGTCGGGACGATCGTGCCGGCCAGCACGGCCGCGGCCAGCCGCGGCCAGAGCCCCAGGGCCAGGGCGGTCCCGGCGGCCAGCATGGCCGTGCCGTTGGCCCGCACGGCCAGCTCGGGGTCGAGGGGGACCCCGACCTCCTCGGCCTTGGAGGTCCGGGGACCGGGGTCGAGCATCGCGTCGGCGCCGCCGGTGATGAACATCGCGGCCAGCGCGACCCGGCCGGCCGCGCGCAGGGGAGCCCGGAAGAGATCCATGGCGATGCTCCGATCCGTCGCAGGGTGGCGGCCCGCCGACGGCCCTCCTTGGCGGTGCCTGGTCCGGTGGAGACGTTCCTCACCCGGGCCGCCCGCAAACGTGACCCCGGCCAGGCCCCTCCGGCACCGTGTCCCCCTGGACAGCGACCGGTCCCGCCCCCACAGTGAGGGAGATGAGCGGCCCGGTCGGCACCGTCGACGCGCCCCCCGCCCAGGCCGGGGCGAGCGCGGTCGAGCCGGCCTGCGTCGAGATCACCGACAGCCGCATCGCCAACGTCGGCCGTATGCCGGTCCGCCGCGCCCTGCCCCGCCGTGAGCGGCGGACCGTCGGCGCCTGGTGCTTCGCCGACCACATGGGCCCGGCGCCGGTCACCGAGACCTCCGGCCTCGACATCGGCCCCCACCCCCACACCGGCCTCCAGACGGTCACCTGGCTGCTTGCCGGAGAGGTCCTGCACCGCGACAGCCTCGGCACCGAGCAGCTCATCCGGGCCGGCCAGCTCAACCTGATGACCGCCGGGCACGGCGTCGCCCACTCCGAGGAGGCCACCGGCGCCTACCGCGGCCAGCTCCACGGGGTGCAGCTGTGGATCGCCCAGCCGGAACGGACGCGCCACGGCGACGCCGCCTTCGAGCACCACCCCGAGCTGCCCGTCGCCGAGCTCGACAACGCCGCGGCCACGGTGCTGGTCGGCGAGTTCGCCGGGGCCGCCTCACCGGCCCGCCACGACACCCGGCTCGTCGGGGTGGACGGGCGCCTGCGGCCCGGCCGGAGCGCCTGGCCGTTGGAGCCCGGCTTCGAGTACGCCCTGGTCGTCCTGGACGGCCAGGCCCAGGTCCAGGCCACCCCGGTCCGCCCCGGCCAGCTCGCCTACCTGGGCCGCGGCCGCGACCGGCTGGAGCTGGCCGCCGACGGCCCGGCCCGGGTCCTGCTGCTCGGCGGCGAGCCGTTCGAGGAGCCCATCCTGATGTGGTGGAACTTCGTCGCCCGCACCCGCGAGGAGATCGTCGAGGCCGCCACCGCCTGGCGGGCCGAGGACCCGCGGTTCGGCCGGGTCGACTCCCCGCTGGACCGCCTGCGCCTCCCGCCCCTGCCCTGGCCGCGCACGCCGCGCCCCTGACCCGCACCCGCCGGGGGGCCGGCAGGCGCCGGCCAGCGGCCGTCCCATAGGCTTGGGCCATGCCCACCCTGGACCCCGCCCAGCTGCTCCTGCTCGCGGCCGCGGCCCTGCTCGCCGGGGCCGTCAACGCGGTCGCCGGCGGCGGCTCGCTGCTGTCGTTCCCGGCCCTGCTGGCGGTGGGCTACCCGGCGATCACGGCGAACGTGACCAACGCGGTCGCCCTCACCCCCGGCTATTTCGGGGGCACCCTCGGGTACCGGCGCGAGCTCACCGGCCAGCGCCCTCGGATCGTCGCCCTGGGGGCGATCAGCGCCGTCGGCGCCGTCGTCGGCGCCTTCCTGCTCCTGGTCAGCTCGCCGGAGCTGTTCGAGCGCATCGTGCCGTACCTGATCTTCCTGGCCTGCGGGCTGCTCGCCCTCCAGACCCGCCTGGCCCGCTTCGTCCGGGCCCGCCGCGCCGGCGACGGC
>Ga0081539_10002859_pt1 | contig 22960 bp, 23 predicted proteins | sample TabmetS4T2R2_FD_71023 | JGI IMG/M metagenome (GOLD analysis project Ga0081539, IMG submission 71023) | Tabebuia heterophylla rhizosphere microbial communities from the University of Puerto Rico - S4T2R2 | ecosystem: Host-associated > Plants > Roots > Rhizosphere ...
CGGAATGCGGATCGCGGATTGCGGATTTATTTCGGATTGGGTGATTGTCGGACTCTGCGGCTTGTCGTGTCACGCGTCAATCCGCAATAAAATCCGCAATCCGAAATCCACATTCCGCAATGCGATCTGGGCGGTACAGGATTCGAACCTGTGACAGCCGGCGTGTAAAGCCGGTGCTCTACCACTGAGCTAACCGCCCTTACGGCCCGGCGCCCGTCCGCCAAAACGACCCATTATACGTTGCCTTCAGCGCCAGCAGCAACATCGCCGCCGCCAGACCGGCGAGCGCGCGGTACTCGCGGTTCGCGATCGCCAGCCGCGCGCTGAACGGGCGCTCGCGATCGACGACGCGCTGCCGCTTGTACAGCTCGTACTGGTCGCCGAAGGCGCGGCGCAGGAACGCTTCCTCGTTGCGAATCGCCGCGCGCAGCGTGACGGCGAGATAGAACGCGATCAGCGCCGCGGCGATCGCGTTCGCCGACGCCAGCGCCAGGCCGGCGCCCATCACCGACGATCCCACATAGAGCGGATGCGCGAAGAATTGATACGGACCAGAGGAGGTTACCTCGCGTGATTTGTTGAGATGACCGGCTGCCCAGATGCGGATGCCTTCGCCGGCGAGTGCGACGATGGCGCCGACCAGGATCGATTCGGCGGACGGGTTCGCGAGAATCAGCACGAGCGGCGCGAATACCCAGCCGAGCGCGACGCGAAACCTGGCGAGCAGCTCTATCATGCCGACCGACGGCTCACGCACGGCCCGCCGCGGCCGCGAGCCGGCGCTCGATTGCGGCGATCACCTCGTCGACCGAAATGTCGAGCAGGCACATCCGATCCAGCTTACACCGGCGGAGGTGATGGCACTGACAGACGGCATCGCGCGACACCGTGACGTCGGCCGCCTGCATCGGGCCGTTGCGCGCCGGCCGGGTCGGCCCGTACAGACCGACGAGCGGCGTGCCGACCGCCGTCGCGATGTGCGTCGGGCCCGTGTCGCCGGACACCATCACGGCGGCGCCGCGTGCCAGCGCCACGACGTCCGCAATCGACGTCCGCTCCGCCGCGATCGCCGCGCCCGCCGAAGCCGCGACGGCCCCGGCCGCCAGCGCTTCCTCGCCTGGCCCCCACAGCACGACCGAGCCGAGCCCATGACGATCGCGCAGCGCGGACGCGACGGCGCCGAGCCGCTCGGGCGGCCAGCGCTTGTTCGGCCAGGCGGCGCCTGGATTGAGCAGCGCGTAGCGTCCACCCGTACGCTCGGCGGCGCGTCGCGCGACCGCGGAGTCGACGGCGTCGATGGGGAATTCCGGCGCGCCCGCCTGGATGCCGATCGCCTGCAGCAATCCGAGATTGATCTCGACCACGTGGCGCGTCTCGCGCGGGTCGAACATGCCGCCGCGCCCCGGATCGTAGGTGTCCGTGTAGAACAGCCGCGCCAGCCCCTCGCGCGCGTAGCTCGCCGAGAAGCCGACCACCCGCGGCGCCCCGGCGCTGCGCGCCAGCAGCGCGGACTTGATCAGCCCCTGGAGATCAAGCACGACGTCGTAGCGCTCGCGCCGCAGCTCGCGAATCGCTCGCAGCGCGGTCACGAGGCGGCGATCGACCACCGGCACGAGATCGAGAATCTCGCGGTGCCTGGCGCCGACCAGCCAATCGATGCGCGCCTGCGGCTGCGCGCGGCGGATCGCCGCCGCGACCGGAATGGCGTGCACGATGTCGCCCAGTGCGCCGAGGCGGACGATGAGGAATTTCACGAGCCGGGGCTCGGGGCTCGGGGCTCGGGGGCTCGGGGGCTCGGGGCTCGTCTGACGGATGCGCGTGATGAGATCCCGCGTCGCGTGCGTCTTGGGATCGCCGACGATCGCGACGCGCCCGCCGTAGGCGCGCACCACGTCGCGCTCCGGCACAGTGTCGGCGGTGTAGTCGGTGCCCTTGCAGTGCACGTCCGGCGTGACGAGCGTCAACAGCCGCGCCACTGTCGCGTCGCCGAAGATGACGACGTAGTCGACGCCGCGGATCGCCGCGACGAGCTCGGCGCGATCCACCGCCGGAAGGATCGGCTGCCCCGCGCCCTTCAGACCGGCCACCGATCGATCGTCGTTGACCGCGACGATCAGCCGATCGGCCTCCGCCGCCGCCGCCTGCAGATACCGCACGTGGCCGACATGCAGCAGATCGAAACAGCCATTCGCAAACGCGATTGTCCTGCCCTCCGCACGCTCACGCGCGACAGCGGCAATCAACTCGGTCTCAGCAACAACCATCGTAAAGCTTCGCGCCCTTCGTGACCCACGCGACCCACGCGACCCACGCGCCCCACGCGACCTTCGCGACCCACGCGACCCGCCTTCGCGCTGCGCGCTTCGGGCGGCAAGCCCACGCGACCTTACCGTCTGCGTCCTTGGGGCGGCCCTTCCTGGGACCAATTCTCGATCGTCGTGTCGTGATCGCTGGCGATCGCGTCGCTCAGCTCGCGGTCCGAGACCGTGGCCGTGCCGCGTTTCATCACGACGAGGCCGCCGGCGTAGTTGGCGAGGCGCGCGGCTTCGTAGAACGACGCGCCAGCAGAGAGCGCGAGGCCGAACGTCGCGATCACGGTGTCGCCGGCGCCGGTGACGTCGGCGATCTCGTCCGAGCCGAAAATCGGAATGTGACTGGTCGGCTGGCCCGGCTCGAACAGCGCCATCCCGCGGCTGCCGCGCGTGACGAGCAGCGCGCGCGCGCGCGTGCGCCGCAGCAGCTGCCGGCCGGCGCGCTCGAGCACGGCGGGATCGTCTCCGATGCGGACGCCGAGCGCCTGCTCCACCTCCGACTCGTTCGGCGTACACGCCGTCAGGCCCGCGTAGTCGAGCAGGCGGTATCGCGAATCGACGAGGATGGGCACGGGCCGGCGCCGCGTCCGCCGCGAAACGGCGCGGCGCACCGCATCGGCGAGCGCGGGCGTCACCAGCCCGGATCCGTAGTCGGACAGAATCACGCCGTCGCACGCGTCGACGAGGCGCGCGATCCGTTTCGTGAACTGATCACCGACCGCTTCATCCAGCGGCCAGCCAGGCTCGCGATCGATCCGCACCACCTGCTGTTTGGCCGAGTGCACGCCGCCGGCCAGGATGCGGGTCTTGATCGGCGTCCGATAGGCGCGCGCCCGGACGATCGCGGTCCGATCGACGCCGCGATGAAAGCTGCCGAGCAGCCGCCGGCCTTCGGGATCGCCGCCGACCAGTCCGGCGAGCCGCACGCGGCCGCCGAGCGCCGCGACATTGTTGGCGGCGTTGCCGGCACCGCCGGCCACCATCTGCGTCGTGTCGTATTTCAGGATCAGCACCGGCGCCTCGCGCGACACGCGCGCGACCTCGCCGTAAATGAACTCGTCGGCAATCAGATCCCCGACGACGAGCAGCCGCCGGCTGGAGAAGCCGTCGACGAGCTGCAGGAGCCGTTCTTTTCTCTCGGCCTCACCCGGCAGCGGGTGCACCGACCTCGCGATGATCATGAATGAATCAGTATCCAGCTGGCCGCCGCGGCCAGGTTGTCGACGACGGCGTCGGCCGTCAGGCCCGGCGGGGCCTTCGCCTCGATCGTCCGATCCGCGCCCGTGCGCACGAGCAGACCGCGCGCGCCCACCGCCCGCGCCAGCCCGACGTCGAGCCACGTGTCGCCGACAACGAACGACTGAGCAGGATCGAGCTGCAGATCCCGCGCGGCGCGCTCGACGAGGCCTGGCCCCGGCTTGCGGCACTCGCAGGCGCGCGCATAGGCAGCGACCGTGCCTTTCGTCGGATGGTGGGGACAATAGTAATACGCGTCCACGGCGGCGCCGCCGGCCGCCAGCGTCCGGCTCATCTCGGCGTGCACGGCCTCAACGGCGCTTTCGGCGATGAACCCGCGCGCGATGCCGCTTTGATTGGTGACGACGACCACCGCGAAGCCGGCGCGATTCAGCGCGCGCACCGCGTCGACCGTCCAGGGGAAGAACGCGATGTCGTCGATGCGCCGCAGGTAGCCGACGTCGACGATCATCGTGCCGTCGCGATCGAGGAAGACCGCCCGTTTCACAGCGTCCGCCGCGCCGCCGCGACGACCGGCGCGACCTCGATGCCGCGCATGCAGCGGTGATCGAGCGGACATTCGCGTAGCATGCAGGGCCGGCACCACGCCGGTCCGGTCAGGATCGCGTGGCGGTCACCGAGCGGCCGCGTCGCGCGCTCGTCGGTCGGACCGAACACCGCGGTGACCGGCGTGCCGACCGCCGCCGCCAGGTGCATGGCGCCCGAGTCGTTGGTGACGAGCGTACGGCAACTCGCGAGGATGCCAGTCAGTGCAGCGAGATCCGTCTTCCCGACGAGATCATGCACGTGTGGATTGGATTGCAGTACTTCGTCGGCAGTCCGTCGATCCGCGGCGCTGCCAACCATGATGGTCTCGATGCCATCGCCGGCCAGCGATCGCGCCAGCGCGGCGAAGAACGCCGGCGGCCAGCGCTTCGCGCCGCCGTAGGCGGCGCCCGGCGCAATCGCCACGCGCGGACGCGCTCGATCGACGCCTGCCAACAGCTGCTCGGCGGCGTCGCGCGCGGCCGCCGGCACGGCGAGCGTGGGCTCGATCGGGCCGTTCGGAAATCCGAGCGCCTGGACCAGCCGTTGATAGAGCTCGACCTGATGCAGAACGCGCGGCGGCTGCACGGCGCGCGTCAGGAGGCGGCCGCGGCAATCCGATCGATATCCCCACCGTTCGGCAATGCCTGCCCTCGACACCATCAGCGCCGAGCGCAGCGAATTCGGGAGGAGCAGCGCCGCGTCGAATCGCCCGGCGCGCAGGACGTCCACCTCGGCGCCGAGCTCCGACCATCGCCGGCGCTCGAGCGTCACGACCTCGACATCATCACTCGGGCCGCCGCTTTCGGCGAGCAGACGAAAGAGGGGCGCGATCGAGGGCCGGGCCGCGATCGTGACGCGGCAATCCGGCCGCGCGCGGCGGACGTCGGCGATCGCCGGCAGCGCCATCACCGCGTCGCCGAGCCAGTTCGGCGCCAGGATGACCAGACGCGCGATCGTGTGGTACGGTGGCTTGTTGGTCATCGCCGCCGTGTGCGAGCGTACCACGAGCCCATGAAGATCGCGCTCGTCCAGATCGATCCCACCGTAGGCGATCTCGCCGGCAACAGCCGCCTGATTCTCGACGCGTTGAAAGCGGCGCAGACCGCCGGCGCCGATCTGGCGGTGACGCCGGAGCTCTCGCTGGTCGGCTATCTGCCGCGCGATCTGCTGCTCAGCGCCGGATTCGTCCGGCGCAGCTGGGATGCCGTCGCGGCGCTCGCGCGCGAGGCCGCGCGGCTGCCGCCCGTGCTGGTCGGCCTGCCGGAGCCGAATCCATCGGACGAAGGGCGTCCGCTGTTCAACAGCGCCGTGCTGCTGCGCGGCGGCGAGATCGGACCGCGCTTCCGCAAGGCGCTCCTCCCGACCTACGACGTCTTCGACGAGGACCGCTACTTCGAGCCGTTCCATGGCCCGCAGACGCTGGAGCTCGCCGGGCGGCGCCTCGGCATCAGCATCTGCGAGGACGTCTGGAACGATCGCGACTTCTGGAAGCGCCGCCGCTATCACCACGATCCGATCGAAGAGCTCGTCCGCGCCGGCGCCGACGCCATCGTCAATCTATCGGCGTCGCCGTTCGCTGCCGGCAAGCACGCGATGCGCGAGGAGATGCTGGGCGCGATGGCGCGCCGCCACGGCGTGCCGGTGCTCTACGTGAACCAGTACGGCGGCAACGACGACCTCGTCTTCGACGGCCGCAGCTGCGCGTTCGATCGCGGCGGCGCGCCAATCGCGCGCGGCCGCTCGTTCGAGCATGACGTCGTCATCTGCGATCTCGACGCGCCGCGGCCGATCGCGCCGCCGGACGACGTCGGCATCGAGTCGGAGATCTGGCGCGCGCTGGTGCTTGGCACGCGCGACTACGTGCGCAAGTGCGGCTTCGCGAACGCGGTCCTCGGCCTTTCCGGCGGGATCGATTCCGCGGTCACGGCCGCTATCGCCGTCGACGCGCTCGGGCCGTCGCACGTGCTCGGCGTGCTGATGCCATCGCCGTACTCGAGCCGGGGCAGCATCGACGACGCGCGGCGGCTGGCCGCCAACATCGGCATCGAGACGATGACGCTGCCGATCGAAGGCGTCATGCGCGCCTACGACGCCGCGCTGGCGGACGCGTTCGGCGACGGCGATTGCGGCGTCGCCCGTGAAAATGTTCAGGCGCGCATTCGCGGCGCGATGCTGATGGCGCTGTCCAACAGCCGCGGCGCGCTCCTCCTGACCACCGGCAACAAGTCCGAGCTGTCGGTCGGCTACTGCACGCTCTACGGCGACATGTCCGGCGGCCTCGCCGTCATCGCCGACGTGCCGAAGACGATGGTCTACCGCATCGCCCGCTGGCGGAACGAGACCGCGGGCATGGCGCGCATTCCGGAAGAGAGCCTGACCAAGGCGCCCTCGGCGGAGCTGCGGCCGAACCAGACCGATCAGGATTCGCTGCCGCCTTACGACGTGCTCGACGACATCCTCCAGCGCCACATCGAGCGGCACGAGCCGGCGGATGAAATCGTCGCGGCGGGATTCGACGCGCAGACCGTCGCGCGCGTGCTGCGGATGGTCCATCTCGCCGAGTTCAAGCGCAAGCAGGCCGCGCCGGGATTGAAGGTGACCGACCGCGCCTTCGGCACCGGCTGGCGCATGCCCATCGCAAAATCGCTCGGCTGAGCGGCCGTCGTCTCGTCTGCTCGTCGTCTCGTCTGCTCGTCGTCTCGTCGTCCGCTCGTCGTCCGTCTGCTCGTCGTCGTCTCGCCTGCGTGAATCTACTGATCGGCATTCGCCGCCGGGAACATGCCGGGCGCCTCGAGCGCGTCGTCTCGCCAGCGGCGGTGCATCCACAGCCACAGCTCGGGATTGCGGCGGACGTACATCTCGAGGACATCGGTGCAGCGCTGGGTGAAGTCTCGCAGCGCGTCGGGCGCGTCGGGCTCCGGCGGGACGACGGGGTGCTCGTAGATCAGGCGATATCGTCCGCCTGGCAGCGGCAGCGCGAACACCGGAATCACCGGCGCGCCGGTGCGGAGCGCGAGCGCGGCGACCACGGACGTCGTCGCCGCCGGGCGCGAGAAGAAATCGACGTAGATCGCGTCGCGGCTCATGATGTGCTGATCGATGAGGATCGCCACGCCGCGGCCCGCCTCGAGCGTCCGCATGATTCGGCGAATCGTTCCGCGGCGGTAGATCACGACGTTGCCGGTGCGCTGGCGGATGCGCTCCAGCAGATCGTTGAGCCGGCCGTTGTCGAGCGCCCGCGCGAGCACCGCGATCGGCTCGACGCGCAGTCCGTGCACGAGCGCCTGCAGCTCCCAGAAGCCGAAGTGGCCAGTCACGAACAGCACGCCCTTGCCTTGCGCGTAGGCCTGCCGCGATCGTTCCTCGCCGTCGACGTCGACGCGCGCGAGCATGGCGTCGGGCGACAGCGTGCTGAACTTGAGGAGCTCGAACAGAAGGCGCCCGAAGTGGCCGAACGCGGCGCGGGCAATCGTGCGGCGCTCCCTGGTGGAGCGCGAAGGAAACGCCGCCGCCAGATTTCGATCGGCAATCCGGCGGTGGGCGCGGTCGACAGTATAAAAGGTTAAGCCCAGCAGTGTCCCCATCGCCCGCACCAGCCCATCCGGCGTGAACCGGACGGCCGTCACCAGGGCGCGCACGGCGAAGTACTCGAGCGCCTCTCTCAACTCGCCGTCTCGTCGTCTCGTCCGCTCGTCGTCTCGTCGCGGAGCCGGGAGAGAAGCCACGAACGGAATTTCTCGCGCGGCTCGACGCCGATCACGAGCGGCACCGAGGCGATGGGCAGATCGCCCAGGGAAAGTGCCGCCAGGCGGACGGCGTCTTTTTCGGTGGTCAGGATGATCGCGCAGCGGGCGCCGCGCGCGGCGGACGCGATGCGGGCGAGGTCCGCGGCGTCGAACCGGTGATGATCGCGGAATTCGAGCGCGCCGGCGATCTCCCACCCGGCGGCGGCGACGTCGGAGACGAAGCGATCCGGACGCGCGATGCCGGTAACGACGAAGACGCGCGATCCCGGCGGGACGACGACCGGTTCGCGCGGCTCGGCGACGGTGCGGGTCGGACCGATCGATCGCGTCACGCGGAAGACCACCGGCACGTCGAGGGCGCGCGCGATGCGCTCGGCGGCGGTGTCGTAGCCGGCGGTGACGAGCGCCGCGTGCGCGTGCTTCGCCGACGCCAGCGGCTCGCGCAGCCGGCCGGTCGGCAGCGGACGATCGGCGAGATCCTCCTCCGCCGCCAGCAGCAGATCGACGTCGCGCGCCAGCTCCACGTGCTGGAAGCCATCGTCGAGAATGTGGACCGTGACGCCGAATCGACGCTCCGCCAGCGTGCCGGACAGATACCGATCGGCGGCGACGAGCACCGGTACGCCAGGCAGCGCCCGCGCCAGCATCAGCGGCTCGTCGCCGGCTGAATCGAGATCCGCGAGGATCGCCGACGGATTGGAGACGACGGTCACGCCGTCACGCGCGACACGCCGGGCATAGCCGCGCGTCAGGATCGCCGGCCGCTCGCCCGCCTCGAGCAGGAACCGGGCGATGTACTCGGCGACCGGCGTCTTGCCGCTGCCGCCGACGCGCAGATTGCCGACGCTGATGACGGGACGCGTCAGCCGGCGGCGGCGCGTCGGGTCGCGCAGGATGCGCTGCCGGCGCCAGGCGGCGACTGCGCCGTACACGGCACTAATCAACTGGAGTGCGGCAGGTCATCGCACCGGCCGGAACGGCCGGACCACGGCGCGGCCGTGGCCGTCGCCCGGCATGAGCTGCCCGATGATCTCGAGCGTCTTGCCCTTGGCGCCGCGGTTGGCTTCGACCAGCGCGCGCGCCGCGGCGCCGAGTCCGGCGCGGCGCACCGGATCGCTGACGAGCATCAAGAGCACATCGTCGAGCTCGCGCTCGGACTGGACCTGAATCGCCGCGTCGCTGGCGAGGAACGCGTCGCGAATCTCCTTGAAGTTCTGCATGTGGGGACCGAACACGATCGGCTTGCCGAAGATGGCCGGCTCCAGGATGTTGTGGCCGCCGTGGTCGACGAGGCTGCCGCCGACGAAGACCGCCGTCGCCAGCTGATAGAGCTGCGCGAGCTCGCCAATCGAATCGAGGACGACGACGTCGGCGCGCGGCTCGGCGTCGATCGGCAGCTCGGAGCGCCGCGTCGTGACGAAGCCGGCGTCGCGGGCGAGGCGCTCGACCTCGCCGAACCGCTCGGGCGCGCGCGGCGCGAGCACGAGCAGCGCGCTCGGCAGCGTCGCCTTGACGCGTGCGAACGCACGGAGCATCGCCGCCTCCTCGCCTCGCTTGGTGCTGCCGGCGACGATGACGGTGCGGCTCGGCGAAAGGCGGAAGAAGCGCAGCACCCGTTCGCGCGGCCGCCCGTGCGTCGTCGCCTGCGGGAGCTCGAGCGAGTCGAACTTCAGGCTACCGGTCACGGTGACCGCCGAGGGATCGGCGCCGAGATCGATGAGCCGCCGCGCCGATTCCTCGCTCTGCATGCAGAAGCGATCCACGTCGGCGAGGACGCGGCGGAAGAACGGCCGGACCAGGCGATAGCGCGGATAGGAGCGGGACGAGATGCGGCCGTTGATGACGACGGTCTTCACGCCGCGCTTGCGCAGGACGCGCAGCAGGTTCGGCCAGATTTCGGTCTCCATCATGATGAAGAGCCGCGGCCGCACCAGATTGATCGTTCGCTTGAGCGTAAAGGTCCAGTCGAACGGAAAGTAGAAGACCGCGTCGACGCTCGACAGGCTGCGCCGCGCGACCTGCTGGCCGGCGATCGTCGTCGTCGAGACGAACAGGCGCAGGCGCGGGTAGCGGGTCTTGAGATCGGCGGCCAGCGCGCGCGCCGTCAGCACTTCGCCGACCGAGACGGCGTGAATCCAGATCGAGTCGTCGCCGTCGATGTTGAAGGAGATCGGCAGGAAGCCGAGCCGCTGGCGCAGGCTGCCGATGTACTTCTTGTAGCGGATCGCCTGATAGATGAAGTACGGCGACACCACCGCGAAGATCGCGAGCGACAGCAGGCTGTAGAGCGCGTACATGAGGTGCCGGCGGGCTTTATTGTAGAATGAAACGTTTGTCTGGAGGGAGACGAGATGGCTGTGCGCGTCGGGATTAACGGGTTCGGGCGCATCGGACGCAACATCATGCGTGCGGCGCTCGGTGACAAGAATATCGACTTCGTCGCCGTCAACGATCTGACCAGCGCCGGCACGCTGGCGCACCTGCTGAAGTACGACTCGGTGCTCGGCAATCTGCACGCAACGGTGCAGGCCAAGGACGACGCGATCTCGGTCGACGGCGAGAGCTTCAAGGTGCTGTCGCTGAAGGATCCGGCGCAGCTGCCGTGGAAGGACCTGGGCGTCGACGTCGTCTTCGAATCGACCGGCCTCTTCACCAACCGCGACGCCGCCGCCAAGCACGTCGCCGCCGGCGCCAAGAAAGTCGTCATCACGGCGCCAGCCAAGGGGCCCGACGTCACCGTCGTGCTCGGCGTGAACGACGACAAGTACGACCCGGAGGCGCATCAGATCATCTCGAACGCGTCGTGCACGACCAACTGTCTGGCACCGCTCGCCAAGGTGCTGCACCAGACCTTCGGCATCAAGAGCGGCTGGATGACGACAATTCATTCCTACACCAACGATCAGCAGCTCCTCGATCTCCCGCACAAAGATCTGCGGCGCGCCCGCGCGGCGGCGTTGTCGATGATCCCGACCACGACCGGCGCGGCGACGGCGGTCGGAGAAGTCCTGCCCGAGCTGAAGGGCCGGCTGGACGGGTTCTCGATGCGCGTGCCGACGCCGAACGTCTCGGTCGTCGATCTCGCCGCGGTGCTGAACAAGAGCGCGAGCGCCGAGGAAGTCAACGCGGCGCTGAAGAGCGCGGCCGACGGCGCCCTCAAGGGCATCCTCGCCTACTCCACCGAGGAGCTGGTCTCGATCGACTTCAAGGGCAATCCCCACTCGTCGATCGTCGACGCGCCGCTGACAAAAGTGATGGACGGCAACTTCGTGAAGGTCATCTCGTGGTACGACAACGAGTGGGGCTACTCGAACCGCTGCGTCGATCTGCTGCGTCTGCTCGTCAAGAAGGGTCTGTGAAGCTCTCGATCGTCGACCTGGACGTCGTCCGCAAGCGCGTCTTCATCCGCGTCGACTTCAACGTGCCGTTGAAAGACGGCCGGATCGGCGACGACACGCGGATCCGGTCGTCGATCCCGACGATCGAGTACGCGCTCGTTCACGGCGCGACCGTCGTGCTCGCGAGCCATCTCGGACGGCCGAAGGGCAAGCCGAATCCGCAGTACAGCCTGCGGCCGGTCGCCGACGCGCTCGCCGACCTGCTCAATCGGCCGGTGACCTTCACCGACGACTGCGTCGGCCCCGAGGTCAAGAAGACGATCGACGGCCTGCACGCAGCCGGCGGCGGCGGCGTCGTGCTGCTCGAGAATCTGCGCTTCCACGCCGAGGAAGAGAAGAACGATCCGGAGTTCTCGAAGCAGCTCGCGTCGCTCGCGGATCTCTACGTCGACGATGCGTTTGGCGCCGCGCACCGGGCGCATGCGTCGGTCGAAGGCATCACGCATCACTTCAAGCAGGCCGCGGCCGGCATGCTGATGGAAGAAGAGCTGCGATATCTCGGCCACGTCCTCGAAGCGCCGGACCGGCCGTTCGTCGCCATCCTCGGCGGCGCCAAGGTCTCCGACAAGATCGAAGTCATCCAGAACATGCTCGGCCGCGTCAATCGCCTGATCGTCGGCGGCGCGATGGCCTACACGTTCTTCAAGTCGCGCGGCATTCCGGTCGGCCGCTCGCTCGTCGAGGACGACAAGCTCGACGCCGCAAAGCAGATCGAGCACGACGCGAAAGCGAAAGGTGTCGAGCTGCTCCTGCCGTCGGATCACGTCGTCACCGACAAGATCCAGCCCGGCACGGCGCACGAAGTGCTGGCCGTCGGCGACGCGCAGATCGGCGAGCGCATGGGCGTCGACATCGGCCCGGCGACGATCGAGGCGTACGCCGCCGCGGTCCGCGACGCCAAGACCGTGGTGTGGAACGGACCGATGGGCGTGTTCGAGATCGAAGTCTTCGCGACCGGCACCAACGCGGTGGCGCGCGCGGTGGCGGCAGTGAACGGCACGACGGTGATCGGCGGCGGCGATTCGATCGCCGCGGTCAAGAAAGCCGGCATCGCCGACAGGATCACGCACATCTCGACCGGCGGCGGCGCCTCCCTCGAGTTCCTCGGCGGACGCACACTCCCGGGCGTAGCGGCGCTCACGGACAAGTAAATGGTTTCCAAACCCACGCGACCCGCCTTCGCTCGCTCTCTGGCGCCGAGCTTCGGCGTGGCAAGCCCACGCGACCTGTCCAACCAACCTACGCGACCCACGCGACCCTTTTGACCATGGCGCGTATTCCTTTCATCGCCGGCAATTGGAAGATGTTCAAGACCGTCCAGGAGACGGTCGTCTTCGTGAAGGAGCTGCGCACCGCGGTCAAGGACGTGACCGGCGTCGAGATTGTCGTCGCGCCGCCCTTCACCGCCGTGCACGCGGCGGCGGAAGCCGCGCGCAACACGAACATCGGCGTCGCGGCGCAGGATCTCTACTGGGAGAAGGAAGGCGCGTTCACCGGCGAGGTCTCGCCCGGCATGGTCAAGGAGGCCGGCGCGGAGTACGTCATCGTCGGCCACTCGGAGCGGCGGCGGCTGTTCGGCGAGACCGACGCGATCGTGAACCGCAAGGTGATGGCGGCGATCGGCGCGGCGCTGACGCCCATCGTCTGCATCGGCGAGACGCTCGAGGAGCGGGAGCGCGACGAAACGCTCGCGGTGCTGGATCGTCAGCTGAAGGACGGCCTCGATCGCGTGACGGCCGAACAGCTCGCGGAGCTCGTCGTCGCTTACGAGCCGGTGTGGGCCATCGGCACCGGCCGGACGGCGACGTCAGCGCAGGCGGGCGAAGCGCACGCACATATTCGTAAGCGGCTGCGGCAATGGTTCGGCGGCGACGCGGCGGATCGCTGCCACGTCATCTACGGCGGCAGCGTCAAACCCGACAATATTCGCGAGCTGATCGCCGAGCCGGACGTCGACGGGGCGCTGGTGGGCGGCGCCAGCCTGGACGTCCGCGGCTTCACGGACATCGTGACCCGAAGCCGGGCTGCGGTATAATCGGGGTTTCCGAGTTACAGATACATGGTGCTCTACTACCTGCTGTCGACGTTCTACGTGCTCGTCTGTCTCCTGCTGCTGATTGTCGTGTTGCTGCAGCAGGGTAAGGGCGATATGGCCGCCGCGTTCGGCGGCGGGAGCAGCCAGTCCGCGTTCGGCGCGCGCGCCGGTGCGACGGTGCTGTCGAAGGCGACGGCGATCCTCGCCGCGCTGTTCATGATCGGCGCCCTGGCGCTCGCCGTCGTCGGTCAGCGCACCAGCTCGGGATCGCTGATGCAGGGCACCGCCGCGCCGCCTGCGCCCAAAACGGCACCCGCGCCGGCTGCACCGGCGCCAGGCAGCACGACACAACCCACAACACCGCCGGCCACCCCGTCACCGACGACACCGCCGGCGCAACCACCGAAGTAGAACGTTGTCCCTCGTCCTCGCGGAAGTGGCGGAACTGGCAGACGCACCAGCTTGAGGGGCTGGCGGTAGCAATACCGTGGGGGTTCGAATCCCCCCTTCCGCACCATTCGACTCACCTTCGGTCCGCCGCCGGCGAACCGAAGGTTCGCTCATGGCGGGCCAGAGGTGAGTCGAATGGTGTCCTGAGCGAGCTATCGGCCGGCCGTCAGGCCAGACGATGGCGAGTCGAAGGACCGGAGATTCACTCATGGCGGGCCAGAGGTGAGTCGAATGGTGTCCTGAGCGAGCACGTGCTCGCCGAAGGCGAGCGCGTGCGAGTCGAAGGGCTACAGCACTTTCAGCAGCGCGAGGTCCTTCGTCGCCAGCGCTTCCTTCTTCCGACGAGACCATCGCTTCAGCTGCTTCTCACGCTTGATCGCCGCACTCTCGGTCGGATACTCCTCCGCGTAAATCATCTCGACCGGACGTCGCTTTGCCGTGTACGTTGCAGCCGTTCCAGCTTGATGCGCTTCCAACCGAGATCTCAGATTGTTGGTGTGGCCAACGTAGAGTCTGGTGTCTGCCAAGCGCAAGATGTAGACAAATGGCATCGGACGACGATGTCATCGTCAGGCTCGGACTATCAAGAGACGCCGTAGCACCGCGGCGCCGAAGGCGGACCCATCGATCGTCGAGCTTTATCGATTCGATTTATCCTCCGGCGCCGCTCTGGAGATCCGATCGAGCGCCCTTTTTGCTCGCGCGTTGTCGGGATCAGCAGCCAGCGTGCGTTCCAAGTACCGACGAGCAGTGCTGAGTCGCCCTTGTCGCTCCAGGAACTGACCGTAGCGCAAGTTCGCCAAATAGTAGTTGACGTCGGTTGAGAGTGCCGACAGGTATTCCGCCTCAGCCTCTTGAGTGCGGCCCAGCGCCGTCAATGCGTCTGCCAGGTTGCATCGATACAGACCATTCCCGGGCTCCAGTCGAACCGCCGTCCTGGACTCCTGTTCGGCTTCAGGCCATCGCTCCACAAATGCGAGCACAATCCCCAGGTAAGCATGGGCCATCGCGTCATCTGGCGCGAGACGGATCGCCTCTCGCAGGCAGCGCTCCGCCTCGTCATATCCTTTGGCTTGCGACAGGATCCACCCGAGATCGCGATGAGCGAGCCAGTAGTGGGCGTCGATAGCGATGGCTCTGCGAAAGGCCTCTTCCGCTCGCTCACGGCTCGAGTCCATGAGTGCAACGCCCATTCCGTACCAGCCACTCGGATCGTTTGGATCATCCACCAGCGCTTGCTCGTAGTGCCTGAGCGATGCAGTCGAGTCTCCCAGCCGTCGACACACTTCCGCAAGCATGATGCGGGCAGTTGCCCACTCACGTTTCGCCAGCCCGTCCTCTAACGTCTGACGTGCATCACCCCAACGTCCCTGGCTATGAAAGACGAATCCAAGTAGCCATCGAGACTCCGGATCATTCGGGTCGAGCGAGGATGCTTGCAACAGGATTGTTTCCGCCTTGGCCAGTTCTCCAAGCAGCATGTGACTTCGCCCCAGCCCATTCAGAATCCGGGTGCTGCGCCCGTCTTGCCGCGCCGCAGCGAGCCACTTTTCGTGCGCACCAGACTGGTCACCAGACCGTTCAAGCGCCTCCGCTTCGGCGCACAGTTCTTCGGCTAGGAGCATGAGTTTTTTGGCGGCACGCCCGGTTTCGGCGGATTCGCCGGCTTCGGCGTCAATTGTGGCTCGGTTCCGTCCAATCGCTGCCCGTACGAGGCAACCGAACCTTGGGTCTCTTGACTGTACCGGATCTCGAGTTTGAGATCATGGCGCTCGATCGATCGGGCTATGCAATGGGACGGCGACGTGCGTCCGCGCTGGCCGGTGCTGTGCTGCCGGCAGTCGCGTTTCAGCGGAGCCGGTCGTCAACCGGATCGCTGCCGCCGCCGCCGCGCGACGATGAGGACTGGTTCAGCCAGAACGCCTCGGGGCCGAAATCGCGCCGCTGAACACGTAGCTGAGTACTTGGCTGCGTTGCTGCCGCCTCGAGCAATGACGGCCCGAGAGCCCTGGGACCCGGGAACGCCGCGGCGTCGTGATTTTGCCTCACCGCTTCGACGCGGCGAGTTTCTTCACCCACTCCTTCGTGCAGGCTTTCATTGCCCCTCGCCCAGACAAACATCAACCGCCTGCGTCAACGGGAAGTCACCTTGCGGCACCGGCGGCTGAAGATCTACGAGAAGGCGCTCCGCTAAGGGGGGAAGCTCACCGCTTGCCAAAGATTTCTTTGTACCAGTACTTCTTTGGGTCTCTGAACCAAGGAATTTCCTTGCGGTCGAAGAGCACGAGCTGCCGCTTGTTAAGCTTGTATCGATGAAAGAGCGCCAGGATCTCGCGAAGATCCTGTTGCCGAATGCGTCGAGTTGAAAATTGTATCTCGACGATTGTCCCGACGCCTCCGACACTCCGCACCGAAGGAATAGATTCCAGCCACGAATGGAACTGCGCCTCGTCCGTTTGAGAATAAAATCGAGGCCCTTCAACGGCGATCGTTGGCATACTTGTCATTGACAGCGGTCTCTTGGAGGGCGTACGACTCGATAGTCGCCTCCCGGCGTTTGCACGTCCCAATGTGGACCTCCATGAGCATTGCCGGGCGCCCATCCCGTGGGCACCCAGACGTCATTCTTCTTATCAAGCCAACCGTATCCTGGTCCGTTGGGATTTGGAACCCACGTATCGCCACCTTTGGGCCCAACGAATCCATCGTCCGCGGTTGGCTTACCTGGAGCTTTCGGGCCCTTGGGGTTATAGGCATTGTCTGCTGCTCCACGAATGCCAGCACAATTCCCAGGTAGGCATGGGCCATCGCGTCTTCTGGCGCGAGACGGATCGCCTCTCGCAGGCAGCGCTCCGCCGCGGCGTATCCTTTGGCTTGCGACAGGATCCACCCGAGATCGCGATGAGCGAGCCAGTAGTGGGCGTCGATAGCGATGGCTCTGCGAAAGGCGTCTTCCGCTCGCTCACGGCCCGAGTCCATGCCATTCCGTACCAGCCACTCGGATCGTTTGGATCATCCGCCACCGCTTGCTCGTAGTGCCTGAGCGATGCAGTCGAGTCTCCTAGCCGTCGACACACTTCCGCAAGCATGATGCGGGCAGTTGCCCACTCACGTTTCGCCAGCGCGCGTTCTGGCTGGTTCCGGCGCGGCTATCGCTTCAGCTGCTGCCATGTGGAAGAATGGGAGCGTCAGAGGACACCATGTTGAACCGACGCACATTGATCGAGTTGGGCCCCGCCGCGCTGGCCGCGTGTTCGGTCGCGTCGCTCTCCGATGCGGCGCCGGAACAACCGGCGTCCGCGCGCTCACTCACCGAAGCGACGCGCGCGTTCAGCGAGGCGATCATGTCCGGCAACGTGTCGCGGATGGTCGCATTGCACGCCGACGACGCGTTCGTCGTCTATGGACCAGGCCCGAACACGACACCAGCCGTGCTGCGGAAGACGTGGGAGGAGTACTTCGCGCCGAAGCCGGGACCCGACGGCGTCACGATTCAACCGTACCATCCGGTCGAAACCGATCACGTCGAAGCGTCAGGCGACCTCGGATACTCGCGCGGACGGTACTGGCACGGGCAGAAGGGGGCAGGCCCCGAGAAGTACCGCGGCGGCGGCTACTTCACCGCCGTGTGGAAACGCCGCCTCGACGGCTGGCGCATCGTCGCCTTCGCGTCGACGGCGACGCGTGAGATGCCGCCGGTCGGGCCAGTGGCGCACGCGTAAGCAAGACGTTGCCATCAGGGCTCGATCATCTCGACGTCGAGCTGTTTCTCCACCGCCCGCCCGCCGGCGACGCTCACGTAGTACACCTTGGCATCCGCACGCGTCGCGACGATGCGCTTGACGGTGTCGTTCTCGAAGTAGATGCCCGCGTCGTTGTCGCAGGCGTAGCCGGGCTTCATCTCGCCGGAGGCGATGAGCTTCTGATAGAGCGGCCGGCGATCCTTTTCGCGGTCGTAGTGCGGGCAATGACTGCCCTTCAGGAACCCCAGGCCCTTGACGACGGTCAGCTCCTTGGGCCTCGAGTCGGTCGTCCCTTCCTCGAACCAGCAGATCGATCCCGCGCTCGCGCCGCCGAGCACGATGCCCTTCTCCCACGCCTGGCGAAGAATGACGTCGATGCCCTGCGCCTGCCAGATCGCCTGCTGGTTCAGCGTGTTCCCGCCCGACGCGACGATGCCGTCGACCGAGAGCAGCACTTCTTCCCAACTCTGTTTCTGACGGGCGCTGGCGATGAAGCTGTCCTGGACGAGCGGGTAGACCTCGAGCGGTGCGCAGCTCTTGTACCAATTGATGATGCCGGTCTGGCTGTCCGCCGACGCCGTCGGCAGGTACAGCAGCTTCGGGCGCCGCACGCCGGTGAGGCTCGCCATGTAGCGGATGAACCCGGTGCCGAAACCGCCGCCCGCGATGAGGACCTTCCGCGTGGCTTGCGCGGCAACCCGGGAAGAAAGACCCGGGACGCCGGCGTGTCCGAGTCCGAGCGCGCCGATCGCGGATAGTCTGAGGAACTCTCGTCGCTTCATACGATCGGATACTCCGGTGTGCTCATGATCAGGTGCGCGGCTCGCAGCAGCCGTGACATCAAGTCATCCACCGTCTCACCCGTCGTGGCCGCTCCGCTCTCCATCACCATCCTCGTGAGATCGAATTGCGCGGCGTGGCGCGGCGTCGGGATCCCGCAGTCACGCAGGGTGTGGCTCGCCATGGCGCGTAGACTAGCGCCTTTCCCACGCCTTCGCCACTGAACCCTGCGGGAATTGAACCCTGAGGGATCAGTGCGTACGCTGCGGAACCTTCAGCACCTGTCCGGGCCGGATCTTGTCGGGATCGCTCAACTGATCGCGATTGGCGTTGAAAATCGCCATGTAGGCGCCGGCATCGCCGAGTAGTTCCTTGGCAATCTTGCTCAGCGTGTCGCCGGACTTGACGGTGTAAGTCGCCGCCGCGCCGCCAGCGCCAGCCTGCTGCGACGCTTTTATGTCGGCGACGATGTCCTGCGGCCAGGTCGGGATGGTCTTGATGGCATCCCAGATCTTGTTGGCTTCGTCCTGCGTCGCCACCGTGCCCTTGAACCACAACTTGCTGTCGTGCTCGTCGATCGATCCGTTGAACCCGAAACCCTTCGCTGTTTCGACCGCGTACTTGTATCGTCCGTGCAACTCGCTCATGGCGCCTCCTGAATCGCGCCAGCTATTGCAAGTTCCACTCCGGCAAGTTCCTCTCCGGGAAGTATGGCCGCGCTCGAGCGCTATCGTCTGGTGCAGGTGGTGATGCTGAGGCACTGACGGACGCCGATGTTCAGCGCGTTGCAGGTTTGCTGCGCGTCGCTGAACGGCCGCACCAGGTCGGCGCCGCCGTTGACCGTCGTGGCCGAATATCCCACCAGTCCCATGCCGGCAACGCCCACCTGGCAATAGCCGAACACGCCGGACGGCAGTCCTGGGGTTTGCAGATTTCCCTGTGTGGAGCCGCAGAAGTAGAAGCCCGCCGCCGAGCAGAATGCCTCGCCGGATTGAGGAGCGGTGGGAGTCTCGCCGCCTTGAGCGCACGAGAGAGAGGTGATCGCAAGAAGAAGGGAGCCGACGAGTCGTCGTCGCATATCGAGGCGTTGCCCTCGATAGCGATTTCGTCAAGAACGCGGAATCACTTTAACCATGTGCGGGAGTGTGCAAACGGTTCGAAGAGTCGTCACAGCGATCCAAGGCGCCGCCTCCAGGTGTTTCATCGATGTGAACCGGCCGTCGCCGGACAGACACCGGCCGTTGGCAACCTGTCGGGTCGAGAGGTGCGAATGTCCTGGAGCGCTCGGGCGATCGTCTGGACGACGATGGCCTGCCTGTCTGTCACGGCCAACCTGCCGGCCGCACTCGCGCAGAGCAACGCGGCCGACGCCGCGATCAACGGCTACGTTCGCGATACCGACGGCGGGGTATTGCCGGGCGCAGCCGTCACCGTCCGCCGCACGCGAACCAACGTCGTGTCCAACACCGTGACCGACAGTCAGGGCCACTACCGTTTCCCGCTGCTGCAGATCGGCGAGTACGATCTGATCGTCAGCCTCGACGGCTTCGCCAACTACGAGCAGCGCGGCATCCTGCTGGACGTCGGCCGGCAGGTGCGGCTCGACGTGACGCTGTCGCTGCGCGCGGTCGCCGAAAGCGTCACCGTCGTGGCCGACGCGGCCGTCGTCGACGCGACGCAGGCGGCCATCCAGGGCATCGTCAACGAGCGCGCCATGCGGACGCTGCCGATCGTGTCGCGGAACATCTACAACATGAACCTGCTGGCGCCCGGCGTGAAGGGCCTGCCGAGCAGCGGCTTCGGAACGACACAGATGCTCTTCGGCGGGACCAACCGCAGCACGTGGACGGCGGACGGCCTCGACAACACCTCTCGAGCCGGCAGCAAGCAGATCCGTCTGGTGATCAATACGCCGGAATCGGTCGAAGAAATGCAGACCGTGTCGAGCGGATTCTCGGCCGAGTTCGGGCGCGCCGCCGGCGGGCTGATCAACATCAACACGCGAACGGGATCGAATCAGTTCCACGGGTCGATGATGGCGTTCGATCGGCCGAACGCGTGGGCGGCCCGCCCGGCGCTGACGGCGGCGAAGCCGGACGAGGCGCCATGGAAAATGGCGGCCGGCACGATTGGCGGGCCGATCGAGAAGGACCGTCTCTTTTTCTTCGGGCAGTACGAGTACAACCCCTACAAGGCGCCGCGGCCGGTCACCATCGCGGCCGCGAATGCCGCCGCCATCGGCCTCACCGCCGAAGAGACCGGCAACGGTCCCTTCGGCGAGACATTCCACACCGCAATGGCCAAGGCGACGTTTCAAGTCAATCCGCGCCACTCGGGGTTCCTCCGCTACACGCGCTTCACGAACGACTCCCCCGCCAACGGCTCCGGCGGCTTGACCGTCGTCGGCCGCAGCGTGCTGTTCACCGATCGCATGAACGGCCTCGGCGGTCAGCTGGCGACGATCGTGTCGCCGAGCCTGCGCAATGAGCTGCGCTCCGGCTACAACCGGCGCTCGCAGCTGCGCGAGCCCGAGAACAATCCGGCTCAGAACGCGTCGTTCATCGACATCGCCGGCGTCGCGAACTTCGGCGGCAATCCGCTGAGCGTGACGTCGAGTCTCGAATCGAGCGGCCAGATCGTCGACAACGTCAGCTACTCGCGCGGCATCCACTTCGTGAAGGCCGGCCTCGACTATCAATCGACGTCGTTCGACAACCAGGCGGCGCTGACGCGTCAGTTCGTGTTCCAGGGTCTGACGGCGGTTCCCGGTGTTCGCGGCGCGGTCTCGGCACTCGACCAGTACCTGCTCACGCGGGACGGACGAATCGATCCGGCCACCGCCAGGCCGTACAACTACACGCAGCTGCGTCAGAGCTTCGGCGAGCGCGAGACGGCGCGGCGGTTCCATTTCCTGAGCGCCTTCGTGCAGGACGAGGTCCGCCTGTCGTCGAGCGTGACGCTCAACGCCGGCCTGCGCTACGAGTACATCGTCTGGCCGGTGCTCGATGCGGATGCGCCATTCGAGCTGTCGCGCACGATCCCGTCCGACGGCAACAACGTCGCGCCGCGCGTCGGCGTCTCGTGGCTGCCGGCGGGCGACACCAAGACGGTGATTCGCGGCGGATACGGACTCTACTTCGACACGCCGAGCCTCGGCCTCGCGCTGACCGCCGCACAGAGCAACGGCCGCCGGCTGCTCGACTACGTGATTCCAGGCACCGATGCAGCGGCGCCGCAATTTCCCAACTACCTGACGACGGCGCAGGCGAATTTCGCGAGCAAGCCGAGCATCACCGGCTTCTCGCCTGATTTCGGCATCATGTTCGCGCATCAAGCCAACCTCCAGCTCGAACGCGAGCTGCGGCGCGACCTGGCGCTGCGGGTGCAGTACAGCTTCCTGGCGACCCGCGACGGTGTCTATTCACGCGATGTGAACCTTGGACCGGCGATCGGCTCGCTCGCCGACGGGCGTCCGATCTATCAGGGCAACACGAATCGTCCTGACGCGCGGTTCGCGGCAATCAATCTCTACGAGTCGAAGAGCACGAGCCGCTTCCACGGTGTCGACATCGGCGTCGTTCAGCGCTTCAGCCATGGCGTGCAGTTCAGCGGCACCTACGGCGTCGCGACGGCGAAGAGCGGCGGCGAACAGGACGGCATGGCAATCAGCGATCCGTCGAACCTGGCCGCGGACTACGGACGGCGAAACGGCGACATCCGACACGCCTTCGTCTTCAACGGCTTGTGGTCTCCGACCGTCGCCGTTCTGCAGGGTTTCGATTTCTCCACCGCGCTCTTCTACAACAGCGGCTTCCCGATCAACGTCCAGGCGGGCGCCGATCTCAACCGCGACCTCGTCTTGAACGATCGTCCGCTCGGCATCGCCCGCAACAGCCTCGACGGTCCCGACTACTTCCAGGCGGACGTGCGCGTCGCCCGCCGGTTTCCGCTTGGCAGCGCGACGATCGCAGTGATGGTCGAATCCGAGAACGTCTTCAACCGCTTCAATCCGTCGTGCTCGACCGACGGCGGCTGCACGGGGGCGGTCGTCAACATCGCGACCGCTCCGGATCTGGGACGCGTGACGAGCGCGCGGGCGCCGCGGACCGTCCAGTTCGGCGCGCGAGTCACGTTCTGACATGCGCCGCCAGCTCGCCGTCGCACTCGTCTTCACCTTCAGCATCCTGCCGCTCGATCTGCGGGCGTGGGGCGTGACGGCCCATCGCGTGATCAATCGCGTCGCCGTGAACACACTGCCCGGCGACATGCCGGCGTTCGTCCGCGCGCAGATCGACTGGATCGGCATCCGTTCCGTCACGCCCGACTCGTGGCGGGCGGCGAGCGAACCGTTCCTGAAAATCGACGAGGACCCCAATCACGGCTGGTTCCGCGAGCAGTTCGCGTTCATGCGCGTCGTGCCGCGGTCACGATACGAGTTCGTGCTTGCGCTCTACGACGAGTTCCTGAGGATCAAGGCATCGGACCCCGAGCGCGCCGCCCTGACCAACGTTCGGTGGACCGGCACGCTCCCCTATGCCGCCGTGGAGACCTACGAGCGCATCACGGTGGCGTTCCGCCAGTATCGAGCGGCGGCCGCCGCCCACCAGGACACCCAATTCATCGAGCGTGACGCGGCGTTCTATATCGGCTGGCTGGGGGACTACACGGGGGATGGCGCGCAACCCCTGCACACCCCTGTTCACCACGACAG
>Ga0081539_10002860_pt1 | contig 22952 bp, 21 predicted proteins | sample TabmetS4T2R2_FD_71023 | JGI IMG/M metagenome (GOLD analysis project Ga0081539, IMG submission 71023) | Tabebuia heterophylla rhizosphere microbial communities from the University of Puerto Rico - S4T2R2 | ecosystem: Host-associated > Plants > Roots > Rhizosphere ...
ACACAGCCCTCCTGGGAGTGCGGCGGCCTGGCGCCGTTTTGGTCTCGATCAGGCGTGATCGATAACAAAGGGGCGCCAGGCCGCCGCACTCCAAGGAGGCGCTCATTCATCCGACGGCTCGCGTACGGCTTCGAGAATATCGATCTCGCGTTTCGCAAGCGAGCGTCCCTGGAAGTTGAGCATCAGGAAGTAAAGACCAATCGCAAGGACCGCGAACACAAACAGCGCCAGATATTCATAGACGAGACTACGCGTAAACAGACCAACAAGCGTCGCGAGCAACGGCGGCGTGCTGAGCACGATCACCATCGGAATCAACAATAGCCCCGCCACGCCCGACACATTCAATCGCTTCCCAAACCGCATTCGTTTCGGAAAACGTATCGAAAGCCAGTTGCCCATCATCGAGCTGAGCGCCGCAAAGATCACGAAGCTCAAAGCGATGAACAACAGCTTCGACGCGTCCAGATCGCGGAAGACAATGGTGTTCAGCGTCAACAGAATCGTTGCGAAGATGAGCGCCAGCAGCGTGATCGCGATGTTCTTTCCGAGCAGGATCTTGCGACGATCGATCGGCGATAAGATCAGCGTTCGCATGCCACCTTCTTCGAATGCGAAGTGATTACACGACAACCCCGCGAGGATGAGGAACACGTACATCACGCCGCCAGTTGCGAGCAAACCCGAGCCATAAGTGAGAAAACCGTCCGACGGGGTGGCAGTTCCCCACCACTTTTTTGTGTTCATGACGCGAACGACGAGCAGAATTAAAGGCATCAGCGACATCATTCGCACCTGTGCATTGCGCATCGCGTAGCGTACTTCCTTCTCGACGACTGCGGAGAGCTGAGCCGATGCAAGCGGCAGTTGCCAGCCGGAGTAACCGGTCGGTGTTTCGGCAACGACGGATGTTTTTCGTCGACGTCCTTCCATGCCGAGTGCGGCACGACGCGCGATCCAATAAGTCAAAACAATCAACACCACGCCATAAGCGCTCAGCGTGATAAAAGCGAGCGCATAAGCGATCGGATCGCCTGCACTGCCGACCAGCAAAAACGCTGCGGCTCCGGGCGGCGTCCAGCGCAACGAGCGAAACGATTCCGCATGCTTGAAGAGTATCGGAGCGATCTGTCCTGCCACCGCCGCGCTCAAACCTGCGACAGCACCAATCAGCGCCACCATCGTCTCACCGCGCGCACGCTTGCGACGGAGCAGCGATCCAATCGTTGTGGAAAGCCATTTTGAGAGAGCGACGCCAAACAGTATCACCGGAATCGCGGCTAGCGACGCTGCCATCGTGTGGCCTGAACCAAAAGCAATGCCGATGCAGATCGCGATCACAGCTGGTATCGCGAATACCGAGTGCAAGGTTGTGAGCTCGCTGAGGAAGTCGACGGCGAAGAGTTTGCGAAGCGTGATCGGATACATCAGCAGCTTACCAGCGTCAAACTGCTTGCTGCCGCCGATACTCAGAGGCACAGTCGCCCACATCAAATAGATCAATCCAAATATCGAAAAGAAGATGAACTCGGCTGACGCTGATGCAGAGACGCCTCGTGTCGTTGTTCGCCGGAGCGCATCACCAATCCCCTCCGGCTGGCTGAGTGCATACGCGGCGAAGCCGAGAACAGCGGCCACGATGAGGGCTAAAAACAGCGCGATCAGCATGCCGAGAATCGAGGCCACGCGATTCACAACCGCTTTCGAGGAGCGAAGCGAGTTGCGCAACAGTCGCCATTTAAGCCAGATTAGGGTGAGAAGTTGGGACATCGCTTAAATGATCCAAAACGCTTACGTCGGACTCGGCTCCAATCTCGGCGATCGCGCCGGTTACCTGCTGCTCGCTGTGCGCGGAATGCTCGACGCTGGTTTGGATGTTATTCGACTCTCGAGCATTTACGAAACCGAGCCGGTGGAGTATGAAGAGCAGCCGGCGTTTCTGAACCTCGCGGCGGAGCTGCGCGGCTCGACCTTGCCTTCGCCCGAACAGACGCTCGCTCGCTTGTTGCGCATTGAATATTCCCTCGGGCGGACGCGAGATGTGCCTCTCGGTCCGCGCACGATCGATCTCGATCTGTTGATATTTAAAGATGAGCGATCTGATACTGAGTTTCTGAAGCTTCCGCACCCGCGCATCGCTGCGCGAAGATTTGTTCTTGTTCCTCTAAATGAGCTCGTCCCAGATCTCGTGCATCCTGTTCTTGGGAAGTCGATCGGTGAGTTGCTGGGAACGACCAAAGACCAGTCAACAGTGATTCGCTGGAAGCCTTAGACAGGATTACAAGATTTACATGATGGACAGGATTTGATCTTGTAAATCGTGAAAATCCTGTAATCCTGTCGAAGGCTTTCGCCTCCATCATCGCGCGCTTTCCTCGTTTCGAGATTTCCCGGTATAATGCCCGCCTTGTTATCACGCCCGCGACATCAATTCTCCCGTTGCCCTGGCAATTCAATTGTCCACAAATCGTGGTGTAAAGAGAGCTAAAAATGCCCTATCTGAAGCCTGAAAGGCCGGAAAAGGTTAGTGCACCGTCTTTACGGTTAAGCAAACAACGCGGCGAACGACTCGTTTGTCTGACAGCGTACGATTATCCGACCGCGCGCATCGTCGATGAAGCCGGGATCGATATCATCCTCGTCGGCGACAGCCTCGGCAACGTCGTGCTCGGATACGGCAACACCGTGCCGGTGACACTCGAGGAGATTCTCATTCACTTGAAAGCAGTGCGCCGCGCCGTGCAACGCGCATTGCTTGTCGCTGACATGCCTTACGGATCGTTTCACACGGGCGATGATGACGCCGTGCGAAACGCGCTGACACTCGTGAAGGATGGCGGCGCCGAAGCAATCAAGCTCGAAGGCGGGCACAAGCGCGTGCAGCTTGTGAAGCGACTCGTGGACGAAGAGATCAGTGTGATGGGCCATATCGGCCTGACGCCGCAGTCGATCAATCAACTCGGCGCGTATCGCGTGCAGGGCAAAACTCCGCGCGCGGCGCAACAGTTGATCGACGACGCGAAAGCACTCGAAGACGCAGGCGCGTTTGCCGTGGTGCTCGAAGTTGTACCTCGCGAAATAGCAAAGATGATCACCGAGAGCATCAGCATTCCGACGATCGGAATCGGCGCTGGTGTTCACTGCGATATCCAGGTGCTGGTCTTGCACGACATGCTCGGCCTGTCGTTTGGTAAGCAAGCGCGCTTCGTGCGGCCTTACGCAAACGTGCGTGAGGTGATGACCGACGCGGTCACGCGCTATGCCGAAGACGTGCGAAACGCGACTTACCCGTCGGAAGCAGAATCGTATGCGCTGCCGGCGCAGACTGCGGCGGAGCTGGATATCGAAAGCCCATCGAGAGACTCAAAGGCCGAGAAGTCCTAATCCAACCTCAACTATGGAGATCATCAATCGCCGTCAGCGCATGAGTTCCGTCGCGCGCAAAATTCGCCGTGAACAGGACCGGACTATCGGACTCGTTCCGACGATGGGCGCGCTGCATGAAGGACACCTGAGTCTTGTGCGCGAGGCGCGGCGGATGTGCGATGTGGTAGTGGTTTCCGTGTTTGTGAATCCGACGCAGTTTGGACCAGGCGAAGACTTCGAGCATTACCCGCGCGATCTGACGAAAGACACGGCACTCTTGACTGACTACAACGTCGATTACATCTTCGCGCCGACAGTTGAGGAGATTTATCCGAAAGGTTTTGCGACGTATGTGAATGTTGAGGGAATTTCAGAACAGCTCGAAGGACATTCACGACCAGGTCACTTTCGCGGTGTCGCGACAGTCGTCACGATTTTGCTCAACACTGTACGACCTGACTTCGCGTTCTTTGGTCAAAAAGATGCGCAACAGGCACTCGTAATCAAACGTCTCGTAAAGGATCTCGCGTTCGATACTGAGATCGTCGTGTTGCCAATCGTGCGCGAGGATTCAGGACTCGCGATCTCGTCGCGCAATCTTTACCTGACACTGGACGAGCAGAAGTCAGCGACGATTCTTCATAAGGCTTTGAAACAGGCGAAGACGGCATTTAAAGAAGGCGAGCGGAATGCGGGCCGGATCGCTGAGATAATTCGTTCGACTGTCGAGACTGAGCCGCGTGCACGTTTAGACTATGTGACGGTTGCTGACGCAGAGACGCTGGAGAAACTCGATCGGCTGGATGATCGACCGATCCTGATCGCGCTCGCGGCGTACGTCGGCAAGACGCGCCTCATCGATAATACGATTTTGAATAAAGTGAAGAAGAAAGACGTTGCCGCGCCACAGTAAGAAGCACATTCATTTCACACTCAACGGCGAACACACCGAGGTCGCCTTCGCACCGCACAAGACGCTGCTCGAAGTTTTGCGTGAAGATCTGAATCTCACCGGAACGAAGCACGGTTGCGAGCTGGGCGAGTGTGGCACGTGTGCTGTTTTAGTTGATGGACGTTCGATCCTGTCGTGCCTGATGCTTGGTCTTGATGCTGAAGGTCGCGAAGTGAAGACGATCGAAGGCATGGCTGATGGCGCGGAGCTTCATCCCTTACAACAAACATTCGCTGATCTCGGCGCAGCGCAGTGTGGTTACTGTTCGCCTGGCTTTCTGCTAGTCGCTGAAGAGTTACTGAAGAAATCTCCCAACCCGTCACGTGCTGAGATTCAGGAAGCGTTGTCGGGGAATCTGTGTCGTTGTACCGGATATATTAAAATCTACGAGGCCGTTGAGTTGGCGGCAGCTATGATCCGCGGTGATCAGTCACCGAATCCGTAAAATCTGTGGCTAAAGACTTCAAAGTAATAGGCAAGCCGTTTCGCAAAGTTGATGCGCGCGCGAAGTGCGTCGGGCAGACGAAGTTCGCGGACGACATCGTCTTGCCGCGCATGTTGTTCTGCAAGATCCTGCGCTCGCATCTGCCCCACGCGTTGATCAAGAGCATCGACGTCTCCAAAGCGCTGGCATTGCCTGGCGTTTTTGCTGTTGTCACGGGGAAGGACTTCCCGATTCCGTACGGCATCCTGCCCGTGAGCCAGGACGAGCATGCGCTCTGTGTCGATAAGGTGCGCTTTATCGGCGATCCGGTTGCGGCTGTCGCGGCAATTGATGAGGACGTCGCGTTCGACGCGATGAACCTGATCGAAGTCGAGTACGAACCGCTTAATACGATCTCGACGATCGAAGAGGCTGTGCTAGTCGATGAGCCGCGTATTCACGATTACGGGGACATCGGCAATATTCATAAGAAGGTGTCGCTCGAGTTCGGTAACCTTGAAGAAGGATTTGCGGAAGCTGATCTCGTTCGTGAAGACACGTTCTTCTACGAAGGCAACACGCACCTGCCGATGGAGCAGCACGCCGCCGTTGCGCACTTCGATTCAGACGGGAAGATAGTCCTCTGGAGCTCGACGCAAACGCCGCATTACGTCCATCGAGCGCTTGCCAAAGTGCTTGGACTGCCGGCCAGTCACATTCGCGTGATCGCGACGCCGAACGGCGGTGGCTTTGGCGGCAAGAGCGATCCGTTCAATCACGAAGTCGTTGTTTGCAAGCTGTCAATGATTACCGGACGTCCGGTGAAGGTCACGTTGACGCGTGAAGAAGTGTTTTATTGTCATCGCGGGCGACATCCGGTGTTGATGCACGTTAAGACGGGTGTGAAGAGTGACGGCGCGATCACGGCGATGCATTTTCAGTCGTATCTCGATGGCGGTGCGTACGGGAGTTATGGCGTCGCAAGTACGTTCTACACCGGTGCGTTGCAGACAGTGACGTATGAAGTGCCACGTTACAAGTTTCAGGGCATCCGGACGTTTACGAACAAGCCGCCGTGTGGTCCAAAGCGCGGCCACGGTACACCGCAGCCGCGTTATGCGCTCGAAGTCCAGCTCGACAAGATTGCCGAACAGTTGCGTTTAGATCCGGTCGAGATACGTCGCAAGCATCTCGTGGCGCCGAATTCGGTGACGGCGAATTACCTGCGCATCGGCAGCATGGGTCTGGGTGCGTGCATCGACAAGGTTGTCGAAGGCTCGCGTTGGAACGAGCGCTTCACGTGGGACCAGAACAATCGCAAGCTGCCGTTTGGTAAAGGCATCGGCATCGCTTGCAGCTCGTACATCTGCGGTGCGGGTCTACCGATTTACTGGAACAACATGCCGCAGTCGGGTGTGCAGCTTCGTCTTGATCGGCAGGGCGGCGTTTGCGTGATGTGTGGCTCGACTGACATTGGGCAGGGATCGGATTCGATACTTGCTTACATCGTCGCTGAAGTTCTCGGAATCGATCCGTTTGATATTCGTGTCGTGACGGCTGATACGGATCTGACCCCAGTTGATCTCGGAAGCTATTCAAGCCGCGTGACATTGATGACGGGCAATGCCGCAATCCAGGCAGCGGAGCGTGCGCGTGAGTTGCTGGTGATGGCTGTGGCTGAGAAGCTCGGCGTGCCGATTGAGAATCTCTCGCTTGCTGAGCGACGCGTGTTTGACGTCGAGAACCCTGAAGTGGGCGTTTCTTTTGCGGAAGCAATCGTGTTGGCCGAGTCGAAGTTTGGCACGATTGGGACGGTTGGGTCGTACACGCCGCCACGATCGCCCGGCAAGTTTAAAGGCTCCGGTGTTGGACCATCACCCGCGTACAGTTATTCCGCTGCGGTAGCTGAAGTCGATGTTGATCCTGATACGGGGATCGTCGTAGTTGAGCGTGTCTGGATCGCGCACGACATTGGTCGTTCGATCAATCCGATGCTCGTGATCGGCCAGGTCGAAGGCAGCGTCTACATGGGTCTCGGCGAGATCCTGATGGAAGAGATGGTCTATCGCGAGAACCGCAACGTCGTGCACAAGTTTCCGTCGATGCTGGAGTATAAGAGTCCAACGACGTTGGAGATGTGCGACGTCAAAACGTACCTGATCGAAGATCCGGATCCGAATGGACCTTACGGCGCGAAGGAAGTCGGGCAGGGACCGTTGTTGCCCGTCCCGCCGGCGGTGGCGAATGCGGTCTACAACGCCGTGGGCGTGCGCATCGACGAAGTCCCCATCACCCCGGAGAAAGTCCTCCGCGCGTTGCGAGACAAATCTCGCGGCCGCGACGCCCGCTACGGCCCTGATAATGTTCCTCCTGTTGCGTGGCCCGAACCGTTGAAAGTGTTAACACCGTCTGAAGGAGGCGACGGCAGCGAAATGCCGCGAGTAGCCGTGCATTCTTAGCAAAGTTCTGGAAATATATTGATATGAAGTTGCCTAATCCTCAAGGCAGTGGTTGATATCAGAAAGCTCCGCGACTATAGCCTGAATGTTGATCATTCCGAAGGCATGCATAAAGCGAGAGTTTTTAAGGCCGCGCTTGGTCTTACGGTGCAGCAGGCTGACTGGCTACGCGATCGAGCGCTTGAAGTTGCCGTAACAGGTGAAGCGCGAGCAGGATCGACCTTAGCATTTGGTGACACCTATGTAATCGATGCCTGGATTACCTATAAAGGCAGGACAGCACTCGTGAGGTTTTCTTGGATAGTCGAATTCGGCACCGACTTCCCACGACTGACAACTTGTTACGTAAAATAGGAGCCAGTATGGATGAGATTCATGAAAACGACGTTGTTGCATTACTTGTCGATCTCCCTGATTCAGGGCTGCAGCGTGGCGACATGGGGACTGTAGTACATGTTTTTAATAGAACGGATGATCATCCTGCGGGCCTTATGATTGAATTCAGTGATGAGTCAGGACGCACTCAGGCTATGGTTGATGTCGTCGATCTTTCAACGATTGTAAAGCTGAGATTTCGTCCAGCGAGTGAAGCTGCTTAAAACCTTTATGATGCGATTGCCCAAATTTGAATATCACGTTCCGCAGACGATCGCGGAGGCGGTGAGGATTCGCGGCGAGGCGGGGCCGGCGGGGCAATTCGTCGCCGGGGGCACGGATCTGTATCCGAATATGAAGCGACGGCAACAGACGCCCCTGTCCGTCATCTCCGTGATGCGTCTGCCGGAGCTTAACCAGATTACAGGTGATGGGAAGAACGGGTTGAGAATCGGCGCGTCCGTAACGCTCACCGAGATCTGCGAGCATCCGCTCATCAATCGTGATTATCCCGTCGTCGCCAAAGCAGCGCGCACGATCTCCACGCCGCTACTCCGAAACATGGGAACGATTGGCGGCAACCTGCTGCTCGATACGCGCTGCAATTACTACGATCAGAATTACGAGTGGCGCAAAGGCATCAACTTCTGTCTGAAGAAGGATGGCGATGTCTGCTGGGTCGCGCCGGGTAGCTCGAAGTGCTGGGCGGTGCAATCTTCCGACCTCGTTCCAGTGATGGTCGCGATTGGCGCAAAGCTGCGCTTCGCTTCAACGCTCGGTGAACGTGTTATCGACGCTGCCGGTTTGTATAACGACGACGGTATCGACTACCTGCACAAGCGCCCAGACGAGCTCCTCGTCGACATTCAACTACCACCGACCAACGGCTGGCGTGCTTCGTATCAGAAACTACGTCGTCGTGGTGCTTTCGACTTTCCCGTACTCGGTGTCGCGTCGTGGATCAAAACTGACAACACTGCCGTGACAGATGCTCGCATCGTCCTTGGCGGTATCGCACCTTCGCCCGTCGAGATCAAAGAAGCCGCCACGGCCTTGATCGGAAAGCCGCTCGCAGACGATCAAATCCACGCGGCGGCTGAAGCTGCATACATCAAGGCTCGTCCACTCGACAACACTGATTTCGTCTACCAGTGGCGCAAACAGATGGCGAGACAGTACACACTACGCGCCTTAAGAGATCTTCAGAGTTAACACCTCCACGATACGAGCTAGACAGGATTTACAAGATTTAACAAGATAATCATGTGAAATCTTGTAAATCCTGTACAGCAATTCTTCTCGCCGCCGGGCGCTCGAGCCGCATGGGCGCGTTCAAGCCCCTCCTGCCCTTCGAAAACAAAACCGTCATCGAATGCTGTATCAACTACCTGCGTAAAGGTGGTATCGAGGACATCGTTGTCGTGTTAGGCCATCGCGCAGACGAGATTCGCCAACACGTTTCCGGAGTCACGTTCGCCGTTAATCCTGATCCCGACAGCGAGATGGGCGCTTCGATCGAGGCGGGCATCCGCGAGCTTCCTGAAACAGCGCAGGCAACCCTGATCGCGCTGGTCGATCACCCAGCCGTTCCGTCAGCGGTAGTCTCAACCCTCGTCGACTTTTGGCAAAGTGGCGCGCGTATCGTGATTCCGACCTGGCAAGGCCGTGGCGGTCACCCAGTCCTCGTCGATCTCACTTTCAAGGGCGAGTTACTAAACCTGCCCGCAAGCGGCGGTCTCAGGGCGTTTTTTGAAGCCCACCGCAACGACGTCAAACGCGTCCCGGTTGACTCCCCATTCATTGCTCGCGACATGGATACGTGGGATGATTACTGCACCTTGCACCTGGAATTTACGGGCCGTCCGGCGCCTGAGCCGCCGCGCCATTAGACCAACGAAACTCTGGCTGCATTCATCTAATGCACTAGTCGAGCGCCTTAGGCGGCGTTCGACGAAGGAGAAAGATGGTTCGAAACATTCGAAAACGAGTCCTGGCCGGGTTGATGATGATGACTCTGCTCGTAACCAGCATCGCCCTCGCGCAGAATCCGGTCGACTTCTCGCTGCGCTCAATCGACGGTCAAACAGTCACGTCCGCGAGTCTTCGTGGTGAGGTCGTCGTGCTGGCATTTGGCGCATCGTGGCTACCGCTGTCGAAGGCGCAACTTCAGGGCGTGAGAAAGCTGGCTGACGAGTACAGCAACCGCGGCGTGGTGGTTTACTGGGTCAGCACAGAGTCGGCGGATCCGAAGTCGAAGAATTTCGCGAGCGACGAGCAACTGCGTGCATTCTCGAACAAGTACGGTTTGAAAGTCACTGTGTTGCGAGATCCTGATGGCGTGGTGTCGAAGAAGTTCGGCGTGGACCAACTGCCGTCGATCGTGATTATTGACAAACAGGGCAATATGTCTGAGGGGCCAATCGGCGGTCTGGATCCGAACGGCAATCTCGCCGCTCAACTCGCTTCACGGCTCGACAAGCTGCTGTAACAACAATCTACTTGCATCAACTGTCGGGCGGCCCTCCGTGGCCGCCCGTTGTATGTTAACCTGTTCCTCACGATGGCATTCACGCTTATCAACCCTGAGTCTCTCGGTGCGCCGAGTGGTTACTCCAACGGCCTGCTCGTTAACGACGGCGGCAAACTGCTCTTCATCGCGGGACAGATCGCGTGGGACAAAGAACAGAAGATCGTCAGCGACGACTTCGTCGAGCAGTTTGATCAAGCGCTTGCAAACGTGATCGCAGTGCTGAGTGCGGCTGGAGGAACGGCCGACAATGTGGTGCGGCTCGTAATCTACGTCACGAACAAGGTCGAATACCGCGAGCGGACGAAGGAAGTCGGCGAGCGTTATCGTAAACATCTGGGCAAACACTTTCCTGCCATGGTCCTGGTCCAGGTTGCGGGCCTCCTTGACGATCGCGCTAAAGTGGAGATTGAAGGCATGGCGGTAATCGCGGCATGAAACAGCCAACAACTTTTCTCTACGAGCAGGACGAACAAGGCATCGCCACGATCACGCTGAATCGTCCGGAGCGACTCAACGCGCTCACGTTTGAAGTCTATCGCGAGCTGACGGACACGTTTGCTGCTCTGCGTCAAGAAAGTGCTGTGCGCGTGGTTGTGATCACGGGAGCGGGTAGAGCATTTTGTTCGGGTGGCGACGTGCACGACATCATCGGCGAGCTCTTCAGTCGCAACATGGAAGGCTTGCTCGAATTCACGCGCATGACGTGTGAGCTTATCCAGAACATCCGCGCGTTGCCGAAGCCTGTGATTGCGAGTTTGAATGGCACGACTGCGGGCGCGGGCGCGTGTATCGCGCTCGCTTCCGACATTCGTTTCGCGAGTGAAGAAGCGAAGATCGCGTTCCTGTTTGTGAAGGTCGGCCTAGCGGGCACGGACATGGCGGCCTCTTATTTACTGCCACGCGTCGTCGGATTCGCGAAAGCCACGGAAATGCTTTTCATGGGAGACTTCGTCAGCGCCGCCGAAGCCGAACGCATCGGGCTTTATAATCGCGTCGTGCCCGCGGGGGAGCTGGCAACAGCGACAAGAGCGTTCGCCGAGAAGCTGGCACGCGGGCCGGCATTCGCGCTCGGCAAAACGAAAGAGATGCTCAATCGCGAGCTCGACATGAACCTGCAAACAGCGCTCGAAAGCGAAGCACAGGCACAAGCCATCTGCATGCAGCACCCGGATTACCGGGAAGCATACGAAGCGTTTGTCGCGAAGCGCGAGGCAAAGTTTCAATAAATGGACCGGTTGATCTCCCAACTTCCCTTCTTCACTCCCGAACATCGCAATCTCGCGCAAAGCGTCGCGCAGTTTGTCAAAGAGGAGATCGAGCCGCGCGCCGCGGCGGAAGAGAATGTTGAAGAGGTTGCGAGGGAGTTTGTAAGCCTGCTCGCACGCGCCGGGCTTCTGAGCTACGCGGTCTCCGAGTCGAAGCTCGACGTTCGTTCGCTCTGTTTGATTCGTGAAGAGCTTTCCTACTCATCCGCACTCGCCGATCTCGCTTTCGTCATGCAGGGATTGGGCACATACGCGATCGCTCGCGCCGCACCCGATCACGTTCGCGACTTCTGGCTCTCGCGCGCCGCAAATGGTAAAGCCATCGCCGCCTTCGCACTGACCGAACCGAACGCCGGGTCGGACGTCGCTGCAATCGAAACAACGGCGCGTCGCGACGGTGAGACGTACGTCATCGACGGCAGAAAGCGTTTCATCTCAAACGCCGGCATTGCTGATTTCTATCTCGTCTTTGCCAGGACAGGCACGCGCGAAGACGGACGACCAGTGATTTCCGCGTTTGTGGTCAGCGCGAAGATGCAGGGCTTTCGTGTCGTCGAGCGCACGTCATTAATTGCGTCACACCCGATCGGCGAGATCGCGTTCAACCAGTGCCGCGTCCCGGCTGAAGACATGGTTGGCGACGAGGGGGACGGTTTCAAACTGGCGATGGAAACAATGGACACGTTTCGTGCGAGCGTTGGGGCCGCGGCCTGCGGCATGGCGCGACGTGCGTTGGACCAGGCAGTCCGTTACGCCTCCGGGCGCAAACAGTTCGGCCATTTCCTATCTGAGCATCAACTGGTCCAGGCGAAGCTGGCTGACATGATCACAGAGCTCGACGCCGCTCGTCTGCTCGTCTATCGCGCTGCCTACGCACGCGATACCGAGAGCGGCCGAGTGACTCGCGAAGCAAGCGAGGCGAAGTTATTCGCCACCGAAGCCGCAGGCCGCATCATCGACAGTGCCGTCCAGATTCACGGCGGCGCCGGTCTGGTGAGCGGCACGGTGGTCGAGCGTCTCTACCGCGACGTCCGCGCCCTGCGCATCTACGAAGGCACCTCCGAGATCCAGAAACTCGTCATCGCCGGTCAGCTCTTAAAGGAGAATTGATTACCCACAAAGAGGCCCAAGAAGCACAAATCAGAATCAGTTATTTTGTGACTTTTGTGCGTTTTTGTGGCGCGAAGCTATGAAGATTAATGTCATTGGTGGGGGGCCGGCGGGGCTTTATTTTGCGATTCTGATGAAGAAGGCGGATGCGTCGCATCAGATCAGGATCTATGAGCGCAATGGGCCGGATGATACGTTTGGTTGGGGGGTTGTTTTCTCCGGGAAGACGCTTGCGAACCTGCGCGCTGCTGATGATGTGTCGCATGCTGAAATCACGAAGGAGTTTGAAGCGTGGGACAATGTTGATGTCGTTCACCGCAACCGCAAAATCTCAATTCATGGGAACAGCTTTTCGGGGATTGCGCGGCTGCAGTTGCTGAAGATTCTGCAGCGACGTGCGGAGCAGTTAGGTGTCGAGATTGAGTTTCGGAGTGAGGTTCACGACGTTGAGTCGCTGAGAAACGATTGCGATCTATTGCTCGCTGCTGACGGTGTAAACAGCACGGTGCGGTTGCGGTATGCGGAGCAGTTTCAGCCTGAGCTCGACGTGCGTGCGAATCGTTATATCTGGTACGGAACTCACCAGCTCTTTCACGGATTGACGCTGACGTTTCGCGAGAACAGCGCGGGAACGTTCGCGGCTCATTCATATAAATTCAGTCCCACGACCAGCACGTTCATTGTCGAATGCGATCCGGAGACATGGGCGAGGGCGAGTTTCGAACAGATGAGCAGCGAAGAGACGCTCGACTATGTGGGTGAGGTGTTCGCACAGGATCTCAACGGCCACAGGCTGCTTTCAAACAATTCGAAGTGGATCAACTTTCTGCTTGTGAAGAACCGGAGATGGTTTTTTGAGAACGTCGTGCTGATTGGTGATGCGCTGCACACGGCGCACTTCTCGATCGGATCCGGAACGAAGCTCGCGATGGAAGATGCGATCGCGCTTGCGGAGTCGTTCCAGCAAATGGCGAATGTTTCAGAGGCGCTCGCGCATTTCGAAAAAACGCGAAGACCGGTGATCGAAGATTATCAAGCAGCGGCGTTTGAGAGTATGCGGTGGTTCGAGAATGCTGCCGAGTACATGCACCTGAGCCCGGTGGAATTAGCTTATGTGTTGATGACGAGAAGTGGGCGTGTGAGTTATGAAGATTTGAAACGACGCGATCCGGCCTTTATCAACGCGTATGAATTAAGCCACGGATTACACGGATGACCACGGCGGTGGCTCTAACACGCGACGCCCTTTATCCCACAACTTGCACGTCACCGGCTTGTGCGCCTGGTCAAGGGCTTCGCAGTAGTTTGTATAAGTACATCGTCTGACTTCATCGCCACGACCAAGCCGCACCTTCATAAACCAATCAGGATCCGCGAGTGCCTGGCGCGCCATGCCGACGATGTCGGCCTGTCCGAGCCGCAGGATCTCTTCTGCCTGCTCAAACGTTGAGATCCCACCGGTTGCAACAATCGGTGTGTTGAAGCCAGTCTCGTTCACTTCCTTCTTGATTGCTGCAACGAGCGGAACGCTGCGCCCGAATGGTCCAATAACGTCGGAAAGCACAGTGGGCATGCACTCGTATCCGCTTTGACCCGTGTACGGGTAAACAGCCTGGCCCACCTTCGGCTGTTGCGCGTCTTCGAACTTGCCGCCTTTCGAAAGCGATAGGAAATCAAACCCGGCGCGGGCAAACTCCTTCGCATAGAAGATCGCATCCTCGACGCGACTACCGCCCGCAATCACCTCATCAGCCAAAAACCGCACACCGATAACATAATCCTTTCCGACACGATTGCGTACTTCGCGATAGACTTCTAAAGGCAAACGCACTCGATTCTCTCGCGATCCACCATATCCATCCGTACGATCATTCTGCGCGCTCAAAAACCCCGCCATCGTGTACGCATGCGCGTAGTGAAGCTCAACTCCATCAAACCCAGCCTCGTGCGCACGCTCAGCAGCCGCCGCGAAGATCCCCGGCAACTCCTGCGGCAGCTCGCGAATGTGTTTCAAGTGCGTGTCCGTAACACGCTCGCGATACCCAAAACGCAACGCCTCCAACTCACGCGGACGCAACACCAGATCGATAATCTCGTCATCGGCGTTCAGTAAAAACTCACGCACGTGATCGTCTGAAGCCTTTAACCACGCTGATTGTGACGTAAGTTCCGACAAAACCTGTCGATGATAATCGTCAACCGTTAGAAACCGCTGAAAGTACTTCTCCTTCTCAGGCCGTCGTTTTACTGCCAGAAAGTCGATGATCTGGATAAATAGCAGCGTCTCGCCATGACTCGCTTCGCGCACAGCTTCGACCAGCTTGCGCAACCCCGGAATAAACCGATCATCGCCGATGCGCAGCAATGGACCACTCGGAATATCGCGCACGCCAGTCGCTTCAACGACGAGCACTCCCGGTCGTCCTTCAGCAAATCGTCGATACCAATCAAGATTCTGCTCCGTGACAAAACCGTCCTCGGTGGCGCGCCAGGGCACCATCGCCGGGACCCACGTCCGGCTGCGCGTCGCAAGGCTGCCAATAGCGATCGGGCTAAAAAGCCGAGACCGCGCCGCTTCCTCAGCAGTGGGCCAGCGCGTGTCGAGTATCTTGTGACGAAGCGGGTTCGCGAATTTCCACATTCCGGTACACAGATTACACGGATTACAGAGATATTGCGTAATCTGGTACATTAGCCGAAGCAGGAGGATGCTTATTTGTCTGACGATTTACTGAAGTGGCGCAGCGAGTTTCCCATTCTCGAAAAGACTGTCTACCTGATCTCGCACAGTCTCGGCGCGATGCCGCGGGCCACGTACGATCGACTGCACGACTACGCTGAAACGTGGGCCAGCCGCGGCGTGCGCGCGTGGGCGGAAGGTTGGTGGGACATGCCCGTCACCGTCGGCAACGAAGTCGCGCAGATCATCGGCGCCGAGCCCGGCACCGTCGCGATGCATCAAAACGTTTCGATCTGCCAATCGCTCATCCTCTCCTGTCTGAAACCAACGCCACAGCGAAACAAGATCGTCTATTCGGAGCTGAACTTCCCGTCGGTGATGTACGTCTACGAGGCTCATGCGCGCGACGGCAGCATTCGCATCGACACAGTGAAATCCGAGGACGGCATGACTGTGCCGCTCGAAAGCATGCTCGCCGCGATCGACGAGACGACACTGCTGGTCCCCTTCTCGCACGTTCTTTTCAAGAGTGCTTTCCTACAGGACGCAAAGGCCATCATCGACCGCGCTCACGAAGTCGGCGCCACAGTCGTGCTCGATACTTATCAATCGGCCGGTACTGTACCGTTCAGCGTGAAAGATTTGAATGCTGATTTCGCAACCGGCGGATCAGTGAAATGGCTCTGTGGTGGACCAGGTGCGGGCTATTTGTACGTTCGACCCGATCTACAAGAGACACTCGAGCCAAAGACGACGGGCTGGATGGCCCATGAATCGCCTTTCGCGTTCGACACGTCGATGCGCTACGCGCCAAACATCACACGATTCCTGCACGGCTCACCCGCCATCCCTGCGCTCTACGCAGCGCAGTCGGGCTACCAGATCATCAACAAGATCGGCGTCGACAAGATCCGCGAGAAGAGCATGCGACAGACGGAATACCTGATCAATCTCGCTGAAGAAGCCGGATTTCGAGTGACGAGTCCGAAAGACATGAACCGACGTGCTGGCACGATCACGATCGCGCACGAGTACGCGGCGGCGATCACGAAGGAACTGATCCATCGCGAGTTCATTGTCGACTTCAGGCCCGGCGCCGGGATTCGCATCTCACCACACTTCTACACCACTGACGAAGAGCTCGAGCTCGTGATCAAAGAGATGAAGAAGATCGCTGAGTCTGAAAGCTATCGCGAACATGAAGCGGCGGGGGCTGCGTTTTAAATGCCCAACAACTACGGCGACAATCCGCCACTTTCATACAACAAGTATCTTCGCGTTCGGGACTTAATCAATCTTCAGGATTGCCTGTCGGATCCCGCACATCACGACGAGCTGCTGTTCATCACCGTGCACCAGGCTTACGAGCTGTGGTTCAAACAGATCCTGCACGAGCTCGATGCGGCGATTCAGTTTATGGAAGAAGACCGCGTGCCCGCCGCTACGCGCGCAATCGAACGCGTGGTCGAGATCGAGAAGCTGTTAGTGAACCAGATTCACATTCTCGAAAGCATGACGCCGATCAGTTTTCTCGCGTTTCGGGATCAACTCAATCCCGCGAGCGGTTTTCAGTCGATGCAGTTTCGCGAGATTGAGTTCTCTTCAGGATTAAAAGATAAAGACATTCTGCGGGAGTTTTCGACTGATGAGTTTGCGCACGAACGATTGCAAGCACGGATGGCGCGACCGTCTCTTGCTGAGTGTTTCTATCGCGTTTTGGAACGTCGTGGTCTCGATGCGAAGGATTACGAAGAACGCACGCGCGCGGCACTGGAAGTTCTAACTCATTTCGAAGAACGTTACGAAGAGTTTCAGCTCGCCGAAGCACTGCTCGAACACGATGAGTACTTCTCGCTCTGGCGCTCGCATCACATCAAGATGGTGGAGCGCATGGTGGGCGCGAAGCGTGGCACTGGGGGCTCGGAAGGCATCGGCTATCTGAAAACCACGCTCGACAAAGAGTTCTTCCCCGAGCTTTGGGAAGCACGCACGCATCTCGACATCGCGCACGGCGAACGTGGTTGCCCGTTTGCACACTGATTCTCTGCGCAAACTCTGCGTCCTCTGCGCCTCTGCGGTGATGAGCGAATTTTTTACCGCAGAGCCGCAGAGACCGCAGAGTTTGCGCAGAGAAGAATAAACCTTATGGAGAGGGAAAGAAGGAAGGCGCCGCGTGTGCGGGTCAAGTTACGGGCCCGCTGGGAAGGTGTGCTCTCGCGTGAGAGCGGGACCGTCACCGATCTCAGTCGTAGTGGCTGCTTCGTGCTTACGGGCGGCAAGGTTGAACCGAAAGAGCTCGTGTGGCTTGAGATTCAACTCAGCGATAAGCAGAAGGTGAACTTCTGGGCGGAGGTTGTGAATCACACTTCGGAGATTGGGTTCGCGTTGAAGTTCAACTCGCCAAGTAGTCCGGAAGATGAAGCAGCGTTGGCGGAGTTTGTAGACAAAATCCTGAAGTCGCAGCGTCAAACGTGAGCGTAGCTGTGTACCCGACTTTTCCAGAGCGGTTCAACATGGCCGACTACTTCCTCTACCACAATCTCGAGGAAGGTCGGGGAGACAAGGTCTGTCTTTATTACGAAGATCGTCAGTGGACGTATGGTGAAGTAGCGAGGCTCTCGAATCAAACGGGTAATGCGCTGCGTGAGCTTGGTGCGGATATCGAAGATCGCGTGTTGCTGGTGCTGCCTGACTGTCCGGAGTTTGTGTGGACGTGGTTTGGTGCGGCGCGCATCGGAGCGGTGATCACGATGGTGAATCCGTTGCTGCCCGTTGCGGATTATGAGTATTACCTCGAGTACACGCGCGCGAAAGTCGCGATTGTTCACGAGTCGTTGTTGAAGACGTTTGCGGACGCGGCAATATCGGCGCGCTACCTGCGCAGCGTTTTGATTGTACGCACGGGTGGCCACGGAGGGCCACCCCTACAGTTGAACCGGGACAATCAAACAAACCGCGACGAATCGAAGCTCGATGGCATATCGAGCTCCGCGGAATCAATTGTAGAGGTGGCCCTCCGTGGCCACCCGTGCGAACGAATCAAATGGGTTGCATTCAACGATGCTATGAATGCCGCTCCCGAAGAATGCACGCCTGCGGACACACGACGTGATGACATCGCAATCTGGCTCTTCACTTCAGGCTCGACGGGACATCCGAAAGGCGCGGTCCACCTGCAACACGATCTGCCTTTCAACACCGAAGTCTTCGCCAAGGCGACGATGGGCGTCTGCGCCGACGACCTGACCGTCTCCGTTCCCAAACTCTTCTTCGGCTACGCGACCGGAACAAACCTGCTTTTCCCGTTCGCAGTCGGCGGCGCAACCGCACTCTTCTCCGAACGCTCGACAGCGGAAAAGATGTTTGAAGTCATCAAACGTTATCGCCCCACGATCCTGACGACCGTTCCCACGATGATCAATTCGATGCTGAACGTGCCGGGCGCCTCAGCCGACGACGTTGCGAGCCTGCGGTTCTGTTACTCAGCCGGCGAGGCCCTTCCGAAAGAGCTCTACGAGCGTTGGATGAACGCGTTTGGCGCGCGTATCTGCGACGGCATCGGCTCCGCGGAGATGTTTCACATCTACATCACCAACCGCCCTGGCGACATCAAGCCTGGCAGTCTCGGCCGCATCGTCGAGGGTTACGAAGCGAGGATCGTCGATGCTGATGGTAACGCAGTCGCAACAGGTGAAATGGGAACGTTGAAGATCAAAGGCGACTCAGCCGCGCTCTGTTACTGGAACGCGCACGAGAAGTCGAAGGAGACTTTCGCTGGGGACTGGTGCACCACTGGCGACCAGTTTCATGTCGATGCAGACGGTTATTACTGGTATCACGGTCGTACGGACGACATGCTGAAAGTCTCGGGCGTGTTTGTCGCCCCAGCGGAGATCGAGAACTGTTTGCTGCAACACGAGGCGGTGTTGGAATGCGCGGTCGTGGGCCATGAGTCGGAGGGACTAGTGAAGCCGAAGGCGTTCGTCGTGCTGCGTGAAGGATTTAAAGCCGCCGATCAGTTAGCCGAAGAGATCAAGCAGTTCGTGAAGGACCACATCGCGATCTACAAGTATCCACGCTGGATTGAGTTCGTTGATTCCTTACCCAAAAACGATCGCGGCAAGATCGACCGCAAACAGCTAAAGAACAATCCGCGTTTATCTGCGTAAATCCGCGTTAACGTCTTCGCTCAAGGTCGTAATCACGCAAGCGTCGATAGAGCGTGGAAGGAGAGATGCCGAGGATCTCGGCGGTCTTGCCGCGGTGCCAGCCGGTCTGTTCAAGCGCGGCCAGGATCTGCTGGCGCTCAACTTCTCTCAACGATCCCGATGTCGAAGGAATTACCGCAACCGGGACAACCGGATCACCACCACCACCAACCACGGGAGGCACGACAGGCGTCAATGCCGGCGCAGGAACAGCCGGTCGCGTTACTTCAGGCGGAAGCTCCGAAAGCGTGATGCGTCCATTGTTAGACAGGATCACCGCCCGCTCGAGACAGTTCTTCAACTGCCGCACATTTCCCGGCCAGTGATACAAACGCAACGCAGTGAACGCGTCTTCAGTGAGATCCGGCGGCTGCGTGCCTGCGATCTGCTTGAGCAGGTAACGCGCGAGGGGCTCGATGTCTTCAGGTCGCTCACGCAACGGCGGCAAACTGATCTGAAAACCGTTGATGCGATAAAGCAGATCCGATCGGAACACGCCATCGTTGACGACCGTATCGAGATTTCGATTTGTCGCCGCAACGATACGAACGTTCACCTCAACCTTGCGCACACCACCAACACGGAAGAACGTGCGCGTCTCAATCGCTCGCAGAAGCTTCGCCTGCAACTGCGCCGGCAGCTCTGTCACTTCGTCTAAAAACAACGTGCCGCCGTCAGCAAGCTCAATCAGACCAAGCTTCCGTCCCTTTGCACCCGAGAACGCGCCCGCCTCGTAACCAAACAACTCCGACTCAAGCAGCGACTCCTGAAACGCAGCACAGTTCAAATCGACAAACGATGCATCAGCACGATTCGACAAGCGGTGAATCGCATGGGCCACGAGCTCTTTTCCAGTCCCCGATTCACCCGTAATCAACACCGACGCTTCCGAAGGCGCAACGCGCTCGATCAACCGGATCGCTTCCTTCATCACTTCCGAAACGGAAACGATCTCAGGCAGTGCCGACTGTCGCGCCAGTTGCTCGCGCAGTCGCACATTATCGACACGCAGCCGCCGCTTATCAGCCGCCTGCTTCACGCGCACGTCGAGCTCTGAAATCGTGTACGGCTTCGTCAGGTAATCGTAGGCGCCGAGCTTCATCGCCTCTACCGCAGTCTCAACCGTGGCCTGGCCCGTCAACATGATCACCTCAGGCGGGTTGGGCCGTTGATGCACACGTCGCAGTAGCTCCATGCCGTCAATGCGCGGCATGTTAATGTCACACAGCAGCACATCGACATTGCTCTCTTCGAGCTTGCGCAGCGCGGCCTCGCCGTCAGGCGCCGCCTGCACGCGATAGCCCAGCCTCTCCAATTCCTTCTGCAAAACGAGACGAAGGTTGGCCTCGTCTTCTGCGATCAGAATTCGTGCCTGCTGTTGCTGCTCATTCAAACTGTCTGTTCCTCGCTTATCTTGACTGCGGAAAGGGTAATCGTGAAAGTCGTGCCCGATCCCACGGTTGACTGCACGTCAAGAGTGCCGCCATGCTCCGTTAAGATACCATAACATACGGCCAGCCCGAGACCTGTTCCACGACCTATTTCTTTCGTCGTGAAGAATGGTTCGAAGATCTTCGCCAGGTTCTCCGGCGGAATGCCGACGCCCGTATCACTCACTTCGACCACGACCTTCTCGCCTTCGTTGCGACTGACAATCGTCAACACGCCGTCGTCGCCCATTGCATCCAGCGCATTCGTCGCGAGCGCGATGACAGCCTGTTGCAACTGGCCCGGATCACCTGAAACTGGCAGTAAATCTTCAGCAATCTCGGTTTTGAACTCGACGAACGGACTGCGCTTCTGGTGTGACAGCAGTCGCACCGCGGAGCGAATCACGTCCGCAAGGTTGATCGTCACGTGGTCTGAAGTGCGTGTGCGGCTGAAGTCGAGCAGGCCCATCGTGATGCTCTTACAACGAAACGCCTCGCTGCGGATTAGCCCGAGATACTCGCGCAGATCTTCAAGCGCCGCCGAGCCCTCAAACGCGCCTTCATTCACACGTGCTTCGAGCGACTCAGCACACGCGGAGATCGTAGCGAGCGGATTGTTGATCTCATGGACCACGCCCGCCGCGAGTCGACCGACAGCAGCAAGCTTCTCGGCGCGCGCAATCGCGCGATTAGCTTCGACTCGATCCGTGACTTCCTCGCCAACGGTGATCACGTGACTGACGTTTCCGGTGTTGTCAGCCCACATCGGAATCTTGCTGATGACCCAGTGACGGATGTCGCCCTTTGCCGATGGCGTTTCCTGTTCGATGCGCTCGATCTCGCCGCTTTCGAACACACGCGCGAATTCTTCCTCCAGCATGTCGCGCGGCTGGCGCGTGAGCACGTCGAACACGTTCTTGCCGAGCACTGATTCACGCCGGATGCCCAGCTCGCCCAGCTCGCGATTGCGGTTCCATGCAACCACTCGATACTGGCGATCGATCGCGTAAAGCGAGAGCGGCAAACTGTCGACAATCGCTTCGATGAGTCTCGCCTGTGCTTCACTCTCCGCGGTTCGACGTTCGACTTCACGCGCCAGGCTAACGGACGTATCACGAGCGGCCTGGTAAAGCGAGCAGATGTGCGCGGCGAGTGATGTCTGTTGCGCCGCCGCCTCGATCAAACGTCTTTCCGTCTCTCCGCACTCTTCACGTCGATCGAATGCGACGATCAGCGCGCCCTTCACGCGGCCGGCAAAACGCAATGGGGAGACATACTCCGCCACGTGAGTATCGTCGCGAAGCAGGAACGAATTCTTTTCAACGATCAGAAGCGAGTTCGCAGACTCAGCCGAGCGCAACCATCGTTGTAATGCTTCAGTATCGAGGAGGGTTGGATCGTCGGCCGCGCCTTCGCGATCGAAGACGCACATCGCGTCTTTGTCTTTGCCGACGGTGACGTAAGCAGCGCAGAGCGAGCTGTCAATCGCTTCGTACGTCGCGCCAGCGACACGACGCACCAACTGCTCGGGCTCGAGCGCGCGTAACAACCCGCGTCCGACGTCTGACAAAAACCTCAGCTCGCGATTGCTGCCGAGCAGCGCCCACTCGCGTTGTGACGTGCGCACGTGCAGGCTGACACGTGACAACAGCTCGCCCGGTGTCGAGGGTTTTGTGATGTAGTCGTCAGCGCCGGCCGTGAACGCCTGCACCTTGCGTGCTTCGTCGTCGCTTTCCGAGAGCGCGATGATAGGCAGCTTGCTCGTTGCCGGCTGCGCGCGGAGCAGTTTGCAGAGTGCGAGACCGTCGACGCCCGGCATCTCGAGATCGAGTGCGACCAGATCACAACGCACACCTTTGAGGACGCGCAGGGCTGCGGCAGCTTCGGTCGCAGTCACGACACGGTACTGCGCAGTCTCGAAGATTTCGCGAAGCCTGTCGCGTGCGGCCGCGTCGTCATCAACTATTAAAAGTGTGGCACTGTGATTTTCGGCGGGAGCTACCATGCTTTCAGCAGGGCACGTCGTGAAGACACGCCTCACAGCGATTGAAAGCGATGAGTGAGGATTATGTCAAGATTCTTCTCCTCCTTGGAGTGCGGCGGCCTGGCGCCGCTTTGGCCTCGATCGCGCATCATCGATACCAAAGCGGCGC
>Ga0081539_10002861_pt1 | contig 22951 bp, 27 predicted proteins | sample TabmetS4T2R2_FD_71023 | JGI IMG/M metagenome (GOLD analysis project Ga0081539, IMG submission 71023) | Tabebuia heterophylla rhizosphere microbial communities from the University of Puerto Rico - S4T2R2 | ecosystem: Host-associated > Plants > Roots > Rhizosphere ...
TGTTCGGCTAGCCACCACTGCAATCGGGCTCTACTCGCATCGGGGGGCCATGTCGTCCGTCTCTGAGGGGCCGAGATCGGAAGACGAGGGTCTCCCGCCGGATATTCAGGCCGGATCGGGAATGTCCCGCAGGAAATCCTGGGATGAACGCCGGGAGGCATCAGCGCGTCCCGTGTTGAGTTGGGGCATGATCCTGTGGGGCGTTTTCATCGTCGTCTTCTCGCGGGGGTTCGCGGAGATTTCGAGCTACTGGTGGCTCATCCTGATCTTCGGCCTGGTCGTGCCCCTGATCTCCGCCGGCCAGACGCTGCTCACAGCCAGGGGGGATCGCCAGCGCGAGATCCCTCAGCCCGCGAACCGGGCCGACGACAAGCAGCGGCAGTTGCTGGAGGCTCTGGCCCGCGATGGAGAGCTGACCTCGACCATGGCCGCCCTTCGCACCGAGCTGACGGTCGAGGAGGCGGCGGAGCTTCTCGAAGGGCTGGCTGGCAAGGGACATCTGCGGGTGTCCGCCCGCGAGGGCGCGATGGTATATGCGCTCCCCGAGCGCGACCGCCACGAACTGCTGAACGCTTCGGATTCCGCAGCGGACGATTTCAAAGAAGAAGCCGTTCTCACCGAACCCCTGAGCCAGCGCGAGCACGAAGTCCTCGGCCTGCTGGCATCAGGCAGGTCAAACGGTGAGATCGCACGCGACCTGCACGTGACCGTCGGCACCGTAAAGGCCCACGCGAGCAACATCTACCGCAAGCTCGGGGCGAAAGGCCGCGCCGAAGCTGTCTTCAAAGCCAGAAAATTGGGCTTGCTCGGCTAGAGAAATCATCTCCTTCGGACGGTCCATCGTTCTGGCTTTTGCCGGAACTTACCACCGGATTCAGCCTGAACATATGTCCCGATTCTACTTTCCTTCTACCTCCGTCGGATGCCGGTTGGACCGGATTAGGGATAGGTTTGACCGTACAAACGGCGTTGCCTGCAAGGGAAAGGAGCTTCGATGACCGCGATCTCACCAGATAGCCGAAATACCTTGAAGACGGCGTTTGGCGTCCTCGCCGGATTCTACGCGATCACGTTCTTTCTCGGAGCTCTGCTCCATCTGGGCGTGCGGATATCCGTAGGGGGAATGGTGATCTCTGAGCCTACGATCATCCCCGCCACGATAGTCGAGACGCTGTGCGGGCTCGCCCTGGCCGCCGGCGCCTACGCCGTACTCTCCAACGAGATGGGGTCCTGGACGGTGATAGTCGTCGCCCACGCCTTCGCGGCATCGGGAGTGCTGCTCGGCATAACGGCCATAGCCCTCGGCGCGGGACCGGGCACAGACCTGAACACCATCTACCACCGCGTGATGCTGACGGCCCTTGTGGCTGGTCTGGCCGTGCTGTTCACGCCTGCTGGAAGGGCGGCGTTCGGGTGCGGAGACCGCAACCAGTAACGCAGAGAAGGAGGCGAAGCGTGACCGAAGGGACCGGAGGTCCGGAGCAGCCCGTGGAAGACTGGGCGTCGGCCGAGCTGCGTGGAGACACGGCTTTCCTCGGTGGTTTCACGCTGACGAAGGAGGAGTGGCTGGACCGGCACGCGACCTGCAAGCTGCGCTACGAAGATTTCCGATTCGACGAGGTGCGGGTGCGTCACTACGGAGAAACAGCCGTGATGACAGGCCGTCAATCCGCTGAAGGAAAGTACGAGGACTTCGATCTTCGGGGCCAGTTCCGGGCAACCCTGGTCCTGGTGCATCAGCAGGAGCGGTGGCTGCTGGCCGGAATCCACCTCAGCCCCATCGCCGGCCCTCCATGAAAAATGTCATTGCGCCACGGGCGATAATCGGGCAAAGCGAACGTATTGGAGGCGACCATGGTCCACATCGTTGACAGGGAAGAGCTACCGGGCGGCACGGCACGCAGGTTCGAGGGCCACGGCTATGGCGCGAACGTCTCGTTCTTCCTGTCCGAGACGCCGCCAGGGAAGGGGCCGGGGCTGCACACCCATCCATACGCGGAAGTCTTCGTGGTGCAGGAGGGCGTCCTCACGTTCACGGTAGGGGATGACACCATCGAGGCGGAGGGAGGGCAGATCCTGGTCGTGCCCGCCGGTACGCCGCACGGGTTCGTCAACCCCGGCGACGGGAGGTCGCTGCACGTGGACATACACGCCAGCGGGAGTATGAGCACTGAATGGCTGGAGGATTGAAACATGAAGGTGGGCTTGATCATCAACCACTTCGACTGGATCGGTGGTTCGGAAGATCCCGGCGCGGCGCTGACCGGGATCGCGCGCACCGCCGAAGACGCCGGATTTGACAGCATCGGCGTCTCGGACCACGTCTGGCAACACCCGTACATGGGAGGCACGGAGGCCGACGAGCTGGAGTGCTACGGCACGCTGGCATATCTGGCCGCCGTCACAGGCCGGGTCAAACTCATACCCGTCGTGAGCGGCGTGCACTTCAGGTATCCGGGCATGCTGGCCAAGACCGTGACGACGCTCGATGTTCTCTCAGGCGGCCGTGCGTGGCTCGGCATCGGGGCCGGACACTACGAGGAGGAGGCGCGGGGCCTCGGCATCCCCTTCCCGCCGCTCAAGGAGCGGTTCGAGATGCTGGAGGAGACGGTCAGGATCTGCCTGCGCATGTGGGAGGGTGAACATGGCGACGGACAACCCTTCGAAGGCAAGCATTACCGGCTCGAACGTCTGATCAACAGCCCCCAGAGCCTGAGCAGGCCACACCCTCCCGTCATGATAGGGGGCGGTGGTGAGAAGAAGACGCTCCGGTTGGTCGCCCGCTACGCCGACGCATGCAACCTGTATCCGACGCCCGACCTCGCGCACAAGCTGGACGTACTGCGCGGGCATTGCGAGGCCGAGGGCCGCGACTACGGAGAGATCGAGAAGACCTGCATGTATCGTTTCAGCGAAGGAGAAACCGAACCCGCCCCGGACGGGATCATCGAGCAGATGCGTTCGTTCGCGGACCTCGGGATAGATACCATGATCGGCTTCATCCCACCCGTTGATCCGATATCACGGCTGGAGAAGATCGGACGCGAGGTCATCCCGGCTGTCGCGGACTTCTGATTCTCGTGTCTGAAAAACCTTACATGGAGACGCCGAGCAGACCCCGGGTGAACTGGAAGTCGGTGTTGCCCGCGCCGAAGAGCTTCGGCGTGTACTCGCGTGAAGCCACCGTCGCCACGGAATCGAGCAATTGCCGTGGCCAGATGCATGGATCTCCTTCGAGCAGAACGTCGAGGTCGTCGGCGTGGCTGCGGATCGTGTCCTGGTCCGAAGACGCCTGAAGCAGCGGGAACATGCGGTGGGCCTGCAACGGCCTTCCCGACACGTGCGCCAGCATAACTTCGACTCCGGTCGCACCGAGTCCGGTGGCCGTCTCGATCCAGTGGTCCGTCGGCGCCTCCATGACGTGTAGCCCCGGCTTCTTCGCCGCCTGACCATAAGCGAGGGTGTTCTCGACCTCCCGCTCCCCGAGGACAGCCTCTAGATACTCCGATGAACGCAGGAGAGAGGCCCTCTCCGGGACGATGACCGTTCCACCCGCGCCCGCTATTGCGAGCGTGATCTCAGAGAAGCCACGAGCTGCCTCGTCCGAAATGGGACCGGCTGAATACAGCCCGAGCCTCAACGCTTCCGGTCCAGCAGTCTCGTGCTCTAGTTCGTCGGCGTCTTCGAGTGTTTCTTCAAACCAGTTCTCGACCTTCGCCACGACGCTCTCTATGCCGCCGTCGAGCTGGACGCTGGCCCAGCCGAAGCGGCCGGGGTCGAGGTCCGCTTCGATGAGGCGGTCGCGGAAGTAGTCGTTGTGGGTCTTCTCGCAGCCGTGTTCTAGCAGCAGGCCGAAGCGCACCATCGGGTTGGCGAGGTGGCCGAGCACGGTGCGGGAGTAGATGGTCTCGGCGGAGCCAGCGGAGACGCCACAGCCCTCGGTGTGGGGGAGGGCGACGAAGTGGGTGATCTTGCCCTGCGTGGCGTTGCGTTCGTTCAGGAGGTTGGCTATACGGCGTGCGATCTGACCCGAACAAAGGCTCGTCGGCATCACCAGCCCCACCTGGTCCGTGATAGGCTCACGCCCACTGCTTATCGCCTCGAACGAGAAGTCGAGGTCAGGGGCCTCGCCTGCGACCGGAAGCGGTTCGCCGTCGGGCTCGGCGGCGTTCTGGAGCTGTTCGAGTTTGTCGGCGCTGGTCTGCTTCCAGTCGCGCCAGATGGAGACCTGGGCGTGCCCCGCGCGTTCCCCAACGGTTCGCTCGCCGGAGGCGGCCCGCAGCGTCAGCTCGAAGGTTTCGCGGCCGAGATCCTCCATCGGGACGCCGTCCAGGTAGGCCCCGGCGTTCACGTCCATGTCTTTGGAGAGAAGCTCGAAGCGGCCCGTGGTGGTGACGAACTTGATGGTCGGGACGAACGGGAAGTTGGTGATGGAGCCGTTGCCTGTGGTGAAGAAGATCATGTTCGCTCCAGCGGCTACCTGTCCGGCGACGCTTTCCAGGTCGTTGCCGGGGCTGTCCATGAAGTAGAAGCCGCCCTCGTGCATGCGTTCGGCGTACTCGATCACGCGGTCTACCCGTACCTCCGGGTCCTTCTTCATCGCCGCTCCGAGAGACTTGATGGAGATGTTGTACAGGCCGCGGAAGTTATTGCCGCCGGACGGGTTGTCCTCCGCCGTGTGCCCGTGCCACGAGATGCGCTCCTTGAACCGCTCGACGGTGGCGATGAATCGTTTCGCCGTCGTCAGGTCCTTCACCTTGTTCAGGACGTAGTGCTCCGCCCCGATCAACTCGTCCGTCTCCGCCAGGTTCGCGATACCGCCGTTCTTGACGATCTCTCTGGTTACCCACCCGACCAGCGGGTTCGCGGATACGCCGGAGAAGGCGTCGGAGCCGCCGCACTGGAGCCCGATCTTGATTTCCGAAGCCGGTTGCTCCGTGCGCCTCGCCTCGTTTACCCGGTCCAGCCACCCCGTGACCGTGGTTTTCGCCCGTTCGAGGTCGACCCTGAAGCCTCCTTCCAGGCTCATGAACTCGTGTGGAACGTCGTCCAGCGGATAGCCGTGCTCGCGCATGTACGACTGGATCATCTCGCCCGTGACCGCGTCCCCATCCTGGTCGAGGACGAGAACTGCCCCGACGTTCGGGTTGACGATGAAGCCGGAGAGGGTTCGCAGCAGGAGGTCCAGGTTGTTCGGCGTCCTGTCTTCGCCGCCCTCGGTGTGGGCTACGGCCACGATGCCGTCCACGTTCTCGTAGTCGTCAGGGACACCCTTCAACTCACCTTCGAGGGCACGGACGAAGCCGGTCATCCTGGATGTGACACCGAGGAGCACTATGTCGTTGCGGGTGCCGACACCGCGATCCGCGCCGCGCCTGTAGCCCAAGAAGGTTCGCGGTTCGTCGTGGAGCGGGACCTGCTCGCCTGCCCGGAAATTCTCTTCATCGAGTACGTACGGCTTCAGTTCGGCGTCGCGGAAGGTGGGTTCGGAGGGGAGATCCAGCATCCCTTCCCGAACCCCTCCGGGAACGCTGCCACCGCCCTGATCCGAGGTTCCTTCGGGATCTTCGTTGGCCCTCTGTTCCGGGTCTTTCGGCATCCTGAAGCGCTCGCGCAGGACGCGCAGTATCTTCTCGTTGCACGCGTAGTCGCCCGGTTGGATATCCCTGACGGCCCGCCCGAACGGCATCCCCCAGGAGAGGAGATCCCGCCCCTCCGAGATAGTCGCGACGGCGAACCGGTGACCTTCGAGGACCGTGTGGCGTATGGTGAACTCCGAATCTTCGTGCGAAACCCGAGTTCCAGCCTCCAGCCTGCGGGTGGCTATCGCGGTGTTGTCGCCCGGCGCGGGCAGCCTCCCGACCTCATCGAACTCGACCGGACGCTCGCTCTCAGTTCTCACAGGTACGCCTTTCATCGTTGCTCCCCGTTCCCGGTGCCCAGTTTATCGTAGGGGCCGTCCCTGAAGATGGCATTATGATGGAGGGGTGCGGCGTGGAATCTCTTCAAGAAGTTTTTCAGAATTCCCTTGACCCTCACGTTGCGTGAGGCGTTAGGCTCTGTTGCGTAGAAAGGTGAAACCGTGGGCTACTCGGTCGGAAAGGTTGCAGACCTCGCTGGTGTGACGATCCGGACGTTGCACCACTACGACGAGATCGGGCTTCTTTCCCCTAGCGGGAGGAGCGAGGCTGGCTACCGCATGTACGAGGCGCGGGATCTCGAACGGTTGCAGCGCGTCCTGTTCTACCGGGAACTCGGGTTCACCCTGCAGGAGATAGCGGCCATCGTGGACGACCCGAACACAGACGCCACCGGCCACCTCGAACGCCAGCGCAGGCTGCTGACCGGGAGGATCGGGCGTCTACAGAAGATGCTCGCCGCGATTGACTACGAACTGGAGGCAAAGGAGATGGACATAAACTTGACGCCCGAGGAGCGTTTCGAGCTGTTCGGGGACTTTGATCCGGAGGAGCACGCCGAAGAGGCCGAGCAGCGCTGGGGCGACAGTGAAGCCTACAGGCAGTCCCAGCGCCGCGTATCCAGCTACACCAAGGAGGACTGGCAGAAGATCACAGCCGAAGCCGATGAGATAACGGCCAGGCTGGCGGAGGTCTTCAAGTCCGGCGCAGCGCCGGAGAGCGGGGAGGCGATGGACGCCGTCGAGGCGCACCGCCAGCACATCAGCCGCTGGTACTATGATTGCACCCACGAGATCCACACCGGACTAGGCGAGATGTACGTCAGCGACGAGCGGTTCCGGGCCAACTACGAGTCTCTCGTCCCCGGACTCTCCGAGTTCATCCGGGATGCGACCCGCGCCAACGCCGCGAGAGCCTAGACGCAGCGAAGAATCACTGGCTGGCGCGGTTGTCTCGCGCCAGCCATTCTCGTCTAATTCGTGAGTTTCACGCTGTACTCCCGCCTGCGGGCGAACTCCGAGTATCCGGCCCGTCGGAACGCCGCGGCCATCGGGGAGTTGTGAACGTCGGTATCCGCCCGCACGTATTCGGCCCCGGCGTCAAGTAGCGTGCGGGTACCCTTCGCCAGGAGATCGTCGACGTAGCCCTTTCCCCTGTGTTCGGGGACCACGCCGATGTAGCCGATGACCGGGGAAGTGGGATTTTTGGAGGATATGATCAGGCCCGCGAGTTCGCCCTCCGGCGAGTAGGCGAGATGCCACCACGAGGGTTCGTGTTCCAGGTGCTTCTCCAACTCGAAGAGTTCGCGTCCCGCTCTCTCGGGTCCGTACTCCTCGATCTCGCGTTGGATCTCCCGGTCCAGAGTCTCTGCCTGACGGTACTGCCACTGGGGTTGCATCGGTGGCGCGTCGATTATGTGACCAACGTTTTCCGCACCCGCCTCCCTCGCCTCCTCCAGAACCCGACGCAATAGAAACGTCCCGCCTTCCAGATAGCCTTTGTCCCAATGGAGATCCAGCAGCACGAGATCCAGGGGTTTCTGCATTCCGGGCAGCGTCCATAACGCCACCCGTCCACTCGACTGCTCTCCGTCTTCGAGGATAAAGCACCATTCCGGGTGCATGGACCCGGCGGCGAACATCCTCTTTACGTATTGACGTACTTCTTGGCGTTGCTGGGACGGACCGGCCTCGATGAAGAGGTCGATACCGCCAGGACGAATGGGACGGATACGCAATATAGTTCTCCCGAGTAGATTCGGTGACGGCGGGGGATTTTCCGGGCACTGCTGGATTGGGTCGCTATGTCGAGACGCACCGAAACCCGAAGGCTGACGATCAGTATACGGCGTTCATCATCGCGCGCGCTAACCTGACCCTATATATCTTAAAATTACGACACAAGTACAATACAGTCGAGACCCGAGACGACAACCGGAGACACCGGTGCGAAGAGGACGAGGCTTTCCTTTTCCTTTGCGACACGCTAACGTTCACAAACATTACAACGAAGGTAATTGTTAAGATGTTCGGGGTGGTGGGTTCGGTATCGGAGGTTACGTGTGCGTCTGGAGTTGAGCAGCAGGGGAAGATACGCGCTGAGGGCGCTTGTGTACCTGGCGCGGCTGGGGGAGCGGACGACGGCCGATAGAATCTCCGCCGAGGCCCGCATCCCGCGGCGGCTGCTCGCCCGCATCCTGGCGGACCTTTCGCGTGTCGGGTTGATCGAGAGCGATCAGGGACGCGGCGGAGGCTCGCGCCTCGCCCGAGCGCCAGGGGAGATATCGCTGCGCGAAGCCGTGGTTGCAGCTGAAGGTCCCTTCGAGCTCACCCACTGCATCATGCAGGATCGCGCCTGTGGAGAAGGCCGCCCCTGCACCCTCCACGCCGCCTGGGAAGAAGGCCAGCACGCCATCCTCGATTATCTCGGCAACAGGACCCTTGGCGACTTCGTCAAGCAGACCCGTACCAACTCCCGCTGAACCCCGTATAACCGCGGGATGCCTGGCTTCGAAACCTTGCGCCTCCATCCCGATCAAAGTTATATTACCGATTAAGTAACTATTAGGGATAACCTGGAGTCTGGAGGTGTAGGGTGGCTGGTGGCGTGGGAAGACGGGAGTTGTTGATCTCCAGGGGTTGGGTGCAGGCGGTAGTACTGACCTTCGTCTTCGGGTTCTTCGTGCTCGGGTTGATGGGCTATGGAACTTATTCTGGGCAGCCTCCGATACCGGAGCGGGTGGCGGGTCCGGGCGGGGCGGTTGTGTTCACCGGCGGGGATGTCAGGGATGGGCAGAAGGTCTTCCTCAAGAACGGTCTCATGCAGTATGGTTCCATCTTCGGGCACGGTGGCTATCTGGGTCCCGACTATACGGCGGACTATCTACGCCGCTCGGCCACCGCCGTCTTCGAGAGATACGGTGGCGAGGGGTCCGACCGGGCCCGCGCTCGCACGGTCGAGGACTTCAAGACGAACCGCTATGATGCGCAGAGCGGGACATTGCGGTTTACTGGCGCCCAAGCTGCGGCCTTCGGGGAGGTCAGGGGGCATTACCAGCGGTTCTTTTCCGAGCCCACGACCAAGTACGGGTTGCGGCCCGGGGCCATCACCGACCCGGATGAGATAAAGGATTTGACGGCGTTCTTCGCGTGGACGGCGTGGGCCGCGGCGGCGGAGCGTCCGGACCACAACTACTCGTACACCAACAACTGGCCCTCCGAGCCGCTCGTCGGCAACCAACCTTCGGCCAACACGCTCGTGTGGAGCGTGGTCTCGCTCATCGCGCTGCTCGGGGGGCTCGGCCTGCTCTTCGGGGTCATCGGACGGTACGGACTCGGATGGCGCGGCCGCGACCAGCGGGGACTCTCGTTCCGCGCGCCTGGGGACGTCGCGCTTACCCCGGCGCAGCGGGCTTGCGCGTGGTTCTTCCTGGTGATGGCGGCCCTGTTCCTGCTACAGACGCTCGTGGGGGCGGCCTCGCAGCACTACCGCGCGGAGATCGCCAGCTTCTTCGGCTTCGATCTGGCACAGTTCCTGCCGTTCAACGTGGTGCGCACCTGGCACGTGCAACTTTCCATACTCTGGGTTGCGACTTCGTTTCTGGCGGCGGGTATCTTCCTGGCGCCCATGATCTCCGGCCGCGAGCCCCGCGGCCAACACTGGCTCGCATACGGCCTGCTCGGTGCTCTTGCCATCGTGGTCTTCGGCAGCCTGGCCGGCGAGCTGGCCGGCATCCACGGCCTGATGGGCGGCATGTGGGCCTGGTTCGGCGACCAGGGCTTCGAGTACCTGGACCTCGGGCGTTTCTGGCAGATTCTCCTCACGGCGGGCCTCTTCATCTGGGTGGCCATGCTCTTCAGGGTGATGCGGACGCGCCTGAGGCGGGAGTCCATCGGGAACATGCCATGGATGTTCTTCCTGGCCGCCCTGGCGATACCGGCGTTCTACGCCGTGGGCCTGCTCGCCCGGCCCGAGTCCACCTTCCCAACCGCCGACTACTGGCGTTTCATGGTCGTCCACCTGTGGGTCGAGGACTTTCTCGAGCTTTTCACCACCGTCATGGTCGCCTACATCTTCGTGCTGCTCGGCGTCGTCTCCGAGCGGATAGCCCTCGCCGTGATCTTCCTGGACATCCTGCTCTACTCCATCGGCGGGGTCGTGGGCACGTTGCACCACCTGTACTTCTCCGGCACCCCGGCCTCCGCGATGGCCCTCGGAGCCTTCTTCTCCGCCGCCGAGGTGATACCGCTAACCTTCCTCACCTTCGAGGCGTGGAGCTTCCTGCAACTCGGGGCACGGCAGGAGTCGCGTTCGCGCACGCCGTTCCCGCACCGGTGGGCGGTGATGTTCCTGGTGGCCGTGGGGTTCTGGAACTTTTTGGGAGCGGGCATCCTGGGGTTCCTGATCAACCTGCCCATAGTCTCCTACTACGAGATTGGCACCGCGCTCACCTCGGCCCACGGCCATGGCGCGATGATGGGTGTCTACGGGATGCTCGCCGCCGGATTCGCCCTGTTCTGCCTGCGCTACCTGATCCCGGAGGATCGCTGGTCCGAGCGGGCGGCGAAACTGAGCTTCTGGTCGCTCAACATTGGGCTGGCCCTGATGATCTTCGCTACCCTCTTCCCGCTTGGGCTACTGCAACTCTACGAATCCGTGGACGCCGGTTACTACGAGGCCCGCTCACTCGAGTTCCTGACCAACGACACCATCGCACTGCTGGAGTGGATCAGGCTGCCGGGTGACGTGCTGTTCATCTTGGGAGGCGTGCTGCCGCTGCTCTACCTCTGTTACCTCGGCGTGCGCCACACCGTCCCCATGGTCACGATGGAGGAACCCGAGGATATCCTGTTCACCGAGATCACCGAGCCGGAGGCGGCTGGCAGGACGGAGCGGTAAAACCGTGGGCGTTCACGCGGAGGTCTTGCTGGCCTCAGGGTACGCGATCTTCCTTCTCGGTGTGGCGCTCGGCCTGGATTTCGTGGCGCGCCACTCCCACCTCCGCGCCGAGCGCTACCGGACGGCCGGGTTCACATACCACGCTGCGCACGATGCCTGGATCTGCCCTGAGGACCAGCTCCTCACCCGCCAGGAGACGGACCATGAGCGCCGCCTCATACGCTACAGAGCCAGGCCTCTCGCCTGTAATCACTGCCCATCCAAGACGGACTGCACCGACTCCGACGAGGGGCGCGAGATCTCACGCGCCATGGACCCCTGGCCCCATTCGGAAGCCGGACGCTTCCACCGCGGAATCTCGCTCGTCGTCGCCTCAATCGCCGCCCCGCTGCTCGCCGCTGAAGCCGTCCGCAACCACGCCCCAGCGGAGCTAACCATCCTCGGGGCCACGTTCCTGGCGACCGCCGTGGCAGTCTGGCGCCTGCACGCGGCCTTCCGCGCCACCCCGACCAACTTCCCGGTCCCGAAAACCGTTCCACCGCCGCGGATATCCCCGGAGTCCCTGCGAACGGGCTACAGAAAAGGCAGGAACAGGCAGGCGGGCTGACCGATGAAGGCCCGTCGCGCCGCGTCTGCCGTTCGGGCCTGGCCGGGGATCGAGGTCTATCGTGGATCGTACGCTATGACGCGCCGGCCGAGGTCGAGCGGGTGAGCGTAACCCGCGCCGTTCACCGCTGATGATTATTTCGTGTCCGGTAGGACACGGCTAGCCGGACCCTATCCGGGCGCCGATCTCGCCCAGGGCTTTCTCGGAGAGGGAGGCTTCGACCAGCGGGAACACGCGCCGCTCTTCGAGACGGATGTGGGCTTCGAGGCGCTCCCCGATCTCCCCAAGCGTCTCGGGGTCCACCCGCTCATCCGCCACCTGGTCGCCCAGCCTCAGGACCAGGCCCCGAATGCGGGCGTGATCGGCCATCATCTCCTGGATAGGCTCGGCGCCGAGATCGCCGCCGTGGCGCGCATATACCGCCAGCAACACCTCCTCTTCTTCCGCGAAATGGACCCTGGTGTCCTCCTGCCAGAATCGAAGGAACGCCCGCGCCACCTCCAGGGGCGCGCCCTCCTCGCCGGCTGCCGCCCGCCGCAGGCGTCGGGCCTGCACGAGCCCGCCATGGTGGTCATCCGAAAGCTTCTTGAGATCGGGGTGCCGCTTCAACGGGCAGCCACCTCCGCTTTCTTGCCGAGTCGCACCGGCCCCCTCCTCCGGTGTACGGTGAGGTACGCGAAACCGCCGGGGGCCGCCCGGCTTGCTCTCGAACAACCCCTGGGCGCGAAGACCATCCGCCCGGGCTCCAGGTCGTATTCCTCGCCATCCACCACGACCAGACCACCGCCCGCGATTCCCACGAAGAGGACGTCCACCTCGTCGTTGACGTGGAGTCCGACCCCCTCTCCTTCCTCGAAGCGCACCAGGTTGGCGTTGAGGTCCTCGCTATTCGTCAGGGACCACACCGCTCCAGAGTCTTCTCTCCTGGCGGAAACGATCCCCGCGAGATCCACCGTCCGACCCGTGGCGCTCGCGTGGGACATCAGCGCCCCCGTTCGCCAGCGACGGTGAGGACGCAGACGGCGTCTTCCGTGGCCTCGACGACGTGGCGCACACCCGCGTCGCAGGCGAGCAGCGTCCCGGGCCCCGCCTCAGCTTCCCCCTCCGGCGTCGTGAAGCGGATGCGCCCCTCCCGAACGCTCAGGGAGATAGGATTTGCCGCGGCGTGCTCCTCGAGCCGATCCCCGGCCGGCATCGCCAGCAACACGATGCTCATCCCCTCGGTCTTGCGCAGCGTTATGGAATTCCGCCGTCTCTCTCTCCATTCCGGCTCCTCCCGCAACCGATGCACCTCCGCATCGAGGTCGAACACCTGCAAAGGACCCCGCATCGGCCGTTCGCTCCCGGGCTGTGGTCTGCCAGCCATGCTCCTCTCCTTCGTAGACTTTGTTCACGATCTGACTATTACATATAGCGTATGAGTCTGGAGGAGGTGGCAAACGCTTTCACGTCACCGGAGGGACCACCGGAGCCTGGACCGGAGCCAAACCCAAGCCTTGACGCCTTGCCCAGACCAGAGCATACTATTACTAATAGAGTAATTGAATAATATTGGGGGTGTCATTCTGGTTTCGTTCGTCCAGACGGTCCATGTGCTCCTGGCGGGTACGTGGTTTGGGGGTGTCGCTTTCACTACGCTTGTGGTTACGCCGGCGCTGGCGGCGATGAAGTGGTCCGAGGCCGAGAGGGTGGGGGTGCGAGCGGAGATCGGGCGCCAGTACGCGCGGGTGGGGAGCGTGAACCTCGTGCTCCTGGCGGTCTTCGCGATCCTCTACGGCGCGCTCGGCGGCTTCGGGGCGCTGCTGTACGCGGAGTACGCGTTGCTCCCGCTGCTCTTCGGGCTCGTGGCGGCGCATGGGGCATACTTCGGGCGGCGTCTCGTGAAGCTCGCGGACGCCGAGCTGCGCTCGGCGAGCGCCAAGGAGGTAGGGGAGTTCGCGCGGAGGCGGAGGAGCCTGCAGGGGTTGAGCCTGAAAGTCTCGTGGGCTAACCTGGCGGTCAGCGCGGCGGTCTTTGTGCTCGCCATCAACGCCTGAGGGGAGCGGACACGGCGGTAGCGTGGCGATGAACTGCAGGGGGGCGGACAATCCCATGCGCGTTCCCCACACGTGCGGAACAAGAATGGTGTTCCATCCTCGGGCCAGGGCCGCTATCTTCTTGCATTCCGTGAAGCTGCCCGAAGAGCAGAGGTCCGGTAGCAGGAGGTCCAGGGCACCTTCCGAAGCCAGCGCCGGAAGCCGATCTTGCCGAACAGATTCTCCCCGGCGTCGAGGTACGTTCCTGTCAGGTTCTTCAAGGATCTGTAACCTTCCAGGTCCTCGAGCGCGAACGGCTCCTCAGAGAAATGCATCTTTGCGTCCTCGCATTCCAGGAGGATACGGCGGGCACATCGTAGGGGCAGTTGGGGTCCATCATGATCCGGGCTTCGGGTTCAACGGCCTCGCGGATCGCGTGCACGTCCTCGATGTCTGACTCCACCCCGAAGCCGACCTTGAGCTTCATGGCCCCGAAACCCGTGGCTAGGCGTTGCTCGGCCTCAACCATGCCCGACTCGGTATAGTCATCTCCTCGCGGCGACAGAAGCCTGTGGCGTATGGCGTGACTTCGACGACCACCGCGCTGCGCCGCGTAACCCGGTCCTGGGAGAACGCGAAAAGCTCCTCCAGTGGCGTGAAGCGCGTGTGGGCGGTTACGTCAACGATCTAAATGCTCGGCCAACAACTCAACCATGTCCGTCACCGGGTTGCCCGGCTGGATGCCAACCGGATACATGCGCGTGCCACGCCTCTTCGAGCGTTGGTTGCGGGCCCGGCGCTAAAGCGACGAACGGCCTCCCAGGCCGGGCAGGATCACGGTGAGGGCCTGTCTGGCGGTCTCGTCCGCCGGGGGCGCCGAACCGTCGCGGCTCCATTGCAGCCCGGCCCCGAAGATCGCCCAACTCACCACCGAGGCCACGATTTCCGGGGACACGGAACCATAATCTTTCGCCTGCGACGGGGCCGCTATCCAACCGAGCAGTAGCTCGTACAACTCGCTCTGCACGCGCGCTTCTATGAGGGGCCTGAACCGCTGGTCCGTCCGCGAGCAGGCCGTGTTGAGGCTGGCAAGGTAATGGCAGGACGCGAGGACAAGCGCCCTCAATGTCTCCTCGTCCAGCCCAGGAGACTCGGGAAGCCGAATCCTCAACTCGTCCCAGAATGCCTCGCTGATCACGTGGTCGAAGAGCTCATACTGATCCCTGAAGTGCGCGTAGAACGTCGCCCGGTTCACCGTGGCCCGCTCGGCTATCTCCTGCACCGTGAGGTTGCTGTGGCCCTTCTCCGCCAGAAGCTCGTTGAACGCCCGCACCAGCAGCCCGCGGGTGCGTTTGACGCGGGGGTCCAGAACCTTCTCATCCGTCGTACCGGCCGCTTTTGCCAACATTTTCGCCCCTGTGTCGCTTACCCAACACCACTAGGTTTCTGACGGTTGACCGTAGCCCGAATGCGCCATATCATTTTATACAACGATTGTTGGTTTAGCAACAAATGATTATAAACCGACATCCGACGTAGAAAGTCAAAGCGAGAGAAGGAGTGGGTCGGGATGGAAGTAACGATAATCGGCACGGGCAACATGGCGCGGGGTATCGCGACGCGTATCCTGGCCGGCGGCAACGGGGTCAAGCTGCTTGGCACCAAGGCTGGCAAGGGCGAGGCGCTGGCCGACGGACTGGGTGGAAACGTCCAGGCTGGCGTGGTTGGCGACGAGCTCGTAGGCGACGTGGTCGTGCTGGCTGTGCCGTACGAGGCTACGGAGGCGGTAGTCGAACGGTACGGCGACGCGCTCTCCGGCAAGGTGGTGGTGGATATCACCAATCCTGTAAACTGGGAGACCTTCGACGGTCTGGTGACACCATCCGACAGTTCGGCGGCAGAGGAGATCGAGAAGTCCGCGCCAGAAGGCGCGCGCGTGGTGAAGGCATGGAACACGACCTTCGCGGGCACGCTCGTCGAGGGCGAGGTGGATGGCCGGCCGCTCGACGTGCTCATAGCCGGGGACGATGAGGAGGCCAGGGCTGCCGTCGCCAGGCTGGTCGAGGCCGGAGGCTCAAAGGCCGTGGAAGTCGGGCCGCTGCGCCGGGCGAGGGAGCTAGAGCGGCTCGGGTTCCTCGGGATGACGGTCCAGCAGCCGCTGGGGCTGAATTTCGCGAGCGCCTGGAAGCTAGCCAGCTAGGCACCCACAGGAGACCAGGGAGGTTCGTTGTGACACAGAAGAATCCGGCATCCGCCACCGATACGCCCACGTTGCCCGCGACGCTGCGCCTTGGGGCGGTACATATAACAGTCACGGACCTGGATCGCTCGGTTGCCTTCTACAGGGACAATATCGGTCTGGAACTTCACAACCGCGAAGGATCGGTAGCCGCGATGGGCGCGGGTGATGGGGATCTACTCTTCCTCTACGAGGAGCCCGGGGCGCGGCGGGCCGGCCGCCACGCCGGACTGTACCATTTCGCGCTGCTGCACTCTTCGCGGGAGGAGCTTGCGCGCACGGCGCTCAGGCTGGCCGCCACACGCACCCGCATCCAGGGCGCCTCGGACCACGGGATCTCCGAGGCGATCTACCTTCCCGACCCCGATGGTAACGGCATCGAACTGGCCGCCGACCGGCCGCGCGAGGCGTGGCCTGACCTGTCCAACCCGGGATGGGACGGCGGCCCGGAGCCACTGGACATGGACGGGCTTCTGGCGACCATAGCCGGGGAGGGACCCGGGCCCGAGATCGACCGGGGGCTCATCGTCGGCCACGTCCACCTGCACGTCGGCGACCTACAGCGGGGGCTGGATTTCTACCGGGATATCCTGGGCTTCGAGCTGATGACGTTCCTGCCCGGCGCGGCGGCGTTCGTGGCCGCCGGTGGATACCACCATCACCTCGGCTTCAACGTGTGGCGTGGCCAGGGTATCCCGTCAGCCCCCGAAGGCGGGGTGGGGTTGCGCTACTGGACCGTCGTGCTGGACGACGCCGATGCAGTAGCCAAAGTCGCCGGGCGGGCGCTGGAGGCTGGCATCGAAGTCGAGGAAAATGGGGATGGCTTCGTGGTGCGCGACCCGTGGGGGATAGCGGTACTGTTCACCACACCCTGAGCGGACTTCACCGCAGAACTCAGGCATCCGGATGGTAACTGGAGGGGCGGGTTCCCGGCGTGGTGGGTGGCCCGGCGGAACGTTTCTCCAGGCGGCGGTTGTAGACGCGGGCCATGTTCTCGGCCCACTGCCTGGCCGGGAAGCCTTCGGTTTTCTCGAAACGGGCGAGCCAGTCTTCCGGGTCACCGGCCCGGAAGACCAGAAACGCCGATTCCTCTTCGCGGACTGCCAGCCTCCCTTCTACCTGCGGGGCTGGTCCGTCCATGCGGCAGGCTTCTGCCTCAGACCCGCTGCGCCCGCTCGATGAAGCGGTACGGATAGACGCTCTCCAGGGCGCTGGCCGCGGAGAGCTTCGACACCTGTTCAGGGCCGAGTTCCCAGCCTGAGGCGCCCAGGTTGTCTTCGAGTTGATCCATGGTGCGCGCGCCGATGATCGGGGCCGTGACGCCCTCCTGGCGCAAGAGCCAGTTGAGTGAGATCTGGGCGTACGACTTCCCGGTTTCCTCGGAAACCTCTCCGACCGCATCCAACGTGTTCCAGTTCCGCTCCGTGGCGCGGCGGTTCCAGTACTCGTCCTGCCACGCCTCGGCGCCTGCGATACGGGAACCCACCGGTGGGCGCTCGTCCCTGCGGTACTTGCCGGAGAGGAAACCGCCGCCGAGCGGGCTCCACGGTATCACCCCAAGGCCCTCCTCCCGGCAGACCGGCAGTACCTCGTTCTCGATGTTGCGCTCGACCAGCGAGTACTGCGGCTGCAACGAGACGAACTTCTCGAAGCCGCGCAGCTCGCTCAAATACAGACTCTTCATGAGCTGCCACGCCGTGAAGTTCGAGACGCCGATGTAGCGCACCTTCCCGGCGCGCACCAGGTCCGTGAGCGCGGAGAGCGTCTCTTCCAGTGGCGTCGCAGCGTCCCAGCAGTGGACCTGGTAGAGGTCTATGTGGTCCGTGCCGAGTCGTCTCAGGCTCGCGTCGCAGCCGGATGTGATGTGCTTGCGGGAGAGGCCGACGTCGTTCGGGCCTTCGCCCATCGGGAAGCGGACCTTGGTGGCGAGCACCACGTCCTCGCGCGGGACTTCCTTGAGGGCGCGGCCGGTGATCTCTTCGGAGAGGCCGCGCTCGTACACATCCGCCGTGTCCAGGAAGTTGCCGCCCCCATCCAGAAAGCGGGTGATAATCTCCCGCGATCCCGCCTCGTCCAGCTCCCGCCCGAACGTCATGCATCCGAGGCACAGCTCCGAAACCATGAGCCCCGTGCCACCCAGCCTGCGATACTCCAAGACTACCTCCCTAAACCTACGCTTGCTGAGATCCGGGCCTTCTATACCCGAAGGTCCGCGTTCACTATTCTGTTCTCGATCAACCACCCGACCGACTCCCGCACGGCCTGAAGTGAACTGTATCGGGGCCGGTAGTCAAGCAGACGCCTGGCTTTCTCGATGCTGCAATTGGGGCTGTGGGCGATGTGGTCCCAGGTCCCGGCCGCGTCCTCTCCGGATACCCCCGACTTCCATTCATTCCACGGCAGGAAGCTCAGGTGGGCCTTCTGTCCGAACCATCGGGCGACGGCCTCAGCGTAGCCCCGCAACGTCAGCGCCTGCGGGGAGACGATGTGGAAGCTCTCGCCGGCCGATACTCCCCAGTTCGTTAGCGCCCGCACGAACGCCTGTGCCACGTCGTCGGCGTGCACGTGGTGCACCGTCTCCATGCCAAAGTTGGGCAGCGCCAGTTCCCCGCCCCTGGCGAGCGTCTCGAACACCTGCGGGTTGAAATGTCCCGCCGGGTTCAGGGGCGGCCAGCCCGGTCCCACTATGTGGCCTGGATGCAGTACAGTCGCGGGGAAGCTGTTGCGCCTGGCTTCTTCGAGCAGGTACGCTTCTATCTCCGCCTTCCCGATGCCGTACTCGCCGAAAGGATGGCGCGGCAGGTCCTCGGTCGCAGGGACCTGCGTGCTGTGGCCGTGTACCCAGATGGTCCCGCAGTGCAGGAAGTGCTGTACTGCGTCCCGCAGGGCTTCGACGAGCTGGCTGGCGCTGCCTTTGTGGAAGCAGATCATGTCTATCACCACGTCGGGCCGCAGGTTCCGCACCCGCTCCCCGAACGTCCCTGCCGCCTCCTCGGACTCGCGGTCAATGCTCACCCGCTCCACGGACTGCCACGCGGCGTGCGTCCCGTACGGTTCGCTCTCGCCGCGGCTCACGCTGACCACATCGTGCCCGGCCTCCACGAGACGCGGCACCAGGAAAGTGCCGACGTGTCCAGTGCCCCCGATCACCACTACGCGCATATCGTTCACCCTCGTGATGCTATAGCAGTATCTTCACCTCGTCGCCCTCGACGACCACCTCGTAGCGGCGAAGGGTGACGCTCGGGTAGGCGATGCACCTTCCCGTCGGCACATGGTACTCCAGACCGTGCCAGGGGCACGCCACGATCTCACCGTCGTGCACCCATTCGAACCGCCAGTCGTTCTCCTCGCGGGAGACGAGCGTCCCCAGCGGCGGTTTCCCCTCGCACAGCGGCCCCGTCTGGTGCGGGCAGAGGTTGGGGAGGCCGTGCAACTCGCCGCCGATGTTGAACACCCCGATCTCACGCCTTCCGACCCGAACCAGCCTGTGGCTACCCTCCGGGAAGTCCGAGACGCTCCCGATGACGTGTTCCTCCCGCTGCTTCGTCATCCGAGGTTCAGGCGGTTGCCGTTCGCGTCGATGTTGAAGAGCCGCAGGGCGTTCTCCCCGAAGACCTTGCGCCTGACCTCGTTGGTGAAAGGTATCTGGTGGACCTTTGAAGGATGGTCGAAGTCGTGGTGGGGCCAGTCCGAGGCAAAGATGGTGTTGTCCTCGCCATCGTAGAGGTTCATCATCGTCACGAGGTCGCCCAGGTTATCTGGTTCCTCGACCGGCTGGGTGGCGAAGTACATCTTCTTGAGGTAGGTGCTCGGCTTGTCCGTGAGGAACGGGACCTCGCGGCGGCGTTCGATGTACTCCTTGTCCATCTTGTGCATCAGGAACGGCACCCACGAGATGCCGGCTTCGGTTACGGCGACGCGGAGATCGGGATACCGTACCGGAACTCCGGTGGTGATCATGTGCACGATGTTCGCCATCATCGAGAACGTGTGGCTGCAAATGTGCCTCCCGAACTCCGTCTCGAAGCCGTGCGTGTTGAACGGGAAGACGGGGTGGATCACGGTGACGCTGTGCATGATGACCGGGAGATCCGCGGCCTGCGCCGCCTCGTAGATGGGATCGTACTGTCGATGTCCCCACAGCCGCTCCAGCCCGGCGCACGGCAGGAACACCCCGACGATGCCCGGCTGGTTCGCATACTTCTCGATCTCGCGGGCCGCGTCCTCCGGATCCTGGGGGCAGGCCAGGATGCAGCCGAGGAGTCCCTTCTCCACGTCGCACCATTTATCTAGGAGCCAGGCGTTGTAAGCGCGGGCGAGTGCGACGGCGTACTCCGTCTGGGCGATGACCGGGATCTTCAGGAAATGGTCGGGGAACAGGATGCCGATGTCGACGTGGATCTCGTCCAGCTCCCGCCGCATCTGGTCCGCGTCGTGGACCATCCGGGTGCCCTCCTGCCCCGAAGGAAACTTGGCCTCGTATACGGTGGTCCCTGGAGAGAATCCTGGGATGTCCAGGTAGAACTCCTGCACGTCCTTGATGTTCTCCAGCGCTTTCTTCCAGGGCATCTCGCAGTAAGGGATCAGGGCTTTCGGCGACTCGTGGACGTGAATGTCGCAGTCCACGACCAGGATGTCCTCCAGTTTCTCTTTGCGTTCTCTCCGCGTGGTGACAGTCTCCGCCAAAGCGGTCTCCCTTCTTCGGATAGTTGTCGTCTATGCCGGGGTCGCCGGGCCGACGGTTTCCCGTTCCATGACTTCTTCCTCGGACATCTCTCGCCCGAGCGTCTCCGGCCCAAAGTAGATGGCGACGATGGTTATGAGAGCCAGCACGACCATGTACAGGGCGATGGGCCAGTAGGTGCCGGATCGGGAGAGGAGGAACGTGGCGATGAACGGCGCTATGCCTCCGGCGAAGGGAGCGGAGATTTCGCGCGCCAGCGCGATGCCGGAGTAGCGAACCCGCGTGTCGAACAGCTCAGAGAAGTACGCCGCCTGCGGCGAGAACATTGCGTACACGCCCACCGAGTTCGCCAAGATTATTGCCAGCCAGATCAGAACGGGAACCTCCGTATTGAGCATCCAGAAGAACGGGAACGCGAAGAGCAGGAGGAACACCGAACCGCCCATGTACACGGGTCTGCGTCCGACCCTGTCCGAAAGAACGCCAAAGAGCGGAATCGTGAAGATCCCGATAGCCGAAGATATGAGCACGCCCGTAAGCGCCACGTTGTCCGACATACCGAGCTGCGTCGCCACGTAGGTGAGTGTGAACGTCTGGATGATATACGAGTTCCCGTTCTCCGAGAAGCGCGCCCCGATGGCGACGAGGAGGTTTCTCGGCTGGGTGCGGGCCACCTCGACCACAGGCCACCGGACCTCTGTGTCTGTCTCCTTGACCCGCGAGAACACCGGCGTCTCCATGACCCGCAGCCGGATGTACAGCCCTACGGCCACGATGATGATGGAGAGCAAGAAGGGTACGCGCCAGCCCCAGGCCAAGAACTGATCCTCCGGTAGCGACGAGAACAGCGTGAAGATCCCGGACGAGAGCAGCAAGCCTATCGCGACGCCGGTACACGGCAGGCTTGCGAACAGGCCTCGCCGGCCTCTCGGGGAATATTCCGCAGCCATGACCACCGCGCCGCCGAACTCCGCGCCGGCTCCGAGACCCTGGAGGATGCGCAGCAACAGGAGCAGGACAGGGGCCAGATAGCCCACCTGATCGAATGTCGGCAGGAAACCCATTAGCGTAGTGGCCACGCCCATGAGCATCAGGGTGACGACGAGCATGGCCTTGCGCCCGATCCTGTCCCCGTAGTTGCCGAAGATAATGCCGCCTACGGGACGGGCGAAGAAGCCAAGGGCATAGGTGCCGAACGCGAACATCGTCCCCGTCAGCGGTTCGGACTCGGGGAAGAACAACGCCGGAAAGACGAGCGCCGCAGCCGCCGCGAAGATGAAGAAATCGTACCATTCGATAATGGTCCCGACGATGCTCGCGAGCGTCACCTCCCTGATCGAAGTCCGCCGTCCTTGGTGCTCTCCTCCGAGCCGCTCCACGATTCTCCTTTCCACGTTTGCCTGTGTTTCGCTTTCGGTATGCTTATTCTGAGGCGGGTGTCACGTCCTCTATGGTCCTGTCCACGTGCTCGGCCATCAGGCGCCGCGCGAGGTTCTCGTCCCCATCCTCCAGCGCCCCGAATATGGCCAGGTGTTCGGCGTGGAAGCGCCGCCAGTCGCCTGGAGATATTCGGCACTCGCTCCACGCCTCGACCCAGAGCTGGTGCACGGAACGCTGCATCTCCGCCAGCAGCGGGTTGCCGGCCTCCCGCGCCAGGGCCGCCTCGAACCGGAGGTCCATGCTCCCGGGCTCGCCGGAATCGCTGAGATCGGCCTCCGAGCGATCCATGACTTCCCGCACCGCTGTGAGGTCGGCATCCAGGCGCTTGGCGAAGAGCGCGATCACCTTGTCCTCGATGGCCGCCCGCACGTCCACGAGATAACCGAGGAACTCGTGGTCCACGGGTAGGAGGGATTTCAGGCCCTTCGCGAGCGCGTTGCCGTTCGGATGCACGACGAAGCTTCCGGCGTTGGGACGGATCTCGATCTTGCCCATGCTCTCTAGCGCCCGCAGAGCCTCCCTGACCGAAACCCGGCTAACCCCGAGCTTCTCGACCAGCACCCGCTCAGGCGGCAGCCGGTCGCCAGGCCCCATCCCACTCTCGGTGATGAGCGCGTTCAACTGCGTCAACACCGACTCGTACACGTCTACCCGCTTGATCGGGACTATCTCGAACGGTTCCCGCGACCGACCCAAAAAACTTCACCCCCAATTTTGGTATGTGGTCTGTGGTCAGTCCAAAATACAGAAGAGCTGGAGCTGAGTCAAGCCAGGGCTGTTTTTAGGTGAGACGAGACGCTACGTCAGTGCATCATCCAGCCACCATCGATACCGATAGTCTGGCCCGAGATGAAGGACGCCTGGTCCGACGCGAGGAAGGCGACCAGGTTGCCGATGTCTTCGGGGGTTCCGCGGCGTTTGACGGACTGCTGTTCGAGAACCCAGCGATTGTAGCCTTCCTGGTCGGGGTGGATCTTCTCCGCGTCCGTCGGGAACGCGCCTGGGGCGATGGCGTTGACGGTCACACCGTCGGGGCCTGTCTCGCGGGCCAGGGTGCGGGTGAAACCGACGATGCCGCCCTTGGAGGTCACGTAGTCCAGCAGCAGCGACCACCCGACGAAGAAAGTTATGGAGGAGACGTTCACG
>Ga0081539_10002862_pt1 | contig 22944 bp, 16 predicted proteins | sample TabmetS4T2R2_FD_71023 | JGI IMG/M metagenome (GOLD analysis project Ga0081539, IMG submission 71023) | Tabebuia heterophylla rhizosphere microbial communities from the University of Puerto Rico - S4T2R2 | ecosystem: Host-associated > Plants > Roots > Rhizosphere ...
TACGCCGGCGCCATCCGCGAGGCGATGACGCAAGAGATGGAGCGCGATGACCGCGTCTTCGTCTACGGTATCGGCGTGCCGACCTGGTCGTCGATCTTCGGCACCACCAAGGGGATTCCTGAGAAGTTCGGCAAGGAGCGCTGCTTCGACACGCCGATCTCGGAGGACGCGATGACCGGCTTCGGCCTCGGCGCCGCGATCCGCGGGCTCAGGCCGATCCACGTCCATATCCGCGTCGACTTCATGATCCTGGCGACCAACCAGCTGATCAACATGGTGTCGAACTACACCTATTCGACGGGCGGCAAGCTCAAGGTGCCGCTGGTCGTGCGGGCCGTGATCGGTCGCGGCTGGGGGCAGGGTGCCCAGCATTCCAAGGCGCTGTTCTCTAACTTCACGCACATTCCCGGCCTGAAGGTCATCGCCCCGACGACGCCGTCGGACATGAAAGGCATGATGATCGCGGCCATCCGTGACGACAATCCGGTGATCTGCTTCGAGCACCGCTGGCTCTACTGGGCCGAGGAGGACGTGCCGGAGGAGCCCTACGAAATACCGCTCGGCGTCGGCCGCATCCTGCGGCCGGGCAAGGACGTGACCGTGGTCGGCCTGTCGTGGATGAACGTCGAGGCGCGGCTGGCCGCCGATATCCTCGCCAAGCGCGGCGTCTCGGTGGAGATCGTCGACCCGCGTACGCTCTCGCCGCTCGACGAGAACCTGATCGTCGACTCGGTGAAGCGGACGGGGCGCTGCATCATCGCCGATTGCGACTGGGTCGATTCGGGCTTCAGCGCCGAGCTGTCGGCGCGCATCAACGAGAATTGCTTCGGCAAGCTCAAGGCGCCGGTGAAGCGCATCGGCTTCGCGCAAACGCCGGCGCCGACCGTGCGCGAGCTCGAGAACGAGTTCTATCCCAACGCCCGCACCATCGTGCATGCGGTCGAGGACATGCTGGGCCTGGAAGCCGCCAACCTCGACGGCGAGGATTTCTTCAGCCACGAGCGGCGCTTCCGGGGGCCGTTCTAGGTCATGCTCGGATATGGGAGCGCGGGCCTCTGGCCCGCATTCATGAGCGGGCCGCAGGCCCGCGCTCCCATGAGGAGTCGCTAGATGGATCTAGGCCTCACCGGGAAGTTCGCGCTGGTGAGCGGTGGCAGCCACGGCATCGGGCTGGCGACGGCCAAGCGGCTCGCTGCGGAAGGCTGCCACGTCGCCATCTGCTCGCGTTCGCAGCAGCGCCTCGATACGGCGATGGCGGAGCTCAAGCCTCATGGCGTGAAGCTGCTTGCCGTCGCCGCGGATCTCCTCGAAGCCGACGCCGCCGATCGCGTGATGGACGTGGTCGAGCGCGAATGGGGCGGCGTGCAGATCCTTATCAACAACGTCGGCGGCGGCGGACGCTGGGGCAAGGAGATCGTCGAAGACACCGACATGGCGGTCTGGGGCGAGGTCTACGAGAAGAACGCCATGGCGGCGGTCCGCTTCACCCGCCGCGCCCTGCCGCACATGCGCCGCGGCAAGTGGGGGCGCGTGGTCACCATCACCTCGATCTATGGCGGCAAGGAAGGCATCGGCCGGCCATGGTTCACCATGGCCAAGGCGGCCGAGACCGGCCTCATGAAGTCGCTGTCGGCCATGGCCTACCTGGTGCGAGATGGCATCACCTTCAACTCGGTGGCGCCTGGCGGCATCTACATCCCCGGCACCGGCTTCGAGGACGAGCAGAAGCGTGATCCCGAAGCCTTCCAGCGCATGGTCGACGCGGAATACCCGCTGGGCCGCCTGGGCACGCCGGAAGAGGTGGCCGCCGTAGTGGCCTTCCTGTGTTCGGCCGAGGCGAGCCTGGTCAACGGCGCCAACATCACGGTCGATGGCGGCCAGAGCCGCGCCTTTTAGCGTCATGATGGGCGATTGCCAGACGGCGCGGCCTCCGTTAGCAGTCGGCAGCCCAAAAGTACTGTCCGTTCACCGCCCGGGGAGCGTCTGTCTGTGAAGGATGAAGCGATCTATCGCCGGCTGTTCCGGACGGCGCTGCTGATCAGGCTGGTCGAGGAACGGATCATCGAGCTCTATCCGTCCGACAAGATCCAGAGCCCGGTCCATCTGTCGATCGGCCAGGAGGCCGTGGCGGTGGGCGTGTGCGACGGCCTCAGGCCCGACGACCTGGTCTTTGCGACCTACCGCAGCCACGGCTTCTACATCGCCAAGGGCGGCTCGCTCGACGCCATGTTCGCCGAGCTGTACGGCCGCAAGGGCGGCGTGTCGGGCGGCAAGGCGGGCTCCATGCATCTCGCGGCGCCCGAGGTCGGCCTGATGGGATCGTCGGCCGTCGTGGCCAGCACCATCCCGCATGCCGTCGGCGCGGCAATGAGCTTCAAGCGGCGCGGCCTCTCGCAGATCGCCGTGGCGGTGTTCGGCGACGGCGCGACCGAGGAGGGTGTCTATCACGAGAGCTTGAACTTCGCGGCACTCATGAAGGTGCCGGTGCTGTTCCTGTGCGAGGACAACGGGCTTGCCGTGCACAGCCACCGGCCGGTGCGCCAGTCCTATCGCCTGGCCGAGCATGCCAAGTCGTTCGGCATCGCCTGCCGGCGGCTCGAAGAGGGCTGGGACATGCTGGCGATCCGTCAGGCAACGCTCGAGGCGGCGGCGAAGGTGCGAGCGGGCGAGCCGTTCGTGCTCGAGATCGCGACGTCGCGCTACAAGGAGCATGTCGGCGTCGGCGAGGATTTCCACTTCAACTATCGCACCAGCGACGTTGTCGATGCCTGGAAGCGGCGCGATCCGCTGATCGTCGACCAGAAGCTGGTCGCGGCGCTGCGCCCCGATATCGAACGCGAGATCGAAGCGGCCGTGGCCTTCGCCGAGGCGAGCCCGGCCCCCGGCCATGCCGAACTTCTGACGGACGTGATCTGATGAGCATCGCTGCAGTAAAGCCGGTCCAGGGCACGCGCGTGTTGTCCTATGCCGGCGCCTTGCTCGAGACCATGGACGCGGCGCTCAGCGACCACGCCAACACGTTCATCATGGGGCAGGGCGTCGACGACTTTAAGGGCATCTTCGGCTCGACCACCGGGCTCGCCGAGAAATATGGCGCGGCGCGTGTATTCGACGTGCCGCTGATGGAAGAGGGCATGACGGGCGTGGCGATCGGCGCGTCGCTGGTCGGCGACTATCCGATCACGACCCACATCCGCGCCGACTTCTCGTTCCTGGCGATGAACCAGATCATCAACCTGGCCGCCAAGTACCGCTACATGTTCGGCGGCCTGATGCGCTGCCCGATGCTGATCCGCATCGTCGTCGGCCGCAGCTGGGGGCAGGGCGCGCAGCATTCGCAGAGCCCGCAGGCCACGTTCGCGCACTATCCCGGCCTCACCGTGGTGATGCCGTCGAGCAGCCAGGCGATCCTCGACATGTATCCCGCGATCATCAACCGCCATCCCGGGCCGGTGATCAGCATCGAGCATCGGCTGCTCTACAATCTCGACTTCACGGTCTCGCCGTCGCAGCACCGCGTGCCGCTCACCAGCTACGTCGCCCGCAAGGGCAGCGACGTCACCGTCGTCGCCACCTCGGTCATGGTACTGGAGGCGCTGCGCGCGGCGCAGTACGTCGAGGACAAGGCCGGGATATCGGCCGAGGTCATCGATCTCAATTCGATCAGCCATCCCGACTGGGACCTGGTCGCCGCTAGCGTGCGTAAGACCGGTCGCCTGGTCGTCGCCGACACGTCATGGCTGGAATACGGCGTTGCCGCCGAAGTCTGCCGCCAGCTCGTGATGCGCGATCCCGGCCTGCTGCGTCAGCCGCCGACCATGCTCGGCATGGCGCCGGCGCCGTGCCCGACGGCCAAGAGCCTGGAAGACATCTACTATCCCAGCCAGCACGAGACGGTCGACGCCATCCTCGTGCAGGTGAAGGGCGCCAAGCACGGCGTCGCGCTTCCGGTCGAGCGCTCGATGACCGAAGGCTATAAGCGCTTCCGCGGACCGTTCTAGCCTAAACTCCGTCATCCCGACCGAAGCCGAGCGCAGCGAGGCGTAGCGGAGGGACCTGTTTGTCGCGATGTCGACAAAAAGGTCCCTCGACTGCGGCGCCCCTCCGGGCGCCTTCGCTCGGGATGACGGAAAGACCGATTATTGGTTCATCCGATACCAATCGATCGTCCGCCTCAAGCCCTCCTCGAGCGACGTGCGCGCCACAAAGCCGAGCTGGCGGGCGAGGCTGTTGTCCATCAGGCGCACCGGGATGGTGCTGGGGCGTGACGGGTCGTAGCGGACGTTGGCGCCGGCGTAGCCGTCGACCCTCAGGATCTTGTCCAGGATCTCGCGCACCGAATGGCCGGCGCCGGCGCAGATGTTGACCGCGAGATAGGGGCGATCGGCGGCGAAAGCCGTCAGCATGCCCTGGATGAAATCGTCGATGTAGACCAGGTCGCGGATGTCCTGACCGTTGCCCCAGACTTCGAGCGGGCTGTGCCGTTCGACCACGCGGCGGATCAGGGCCGCCGTCACGTGGCTGACGGCGAAGTCGAACTTGTCGTACGGGCCGTAGACATTGGACGGGCGCACCACGACCGTCGGCATCGGATTGGCAATCTTCTCGGCGTAGGTGCGGCAGAGCACCTCGGCATAGCGCTTCATCCAGCCGGCGGCGAAATAGACCTCGTGTGGATCGCCATTGAACATCTCGTCCTCGCGCACCGGCCGGTCGGCGGTCGGCGGGTAGGCGGCGCCGCTGGAGATGAAGCAGAACCTCGCCACGCGGGCGCGGTGGGCGGCCTCGAGCATCAAGGTGTTGATCAGGACATTGGGCGTGATGTGGACAAGCGGCGTGGTCCGGATGACGGCGGCCCCCGACGTATGGGCCGCGCACAGGAAGACGTAGTCCATGCCCTCGACGGCCCTGGCGCAGTGATCGGGCTGGCGCAGGTCCAGGGTCATGGTCTCGGCGCCCGGAATGGCGGCCTGCAGGGGCTTTTCATGGACCGTCAGCCTCAGGCTCGCCCCACGCGCGGCCAGGGCAAGGGCAAGATTCGTCCCAATGAAGCCGGCTCCCCCGGCGATTAGAACTTTCTTGCCCGTGAAATCCATTTCCCCACCGATCTCGTTCGTCTGAGACAAACCACAATAAGGCCTTCATTCTCAAGGGATTGCGTCCATATATTGCATTGCGTTCAGGGACCGGGCAGCTTACCTGTACGCCGATGTCGACCGCCCGGGGACCCGATCCGCTGCCTGCCGACGCCTCCCAGGAGCGCCGCGCGCCCGTTCGCGTCGGGCTGGTCCAGATCAACAACTCCTTTTCCGGCCAGAACTATCTGCCCTATTCGGTCGCCCTGCTGCAGACCTACGTGCAGAAGATGGCGGCCGACCCCGGCCTCTACGAGTTTCTCCCGTCGCTGTACAAGCGGGTGCGCATCGCCGACGCCGTCGAGGCCCTGAAGGACGCCGACCTGGTGGGCTTCAGCACCTACGTCTGGAACGGCCGCATCTCGCTCGAGATCGCCCGCCGCCTGAAGGCCATCCGGCCGAATATCGTCATCGTCTTCGGCGGCCCGCACGTGCCGGACCAGCCGGAGGCCTTCTTGCGGGCCAATCCCCAGATCGATCTTGCCGTCCACAACGAGGGCGAGCGGACCTTCCTCAAGCTGCTGGAGAGCTTCCCCGACCGCGCGGCCTGGCAGTCGCTGCCCGGCATCAGCATGGTCAAGGCCGACGGCAGCTTCGTGCGCAATCCCAACATCGATCGCGTGCGCGATCTCGACGAGATCCCGTCGCCCTTCCTGGAAGGCGCGTTCGATTCGATCATGGCGGCCAATCCCAGCGAAAGCTGGATCGGCCTGTGGGAGACCAACCGCGGCTGCCCGTTCCGCTGCACCTTCTGCGACTGGGGCTCGGCCACGGCCGCCAAGGTCACCAAGTTCGGCGAGGAGCGGCTCTACCGCGAGGTCGACTGGTTCGCCGACAAGAAGATCGAGTACATCTTCTGCTGCGACGCCAACTTCGGCATCCAGAAGCGCGACGTCGACATCGCCAACTACGTCGCCGGCGTGAAGAAGGAGACCGGCTACCCGGTGGCGCTGTCGGTGCAGAACACCAAGAACGCGACCGAGCGCGCCTACGAGACGCAGAAGATCCTGTCCGACGCCGGCCTCAACAAGGGCGTGGCGCTTTCCATGCAGAGCGTCGACAAGCCGACCCTGGAAGCGATCAAGCGCGACAACATCTCGCTCGGCACCTACATGGAGCTGCAGCGCCGCTTCACGCGCGACAAGGTCGAGACCTATTCCGACCTGATCCTCGGCCTGCCCGGCGAGACCTACGAATCGTTCGTCAAGGGCGTCGACCAGCTGATCGAGAACGGCCAGCACAACCGCATCCAGTTCAACAATCTCTCGATCCTGCCCAACGCCGAGATGGGCGATCCGGCCTACCAGGCCAAGTACGGCATGGTCACGGTCGAATCGAAGATCATCAACATCCACGGCGAGCGCATCGAGCTGGACGACGACGTGCCTGAGGTCCAGGACCTCGTGGTGGCGACGGCGGCCATGCCGCTCAGCGACTGGCGGCGCACGCGCGTCTTCTGCTGGATGACGGCGCTGCTGCACTTCGACAAGCTGTTCCAGATCCCGCTGATCATGGCGCACGGCATCTCGGGCATCTCCTACCGCGACATGATCGAGGCCTTCATGGCGGCTGACGCCAAGCGGTTCCCGCTGATCGCCGAGATCAACGCCTTCTTCCACAAGGAAGCCCGGTCGATCCAGCAGGGCGGTGCGGAGTACGTCTTCTCCAAGGAATATCTCGGCATCTACTGGCCGGCCGACGAGTTCATCTTCGTCGAGCTGACGGCCAAGGGTAAGTTCGACGCCTTCTATGCCGAGGCCGGCAAGCTTCTGGCCGAGATCGTCAGCGCCAAGGCCGCCGGCCTGCCGATGGAGGTCATCGACGAGGCGATCCGGCTCAACCATGCGCTGGTCCATCAGCCGTTCGCCAAGGACAACCTGAAGATCCACCTGGGGTACGACCTGCTCGACTACTGGCACAAGGTGCGTGGCGGCGAGCAGGCCTTGCTCACCGAGAAGCCGCTGGCGATCGAGGTCGATCGTACGGCCAAGCCCTATGACGACTTCCAGAAGTGGTGTCGCGAGATCGTCTGGTGGGGCAACAAGAAGGGCGCCTATCTCTATTCGCCGCGGTCGGCCGCGATCACGCCCGAGCTGGCCGGCCACTACTGAGCCATGCGCTATCGGCCGCTCGGCAAGACCGGCCTGCAGGTTTCCGAGATCGGCTTCGGGGCCTGGGGCATCGGCGGCCGCACCGTCGAGCAGACCTCCTACGGCGACACCGATGACCGTACTTCGCTGGCGGCCCTCGACCGTGCGCTGGAGCGCGGAATCACCTTTTTCGATACGTCGGCGGCTTACGGCAACGGCCATAGCGAGGTGCTGATCGGCCGGGCGGTGCGCGGCAAGCGTTCGCGCGCGGTCATCGCCACCAAGGCGGGCTACGAGGCCTGGGACCGGGCGCCGGACTTCTCGCCGGCGGCGATCGTCGCTTCGACCGAGCGCAGCTTGGCACGGCTTGGCACCGACTATCTCGACCTGCTCCAACTCCACAATCCGCCGCTCGACGTCATGACATCGCCGGCCGTGCGCGAAGCGCTGGCCGGGCTGGTCGAGGGCGGCAAGATCCGCGCGTGGGGCGTATCGGCCAAGGGACCGGACGAGGCGATGCAGGCACTGGCGGCATGCGACATCGCGGTCATCCAGGCCAACTTCAACATGATGGACGTACGCGTCCTGAGCAGCGGGCTTCTGGCGGAGGTCGAGCGGCTGGGCATCGGCTTCATCGCCCGCACGCCGCTCTGCTTCGGCTTCCTGTCGGGCACGATCGGCCATGACAGCGTCTTTCCGGCGGGCGATCACCGCGCCCGCTGGCCGCGCGCCCAGCTCGCGAACTGGGTCGATGGCGCGGCCGATCTGATGGCGGCCATCTCGACATCGCCGGGCGAGGCGGCAGCTCAGGCCGCGTTGCGCTTCTGCCTGTCGTTTCCGGCGCTATCGACCACGATTCCCGGCATCATGAAGCCGCTGGAAGCCGACCAGAACGCCGCGGCCAGCCTTTTGGGACCGCTGCCGCAGCAGGCCGTCGACGCCATCCTGGAGATCAATCGAAATCGACGGTTCTTCGTCTCGGCTTGATCCGCGTCGTCACGAAATCCAGGAGGTTGCCGCCGCTGAACAGGTGACCGGGAATGCCGGCGGCGGCCGCCGCCTCGAGGTCGGTCTCGCGATCGCCGATCAGGAACGAGTGCGAGGCATCGATCGGCCACTCCGCCAGCAGCTTCCTGATCATGCCCGGGCTTGGCTTGCGCAGCTCGGACACGAGGCGATAGCGCTCGACGACGCCCTCGGGATGGTAGGGGCAGTATTCGAAGCAATCGATGTGCGCGCCGTGCCGACGCAGTTCGTCACTCATCCAGCCGTGCAGATCGACGATGTGCTCTTCGCTGTAGAGACCGCGCGCCACGCCGGCCTGATTGGTGACGATGAACACCAGATAGCCGGCATCGTTCAGCCAGCGCACGGCCTCACGCGCGCCGGAGACCCATTGCACCTGGTCGGGGTGGTGCACGTAGCCCGTATCGACGTTCAACACGCCGTCGCGATCGAGGAAGGCGGCGGGGCGCTTCAGGATGCGCGGCACCACGCGCTGCGCGCGCTCGAAGTCCTGGGGCGTGCCGATGTCGATGAACGGCGCCTCGACGACCACGCCTTCGACCAGGCCGTCCCTGGCGAGACCCGGCAGCACGTCGCGCTCGAGCGAGCAGGGGAGATCCCCGATGCGCGACAGGACATCCTTTCGCATCAGGTAGACGCCGGCGTTGATCGGCCGGTCGAGAGCGCCGGCGGGAATGAAGTCGCGCACCTGGCGGCCATCGACGGCAACCCGGCCGTAGCGATCGCCGGCGATGCCGCTGGCCAGCGCCATGCGCACCCAGCCGGTTGCGCTGTCGTCATTGGCGGGCAGAAGCCCCAGCCAGTTGAAGTCGAACAGGGAATCGCCGTTGACCAGGAAGAACCAGTCGTCGAGGCGATCGCCTGCCAGGGCGAGCGCGCCGGCGGTGCCGGCCGGCTCGGATTCGACGACCGTATCGATCGTCATGCCGCGGATCGAGCGACCCTGGTAGGAAGCGACGAGATCGCCGGCGCGATAGCCGCAGAGCAGCAAGGCGCGCTTGACGCCGTGCCGGCTCGCCTCGTCCAGGAGATGATCAAGGAAGGGCCGGCCGCCGACGTCGAGAACGGGCTTGGCGGTATCGCCGGTCAACGCCTTGAGGCGGCTGCCGAGACCGCCGACGAGAAAAACAGCCTGTTCGACGTTCATGCGGCTGCCGAGGCATCCCTCACCGACCATCGCGCCCGGCACAGCAGCCTCTCCTCGAGCGGCTGGTCGCCCAAGCCCCAGTTTTCCGGCTGGTTGAGCTGCGGGCGGATGCCGTGCGCCCACTGCTCGGCGGGCTTGACGAAATTGCGCTCGATCGACGGCGCCAGGACGCTTTCGACGCCGGCGACCTTGCGCTTGGGATAATCGAAGGCGCTACGCGCGACCTGCTGCAGCCGCCACCAGCGGAAATTGGTCATGACCCTGTCGACCTTGGACTGCAGCGGCGTCCAGACGTGGCTGATGCGGTTGCTGAACAGGCGATCGTGGCGGCCCTTGAAGACGCGACACGCCGCCGGCAGGCGGATCTCGTGCGACCCCAGCGCGACGGCGGCGTGCATGATCAGCGAATCGCAGTCGAGCGACAGGACCGTGTCGTCCAGGGGAAAGCCGCGAACGGTCTGCCACATGGTGCGGCTCATCAGCAGAAAGTCGCCGCAGGCGTTGGTGTGCAGCTCGCGGATGTACCATTGCGGCGGATTGGGGATGTGGCTGTAGCGCGTGCTGTCCAGGGTCTCGAGCCGCGCCAGCAGCGCATCGTCGCCGAGGTTGCGCAGCAGCGTGGGCGACAGCGTGACGTCGCAGCGGTCGCAGCGGTACAACGCGTTCTCGTGCAGGTCCTGCCGCGCGATGGTGGCGATGATCTCGTTCGACAGGTAGGTATCCGACGCCTTGGGTGAGACGAAGCGGCCGGCGGCGCGGCGCAGCCCGACATTGGCGGCGGCGGCGGGGTTCATGCCGGACTCCTGCGAGCCGATGAACCTTTCGTGATGTTCCCGGTCGACGATGACGCCCCGTACCTGCACGCAGTCGCCCTGCGGCAACGGGTCCAGGGATTCGATGATCAGCGGCCGGTCGGATGGCGGATTCCACTCGACCAGGATCAGCTCCGCGTCGATCTCCGCGCGCTGTAGCTGGCGCACGAGAAAGCTGGTCGCCCGGCGGACTCGCAGATCAAAATCGTTGGTATAGCCGTCGTTGCGGAAGTAGGAGACGAAACTGACGTATGGTCGGGCGGCGTTCACGTTGAACTGCTCAAGTGATGAGGCGACCGTTAGCGATATACGGGATTTGCCCTGGCATCGTAAGGGCTGTTGCGGTCGAGGACGGGGATTCGGCCCTTGTGTCGGATATGCAACTATTGAAGAAATCGTTGCCGGTCATGGAGTTGGCGAGTTCTCATCACCTACGGCATAGTCGGCACTTTCTGCACGGGGCGGTCAAATTCGGATGAGTGGAACGGGCAAGGCGTCGCTGCGGGCGCGACTGGCTCCCCTGTTGGGCAGCCGGGCCACGGACTATGTGGCGGCGCAGCTGTTGCGCGAAGGCAGTGCGCTGTGGTCTGCCGAACCTCATCGCGTGCAGGAGGCGATCGACAAGGTCGAGCAGGCATGGGCGCTGACCCGCGATCCGGAGATCGCGATCCAGCTTGCCACGATGTACGACAGGGCCAATCGCAACGACGATGCGTTGGTGGTCCTGCGCCAGGCGTTCCGCAGCAATCCCCGCCATGCGCTGCTGCGTCACCACGCGGCGATAACCCTGCTCCGGCACGGCGCCCCGGCGGACGTCCGTGACTTCTTCGCAAGCGTGCTGCAGGTCGACGCGCAAGACGCGTTCGCGCGCTTCGTGATGACGCTGCTCGATCGCTATGACGCCTGGGTCGCACAGCTCGTCGCGTCGATCGAGCACAAGCGCGACGGCCGGCAGCCTTTCGTCATCACGCTGCCGGTCTGGGGGGAAACGCACTCGGCGTACTGCGAGCGCTTTTTCTGCGCCTCGTTGCTCTCGCCGAACAACCTGCCGGCCTTGGCGCGCAATCACTCGATCCACATTGCCGTCTTCACGACCGCGGAGAGCGAGCAACTGCTGCGTGGCAAGCCGCTGTTTCGCCGGCTCGAGGACCATGCCTCCGTCGACTTCATTCATTACCCCGCGGACCTCGTGGACTATCGGGCGGCGATGCAGGCCTGCTACGGCCACGAGAAAGTCCACTATTCGCCGAACTCGCTGGCCTTCTACTACGAGCGCAACTGCAAGTTTGCGTTGATGTCCTGCGCTCACTACGTGGCCCTGGCGGCTGGGCGTGCGACGGACGCGTTTGTCAGTTGTCTGGTTGCCGATCTCGCCCTGAACGATGGCGCCCTGTTGGCCATGGCCACACGCATGGGTGCCGCGGATGCGGTTCTGGCGCACGCCATTCAGATGCGCGGCAAGACGCTGCGGCCTCTCCTGGAGCAGCAGTTCCGCGACGCTGACGGGATTCTGAGGCTTTCATCGGAGAGTTGCGCAAGGCTCGTCATCGAGCACATCCCTGCCGACAACCTTGCTGATGCCGGCCGGTCGATCGATCCGCCGCTGCGAATCGCCTGGCGGGTGGGCGATGATGGATTGCTCATCCATGGCAACCACTACCACCCGTTCGTCCTCCGACCGAAGGCGTTCGATCATCCTTTGCGACTGTCGATCGACCCGGTCGACAGCCGGTTCATGGACCGGACCTCTCTTGACGAGAGCAGGATCAACATCGTCCAGGACGACAGTATCGTCTGCCTGGGCATCGACGACGATCTGATCCTCGAGACCTCGCAGGACAGCGAAGGGCCGTCAGTGCCTCGGTTCGCGCTTTGGCTATGGGGCTATTGGGGGAGGCTGCGCGGCCGGCTGTTCCGTTCGCCGCTTCGCTATGGCTCGCTGGAACGTCGCGAAGAGTGGGCGCGTGTCGAGGCCGCCGCTACCTCGATGGTTGACGCCATCGTCACCGAGGCGGCCCGCCTCGACGACGCCAGCCAAGCCAGGAAATCGTGGCGCCTGTGACCCTGTCGACCGCGCCGTTACGGCGCAAAGAAATGCGGTTTTCGGCACTACCATTCGCCGGTGAACCTGTTGTATTGATTGAATAATCAAGTCGATTTCGATGAAAGCAGGGTAACGTGTTTTTGGATGGGCGCACGGCTAGGCACAGCCCTTTCGACCAGGGCCGACCATGAGTGACGCGCCGCGCTGTCGTTTGTGCGGAGGACGACGTCTCTCACATTTCCTCAGCCTCAATGAGCTTCCGATATCCCACTATCTGAGGAAGAGTCCGCAAGACCCCGATCCGCGCTTTACCGTCGATTTCGAGAGCTGCCAGGACTGCGGCCTCCTGCAGATCGTGAACGCCATTCCGGCTGAACAGCTCTATGACGACGCCGACACCTACACGACGGGATTTCAGCGGCCGCGACACCTCGACGATCTGATCACGACGGCGGTCGCCCGGCAGGATCCGGTGAAAGCCATCGATGTCGGCTGCAACGACGGCAGCCTGATGGAAAACCTGCGTCGCGCCGGCTATACCCAGGTGGTTGGCATCGAACCCAATGCGGTCGCCGCCGACATGGCGCGCAAGAAGGGCTACGAGGTCTACACCAGCTACCTGACCGAGCCCCAGGCGCGGAAGATCGTCGCCAAGCATGGCGCGTTCGATACGCTGTTCCTGCGTCATGTCGTCGAGCATGTCAGCGATCTCGAGGGCTTCTTTGCCGGCATCCGGACGTTGCTGCGGGACGATGGCCTGCTGGTTCTCGAGCTGCCTGAAGTCGAGGAAAGCTTCAGGCTGGGCAGCCCGGCCATCCTGTGGGAGGAGCACGTCAACTATTTCACGCCGGCGTTGGTCGAGCACATGCTGGGGCGCTTCGGGTTCGAGGTCTGCGACCGGCGCACCTACGTGTTCGGCGGCGGCTCGATGGCTTTCGTCGCACACAAGCGGGCCGCTCCGGTCGTAGCCGTGCCCAAGCTTCCCGATCCGGCTCCGACGATCGAGCTTCTGCGCCGGTTTGCCGGCGGCATCGAGCGGCAGAAGACCGAGTTGAATGGCCTCGTGTCGCTGGCGCGGTCCAACGGCTTTCAGATCCTCGTCTACGGCGCCGCGCCGCGCTCGTGCCTGCTGGCGTCGGTTTGCCAGATCTCGGACAAGATCGATTTCGTCGTCGACGACAGACAGGACATCCAGAATCGGCTGATGCCCGGAACGCCGAACGTCGTGCGGCCGCTCGCCGAGGTGGCCGAAGCCGTCGGCGGCAGGCTGCTGTGCCTGCTGGGCGTCGGCTCGGAGAACGAATTCAAGGTGCGGGCCCGTATCGAGCAGGCGGTGTCGGCCGATATCACTTATGTCAGCCTTTTCCCGCCGCGCGATATGCTGCAAAGCATCGACGCGGCGCGTCGTGTCATCACCGCCAGCTAGAAACAGGGATCGTCACAGGATGTCGCGCATAGACCTGCCAGCCCAGCCCAATGGCTACAAGGTTCAGTGGTCCTACCTGCCCAAGCAGTTCAGCGCCGAGAACATCGAGGAGATCCTCGACCTGTTCCGCAAGTTCGTGCCGACGGGCGACTTCACGCTGGGCAAGCCGGTGCGCGAGTTCGAGGAGAAGTTCGCCGCGATGATCGGCACGCGCCATTCGATCGGCGTCAACTCGGGCACCGATGCGATCAAGCTCGGCCTGAAGGCGCTGGGCGTCGGGCCGGGTGACGAGGTGATCACCACGGCCAATACCTTCATCGCCACGGTCGGCGCGATCGGCGAGCTGTTCGCGAAGCCGGTGTTCGTCGACTGCACCGACAACTTCTGCATGGACGTGAGCCAGGTCGAGGCGAGGATCACCAAGAAGACCAAGGCGATCGTGCCGGTCCATCTCGCCGGCCAGATGACCAACATGCCGGCGCTGATGGAGATCGCCAGGAAGCACAATCTGCCGGTGGTCGAGGATTCCTGCCAGTGCATCCTGGGCAACATCGAGGGCAAGAACTCCGGCACCTACGGCCGCTCCGGCGCCTTCTCGCTGCATCCGCTCAAGAACCTGAACGTGTGGTCCGACGGTGGCATGATCGTGACCGACGACGATGATTTCGCCACCGAGCTGCGGCAGCTGCGCAATCACGGCCTGGCCGGCCGCGACAGCGTGGTCCGCATGGGCTGCAACTCCAGGCTCGATTCGATCCAGGCGGTGGTCGGCAACTGGCTGATCAACCAGGTCGACTTCATCACCAATACCCGCATCAAGAACGCGGCCTACCTCGACCGCGGCTTGAGCCGCATTCCCGGCATCAAGCTGCCGCAGCGCTTCAACAACCGGAAGCTTGTGTTCCACCTCTACATCGTCTTCGCCGAGCGCCGCGACGAGCTGGTCGCCCATTGCAAGAAGCAGGGCGTCGAGGTGAAGGTGCACTATCCGGTGCCGCTCTATCAGCAGGAAGGCCTGCGCCAGTACGGCTACAAAAAGGGCGATTTCCCCGTGACGGACCGTCACGCCGCGACGATGATCTCGTTTCCGGCGCACGAGCACCTGACCGAGGAACAGCTCGCGTACACCGTCCAGACGGTCGAAGAGTTCTACGCGGCTTGAGATTTGGGGGCTTGAGATGGCGAAGCACAACATTCCCTACGTCAACCTGCCGGCCCAGGGCCGCGACCAGATGGAGGATCTGAAGAAGATCTTCGAGCAGGTCGTTCTCAAGGGCTCGTTCGTCGGCACGCATGACGACCTGGCGGCGCTCGAGAAGCGCCTGGCCGAGTACTGCGGCACGGCGGAGGCGATCGCGCTCAACTCGGGCACTGACGCGCTGCTGCTCGCCATGCTGGTCTCGGGCATCGGCAAGGGCGACGAGGTCATCACCCCGCCCAACTCCTTCGTGGCCTCGACCGCCACGATCGTGCAGCTCGGCGCCACGCCGGTCTTCGCCGACGTGCTGGCCGACCAGAATGTCGATCCCGAGAAGATCGCCAAGGCGATCACGCCCCGCACCAAGGCGATCATGCCGGTCCATCTCACGGGCCGCGTCTGCCAGATGGACGAGATCATGGAGATCGCCAATCGCCATGGCCTGGTCGTGATCGAGGACGCCGCGCAGGCGATCGGCTCGATGTACAAGGGCAGGCTCGCAGGCTCGATCGGCCACTTCGGCTGCTTCTCCGCTCACCCGCTCAAGAACCTGAACGCGCTCGGCGACGGCGGCTTCGTCACCACCAACGACAGGGCGGCCGCCGAGCGGATGCGCCGCCTGCGCGCCCATGGCATGGCGGACCGCCAGACCATCGAGGAATGGGGCATGGTCTCGCGCATGGACACGCTGCAGGCGGCGATCCTCGGCTACCGCCTCGACAAGCTGCCCGACGTGATCGCGAAGCGGCGCGACAATGCGGCCCTCTACCAGAAGCTGCTGCATCACGAGCGGATGTACGTGCCGACCTGCCGTAACGAGGAGTACAACACCTTCCACACCTTCGTCGTGCAGGTCGACAAGCGCGATGAGCTGCAGGTGCATCTCAAGGAGATCGGCATCAAGACGGCGATCCACTACCCGGTGCCCATCCATCTGCAGCCGGCAGCGCGGGCGCTCGGTCACAAGAAGGGCGATTTCCCGATGACGGAGCGGCAGGCCGAGCGGATCCTGACGCTTCCGGTCAACCAGTATATGAGCCGGGCCGACGTCGAGACCGTGGCGAGCGAGGTCCTGGCCTTTCTCGACCGCTGACATGGCCCCGTGACCGCCTGCCATATCTGCGGCTCTGCGAAGCTCGAGCCGCTCGTCCAGAAGGGAACGCCGTTTCGCCTGGTGTCGTCTGACGTTCAGCCCGTGGTCGGCACGGCTGAGTATTCGCTATGTTCGAATTGCCTGGCCGTACAGAAGACGGCGACGCCGGCCTGGCAGGCCATGGCCGAGGACGTCTATGCCAACTACGACATCAATCACCAGAGCGAGGGCGCCGAGCCCACGATCTTCGACTCGGCGAAAGGCAGCGGCCCGCGTTCCTTGATGCTGCTGCGCAATTTCCTGGAAACCGGAGAACTGGCCGAGGAGGGGAGGCTGCTCGATATCGGCTGCTCCAACGGCAACCTGCTGCAAACCTTCCACAGCCTGCGCCCGCGCTGGAAGCTCTCGGGAGCAGAGCTGGTCGACCAATGGAAGGAGACTGTGCTGTCCCTTCCGGGCGTCGAAGCTTTCTACAGCGGCCCCAACCCCGCCTATGCGGGCCGTTTCGATGTCATTTCCCTGTCGCATGTGCTGGAACACATCCCCGACCCGATCCCCTTCCTCAAGGCGATCTCGGGCCATCTCATGCCGCGGGGCCGCCTCCTGTTGGCCGTGCCGAACCTGCGGCAGAACCCCAGCGACCTCATCATCGCCGACCATTGCAGCCATTTCGACGAAGACAGCCTTGCCTATGTCGTCGGCAAGGCGGGGCTCGGCATCGAACTCTTGTCGTCGAGCATGCTTCCCAAGGAACTGGTCGCCGTGCTGTCGCTTGACCGTCCGGCGCGGGTGCCGGACGTTGCCGGACCCGAAGCCGACGCGCGCCGCAACAGTACCAAGGCGCGGTGCCTGTTCTATTTCGAGCTTTTGGACGAGGTGCGCCGGGCTGCCAGGACGTGCGCCCGGGAAAACCGTCCATTCGGCATCATGGGATCCTCGATCGCCGCCTGCTGGACGATGATCGAACTCGAGGACAAGGCGACATTCTTCGTCGACGAGGATCAGAACCGCATCGGGCGCCAGCTCATGGGACGCCCGATCGTGGGGCCGGCGCAGATGCCGGCGGGCGCGGTGGTGTTCATCCCGATGTCGGTGGCGGTCGCCGAGAAGATCATCGAGCGCTGGAAGAAACTACCGGTCGATTTTCGCTATGTGCCGACGAACCGGCCTGCCTAGAATCGGCTCGATCTAGGGCGCGGGCAGATGTCGCTGTGGTCCGCTATCTCTCGCATCGTGCCGCGCTTCGACACAACGGCGCCGGTGGCCGGCGAACCGCCGCCGCCGGCCCCCGAGCAAGCCACTCAGTGCACGCTGCTCGAGCTTGCCGTCGAGTCCGACAGCGTCATCGCCTTCGAGGTCCGGGAAGGGTGCGTTGCCGCAGCGGAGGAGAAGCTCGACACGCTACGCCACAAGATCGCGGGAACGCGGCCGGCCTACACGGGCACCACCCTCGACGACGAAGCGCTGGACAAGCTCTGGGTGAACCTGCTGAAGCTCGGCCTGTTCGACGAGCTTCGCTATCTTGCCGGCCCGCCCTGCAACCTGCCGTTCCGTTCCGAGATCAAGGCCTTCCTCGAGCATGGCGCCGTGCAGTTCGCCGCCTGCCAGGCGCGGGGTGCCGCCTATCGCGCGCGGCATCCGGGCGTCGAGATCTTCACCATGGGATGCATCGTCTGGGGCGACGAATACATCCGCAACTTCCTGCGCTACAACGTCCGCTCGATGCTGTCGGAGGACAACCTGCCGGCGCTCGCGCAGCAGGGGCGGGTGGTCTTCAGCATCGTCACCGATGCGGCCGGCGAACAGCGCCTGCGCTCCGATCCGCTGTTCGCCAAGCTGTCGGAAATCGCCGACGTGGAATTCACGGTCGTTCCCGACAGCCTCATCGAGATCCTGCGGCATGGCCACCTGGTCAAGAATTTCTACGTGCTCTACGGCATGCTCGATCACTGCTCCATCTACTTCGCCGAGGGAGCAGGCTCGCACCTGTTCATGATCCCGGTGGACTGCGTCGTGGCGAGCGGGACGCTGGTCAACATGGCGAACTACCGGCACCAGGGCTACGAGTGCTGCGGCGGCGGCAACCTGGTGGCGGAGACCGAGACTTTCCTGCCGGCGATCGACCAGCGCTTCGGCTCGGAAGGACCGATCCGCATCTCGACCTACGAACTCGCGTCGCTCGCCGTCCAGCATGCCCACCATTATTTCCACTCGCAGCTGATCACCAACGACAACCGCGACTTCGGCCGTCATCCGCGCGAGCTGTTCTGGCCGGTCGAAGGCGGCGTGGAAATCCACTCCGTCTTCATCCACCCGCTCTTCACCACCGCGGCGGGCCTCGCCCGGTACCGGCGCAAGCACTTCGCCAATATCGACTACGGGATGATCCCGCGGCTGTTCACGCAGCCCGGGCCGATCAAGCTCATGGATCCGAGTCTCGCCTATGTGAACAACTTCACCGCAGCCCATCGGCGCTACGAGACGACCGGCAGATCCTTCACCTACCAGGATTTCGTGGGCTGCCATGACTGGACGTATCCGGTGCAGAAGGCCTGCTTCACCCAGGCCCAGCACCTGCCGTGCCACCTGCCAGGCTACGCGATCTGCGCCGGCGACGATGTCGCGCAGGACGTCCGGGACATCAGCGCTCTGTTCGGCATCACGGCTTGACGAGGTAGGCGCCGGGGACATTCGTCCAGGAAAAGGTCTGTAGCCGCACTTCGGGCTTGTCGGCGAGGAATTCGTCGACCGCGGCCGTCTCGCCCGGCCAGTCGGCAATGGCGTATTCGTCGAAAATGACGACGCCGCCTCGCGTCACCTTGTCCCAAAGAGCCTGCAGCACTGCCCGTGTCGGCTTGTAAAGATCGCAATCGAGGTGGACGAGCGAGAAACGGACGCCGGGGTTGTCGCGGGCGAACGTCGCGACCGTTTCCTCGATGTTGCCGTCGATCAGTTTTATGCGCGGCTTGAACGGGATGAAGCGATCGGCATCGAAGATGGCGATCGCATCGAGGACTTCCTGGTGGAAACGGGCCGGGTTGAAGCCGCCCACCGTCTTGCCGGCATCGGCCAGCGGCACCGAATCCTGGTCGGAGAAGCCGGTGAAGCCCTGCCAGTTGTCGAAGCCCCAGACCACCTTGGTGCGATCGCCGATGCAATAGGCTTCGAGCAGGTTGGCCCAGGTGAACAGGCCAAGGCCGCGAAAGACGCCGAACTCGGCGATGTCGCCGGGCACGTCGAGCGTCATCTTGAACAGTTCGACATGGGCCAGGAAGCGCTTCAGCGCCTGACGCCTGGCCAGGACGGCGAAGTTCTTGACGGCCGTCAGAGGGTCGATGCCGTGCCTGGCGCAATGGTCGGCGATCCGGGCCTCGACGTCCTGGTCGGAAGCCGTCTTCTTGAAGCCGTCGGACGTGTCGATCTTTGCGGATGCCATCTGCTAGCGGGCTCTTGTCGGCGCGACGACGGCATTCGCCGCGATGTCGAGATAGTGCTTGGTCGAGTGCGACTGCTCGCCGAAGAAGCGGAAATCACAGCTCAGCCGCATGCGATCCGACGAGTTGGGCATCGATTCGTGCATCGTGCTTTTGCCCATGACGACGACATCGCCCGGCTCGAGCGGCGCCAGCACCACGCGCTCAGCGTCATTGGCCGAGCCGTTGTCGATCGGCGCCAGCCACCCGTCGGCGGCCGCCTTGCGCTCCGTCACCATCTCGGGTGCGGTGTGGGTCCGCGCGTAGGCGGCCATGCCGCCGCATGCCAGGTCGATCGGCACGAGCGGCACCCAAACGACGCAGAAGTCGCCCATGTGCCGATTGTAGCTGACGTCCTGGTGCAGTGGCACGCGCGCCAGCGAGCAGCGCGGCAGCACATAGCGCGCCGCGGGCGGCATGTGGGCGTAGAGCCGCCGCGCGGACAGCAGCTCGAAAAGCAGGGGATGGCTGTTCAGGAAGCGCGGGATCGTCCGCAACGGCTCGGCAAGTCGGACGTCGAGCGGGAAATGCCCGAGGAACGTGTGCCGGTCATGCTCCGAGATCTCGGCCTGGCGGTCCTCCATCAGCGCCGTCAGGCGGTCGGCTGCGTCTGCATCCGCGAGCGAGAAGCCGTACCGGCGGACCGTCCGGTCGATCTCGCCCACCGCGTCACGCAGGAAACCGGCCGCCGTCCGCACGACCTCGGCCGGCAACAGGTTCCTGGCGACCAGGATGCCTTCGCGGTCGAAGACCAGCTTGGCGCGATCGACGCCGTCGTTCGCGTCGACCGACAGGTCCTTGAGCTCAACCATCGAAATGGCCAGAGGGACGCATCCGGTCGGCGGTATTCCCGTCCATCGGGCAGCTATCGCATTTCCGACGCGGCATGCAACATTTTTCCCGCCAGCATCACTCTGGTTGTGGGCTTTCGCCCGGTCAGGGCCTACCCTTGGCCGGCGAACCTGGTGTATTGAGTGAGCCATCGGATCGACGGGCACACAGGGCGGGGGACGGTATCTTTGCAAGCACGCGCGGCCATTCCCGCCGATCTGATCCACGACCAGCCAGACACCCACACGACCGTCGAGACTGAATGACCGGCGGGCCGGTCGAGGACTGTGATGCAGAAGTTGTCGGTATTTTCCAGCGCGGTACGTCGCGCCACCCTCAAGGTGCGGGCCACCCTGGGCTTGAGGACAGGGGCCCTGCCAAGCGCCGGCCCGATGCGCCGCCCGCTGTTCGAATTGGCCAAGGAAAGCGATGAGCTGTTTGCGCTCGAGGTCTTGACCGGCTGCTTCGGCGACGTCGAGCGCGCCGTGGCAGCGCTCAGCCAGGCCATACTGCAGGACAACTTTGACTGCACCGCAGGCGACGAGAGCGATGTTCCCGACCGGGTCTGGATCAGCCTGCTCCGGCTGGGGCTGTTCGAGGAACTGCGCCATCTGGTGCTGCACCACGCCCTGCCGATACGCGACGAGGTGAAGGCGTTCATCGACTTCTGCGCGCACGAGTACGCCTTGTGCCAGCAGCGCGGCGAGGCCTTCCGGACAAGCCATCCGGATCGCGATATCTTCACCCTCGGCTTCATCGTGTGGGGGCGGGAATATGTGAACAACTTCCTGCGCTATGGCATGCGCTCCATGCTGTCGGATGGCAACCTGCCGGCGCTCCGCCAGCAGGGCCAGATCGTCTTCAGCATCGTGACCGATGTGGCGGGCGAGGCGCAGATTCGCGAACACCCCATCTTCGAGCAAATGTCCGCGCTGGGGGACGTGGTGTTCATCACCATGGCCCAGTCGATCACCGAGATCCTGCGGAGCGGACATCTGGTCCGCAACTTCTACGTGCTTTACGGCATGCTGGATCATTGCTCGATCTATTTCGCGCAGGGCGCCCGCTCGCACCTCTACATGATTCCCGTCGACGCGATCGTGGCCGATGGCAGTCTGCCCAACATGGCGAACTACCGGCATGAGGGGTTCGAGTGCTGCGGCGGCGGCAATATCGTCGCCAATACCGAGACGTTCCTGCCGGCGCTCGATGGCCTGTTCGGCGGCGATGGGCCGATCAGCATCTCGACCGAGGACCTGGCCTCGCTCGCCGTCAAGCATGCCCATCACTATTTCACGTCGCAGATCATCGCCCGCGAGAACCAGGATTTCGGCAAGCATCCGCGCGAGCTGTTCTGGCCGGTCGACGGCGGCGTCGAGATCCACTCCGTCTTCATCCACCCGCTCTTCACCACGGCGTCCGGCCTGGCGAAATACCAGCGCCGGCACTTCGCCAACATCGACTACGGCATGATCCCCCGGCTGTTCGCCGCATCGGCCAGCATCAAGATCATCGATGATCCGCGCAAAGCCTATGTGAACAACTACACGGCGGCCAACCGATTGTACGAGACGACGGGATTGCCGTTCGCCCAGGAAGATTTCATCCGCAGCCACGGCTGGAGCTATCCGCTCCAGAAGTCGCTGTTCAGCCGGGCGCAGCATCTGCCCTGCCGGCTGGAGGGATGGACGCCCTATCGAGACGTCGCCACCGACGTCCGGGAGATCAACCTCGAGTTCGCCGAGGAGGAGCTGCCCTCCTCGCCGGTCACGACGGACCTCACGATCATCATGCCGACGTACAACCGGTCGGCGCTGTGTCGGGCGCAGGTGCAGTTTCTGCGTCGAACAGGGTTCCCGCACCGCGTCATCGTGGCGGATTCGAGCGAACAGCCCGATCCCGAACTGCGACGGGTTTGTCGGGGGCTGATCGAATGGCGGCAGTTCGACCCGGGGACCGGCCCGAACGAGAAAGTGGCTGCCGTGGCGCGTTCCGTCGCGACGCCATACGTGGCCGTGATCGCTGACGATGATGTCAGCTTTCCGCACGCGATCGACGCCTGCCTGGCGTTCCTGCGAGACAATCCGGACTATGTCGTCGCTCAGGGCTATGTGCTCAGCGCCAGCATGAGTCGCGAGGCGTTCGACATCCAGGACGTGCTGTGGTTCACGCAAGGGATCTCTGAAAGCACGCCTCTCCGGCGTCTATACGAGCTCATGCGCCGGTATCAGCCTTTCTTCCGGGCCGTGTTGCGCACCGACGCATGCCTGCAGGCACTCGATGAGGCAACCTCCGCCGACGGGCCGTTCTTCAAGGAACTCGCCTTTACCGCCACGGTGGCGGCGCTCGGAAAATCCAAGCGGCTGCCGATGATCTATACATTGCGGGGCGAGCAGGAGTCGCTGACCCAGGCGAAGGGGCATCCGTTCTACTGGTTCCTGTCGAACACCAACACGTTCTTCGGCGGCTATGTCCAATACCGCAACAGGCTGGCGGCCTTTCTCAAGGAGGTGCAGAAACGCGAAGGGCAGCCGGAAGGAAGCACCGTTGCGCAGAGCGACAGGACGCCCGAGGAGCTGACGCATCTCCTGGATATCATTCACGCCTCCCATTTCGGCCGCGAGATCGACACCGGCATGATCAACCACCCGGCGCGCGTCCTTCTCGGA
>Ga0081539_10002863_pt1 | contig 22933 bp, 23 predicted proteins | sample TabmetS4T2R2_FD_71023 | JGI IMG/M metagenome (GOLD analysis project Ga0081539, IMG submission 71023) | Tabebuia heterophylla rhizosphere microbial communities from the University of Puerto Rico - S4T2R2 | ecosystem: Host-associated > Plants > Roots > Rhizosphere ...
GCGACGGCCGACCTCACCGACCCGGCCGCGGCCGAGACGCTGGTCCGCACGGCGTCGCACGAGCACGGACACATCGACATCCTGGTCAACAACGCCGGGATGACGTCGATGTCCCGCCCGGCCGTCCCGGCGACCCTGCTGGACACCGACGAGGCGCTCTGGCGGGAGGCGCTGGACCGCGACCTCTCCACTGTGTTCCGGACCACCCGCGCCGTCCTGCCCGGCATGGTCGGGCGCGGCTACGGCCGGATCGTCAACGTCGCCTCGGTCTCCGGCCCGATCGTCGCCTATCCGGGCGACGCCGCCTACCACGCGGCCAAGGCTGGTGTGGTGGGCCTGACCCGGGCCCTGGCCGTCGAGGTGGCTTCCCGGGGCGTCACCGTCAACGCGGTCGCGCCCGGCTGGATCGCCACCGCCTCGTCCACCGAACACGAGCTCGCGCTGGGCCACGCCACACCGGTGGGTCGCTCGGGCACCGCCGACGAGGTCGCCGCCACGGTCGCCTTTCTGGCCGCCCCCGCGGCCTCGTACGTGACCGGGCACGTGCTCGTCGTCGACGGCGGCAACTCCCTGCAGGAGGAGAAGGGCACGTGAGGTCCGCCGCGGGTCAGGCCGCGAGCGCCCGCGGCGCCGCGGCGATCCCGGTCGAGCAGCACCGGTACCAGCCCGACCCGAAGATCACCGGAATCGGGCCGCGGGCGTGGTCGGCGACCAGGGCCACGGGCGGTACCGCGGCGAGCAGCCACTCGTCGGTCGGGCGCGGCAGCCGGTCGATCGCGGATGCGCCGGCGTGCGGGGTCAGGACCACGGTGCTACCTCCTCGGTGCGGTTCGGACGCCCCCATCGGCCGGCCGCGCCGATCGGCAAGACGATCGCCGGTTGCCGGCCGGGTGCGGCACCCCCGCACGGTCGAATCCGGCGAGTGGGGCGGTAACCCTGGCGTGCGGCGCGCGCCGGCGCCACGATGGGGGGAACCGCTACGGGAGGTCAGCCATGACCCAGGAGGAAAAGACCGGCGCCGACCGGGCCGACGACTACGAGTACGACCTGGCGCACGAGGCGGGTGCCATGGCCGGCCTGGCCGGCCCACACGTTCCGCTGCTGCCGCCGGCCGCCATGCGGACCGCCGACGACGCCGGGGACTACAGCTACGACGCGGCGCACGACCGGGTCTGACCGCCGAGGACGGCGACGCCGTACAGTGACGTCGTGGTTTTCCGGATCAAGCGGGTCCACGACACTCCGGCGCCCGCCGACGGCTACCGCGTACTCGTCGACCGGCTCTGGCCACGGGGGGTCTCCAAGGAACGCGCCGCGCTCGACCACTGGGCCAAGGACGTCGCGCCGAGCACCGAGTTGCGCACGTGGTTCCACGCCCACCTGGACCGGTTCCCGGAGTTCGCGGCCCGGTACCGGGCCGAGCTGGACGCCGCGCCGGACGCCGTCGCCGCCTTGCGCGAGCTCGGCCGCACCCGGCCGGTGGTGACCCTGCTGTACAGCGTCCGGGACACCGAGCAGAACCACGCCCGGGTGCTGGCCGACTATCTGGCGGACTGAGAGACGGCGTCCGGAGCTCGTGGTGGCCGGCGGGTCGGCCGGTGGCATCGCGGCGCCGGCCGCCTGTCGATCACCAGGACGCGTAGATGTCGCCCGCGTTGGCGTCGTGCGGGAGCCGGCGCAGATGATCGATCATCTGCCGCTTGGTGATCCACCGGCCGAAGGTCAGCGCCATGCTGTCGCCGAGCGAGGCGTCGAAGCCGCGGGCGCCGAGCCGAGCGGCCCGGTCGAGGCAGCGGCGGGCGACCGGCCGCGCGATCGTGGTGAACTCGAACGACAGGGCGGGCACCGGACGGCTCAACCCGCCGAGGACGGCATCCTCGTACCCCTCGACGTCGATCTTGACGAATGCCGGGGCGCCGAACTCCCCGATCAGCTCGTCCAGCGTCACCGACCGTACGGTGATCTCCTGGTCCCAGACCTGACCCTCCCAGCCGCGCGCGCGGGCCGCCGCGGAGAGGAACGACGCCGACCGGGTGGACACCGTCGGGTTGGCGGAGTTGACGTGCAGCCGCGCCGTGCCGGGACCGCCGCCGCACGCCGCCTCCACCAGGGTGACCCCGTCGTCGCCGCCGTACAGCAGGCGCAGCGCCCGCACGCAGAGCGGTTGCGGCTCGACGGCCACCACCCGCGCGCCGAGGCGCCGGAAGCTCGCGATCCGGTCGCCGACGTGCGCGCCGACGTCGAGGACGAGATCGCCCGGGCGTACGAAGCGGGCGTAGAGCTTGTCGGCCGCGGTCTGCCGGGCCTCGTCACCGTAGTAGTACGCCAGGGACCGGTGCAACGGCGCCATCGCGGGGTCGGCCCGCAGTCCGGCGAGGAGCGCGTCGCGATCCTTCATCAGAACTCCCTTCGGCGGGGCGGCATCGCCGCCGCCTACGCTGGCGACAACGACCGGATCGATCGTCCGCATCGGTAACACGATGTCATCGCCGGAGGATTTCTCATGGAGATCATCGGCTTGGGCTGGCTGGGAACGCGGACCGCCAGGGCGCAGGCCTTGGCGGACTTCTACGCGCGAGTGCTCGGCCTGTCCCTGACCCACCACGAACCCGGTTTCTGGGTGTTCACCCTGCCCGACGGGTCGAACGTCGAGGTGTTCGCCGACCAGCGGCCGGGCAAGGAGCATTTCGACACCGGACCGGTCGGCGGTTTCGCCGTGCGCGATCTGCCGGCCGCCGTCGCGCGGCTGCGCGCGGCCGGCGTGGAGCTGGTCGGCGAGCCGGGACCGTCGTGGCAGCACTTCCGCGCCCCGGACGGGAACGTCTACGAGCTCGTGGTCGTCGATCCGCCCGGCGGAGCCGCTTGACCGGTCCGACCTTCTGTCGATTGCCGGAAGAAGACGGTCTACGCTTGGACCGCAGGCACCGCCGTCACCGCAGGGGGAACAGTTGCCCAGCGAGCGCATCAACGGACTCGCCGCGGTCCTGGACGCCGTACGGACCCATCGCGGCGTGACCCAGCCGCGGCTCGTCGAGCAGGTCGGCCTCGGGCGCAGCGTCGTGGCCCAGCGGGTCGCCGAGCTGGAGGCCGCGGGGCTGATCGAGGGCGACGGGCTCGATCCGTCCTCGGGCGGCCGGGCGCCGCGCCGGCTGCGCCTGCGCTCCGGCAACGGCGTGGTGCTCGGCGTGGACGTCGCCGTGACCGAGCTCGTCGTCGGGCTGGCCGACCTGGCCGGCGGCATCCTGGCCAAGCGCCAGCGGCACATCGACGTCGCCGACGGCCCGGAACGGGTACTGGCCACCGCGGAGGCCGTCGCGGACGAGCTGATCGCGACGGTGGCCGGGGACCGGCCGGTCTGGGCGATCGGCGTCGGCCTGCCCGGGCCGGTGGAATTCCGTACCGGGCTGCCGGTCGCACCGCCGATCATGCCCGGCTGGGACGGGTATCCGGTCCGCGGCCGGCTCGCCGCTCGTTTCCGGGCCCCGGTGTGGGTGGACAACGACGTGAACCTCATGGCCCTCGGCGAGCTGCGCTCGGACCCGGCGGCGGCCGCGGCCGGGCACCTGCTCTACGTCCGCGCCGGCATCGGCATCGGCGCCGCGATCGTGATGGACGGCCGCCTGTACCGCGGCGCCAAGGGTTCCGCCGGCGACATCGGGCACGTCGCCATCCCGGAGGGCGGCGACGCCGTCTGCCGGTGCGGCAACCTGGGCTGCCTGGAGGCCGCGGCCGGCGGCCTGGCGCTCGCCCGCGAGGGCCGCCTGCTCGCCGAGACGGGGCTGAGCCCGGTCCTGGCCGGCATCCTCGCCGAGAGCGGGACGATCCTGCCGTTCGACGTCACCACGGCGGCCGAGAAGGGCGACCGGGCCGCGCGGGCTCTGCTCCAGCGGACGTCCACGCTGCTCGGCGGCACCCTCGCCACCTTGGTCAGCTTCTACAACCCGGACGTGCTGATCCTGGGCGGCGGCATCGTCCGGGCCAAGGCGCACGTGCTCGCGACCATCCGCGAGGTGATCTACCGGCGGGCGCTCCCGCTGGCCACCCGGGACCTGCGGATCGACGCCTCGAGCGTCCCGGAGGAGCTGTCCGGCGTCACGGGCGCCGTGCACCTCGCGCTCGACGAGGTGTTCGCCCCCGGCAGCCTGGAGGACTGGCTGGCGGCGGGCTCACCCAGCGGGCGGCCGCCCGCCGCCTGACGGCGGCTTCTCGTCGTCGGCCTCCAGGCGGGCCAGGTGGGCGCGCAGAATCGCCGGGGTCCACCCCGGCGCCTCGGCCTCGATGAACAGCCGGCTGATGGCCGCCGCGTACTGATCGACGTCCTCCGGCTTGTCCAGGTAGAGGGCGCTGGTCAGGTGCTCGAGGTAGACGACGTCCGGCAGCTCCTCGTGCGGGAACCGCAGGATACTGAACGCGCCGCCGGCCGCGGCGTGGCCGCCGGTGTCGAAGGGCATCACCTGGATGCGTACGTTGGGCGAGTCGCAGGCCTCCAGCAGCGCGGCGATCTGCTCGCGCAGCACTTTGCGGCCGCCGATCGGGCGGCGGAGCACGGCTTCGTCCAGCACCGCCCACAGCCGCGGCGCGTCCGGGCGCAGGAGCATCTGCTTGCGGGCCATCCGCAGGCTCGCCCGCCGCTCCACGATCTCCGGATCGGCGTTCGGGGCCAGGCTGATCACGGCCCGGGCGTACGCGTCGGTCTGCAGCAGCCCGGGGACGAACTGGATCTCGTACGTCCGGATCAGTTCGGCGGCCTGCTCCAGATCCAGGTAGTTCTGCAGCCAGGTGTCGAGCACGTCGCCGTACGTGTGCCACCAGCTGGGTGCGTTCGCCTCCCGGGTGAGCTCCAGCAGGCGCGCGTGCTCGTCGGGGTCCTCGATGCCGTACAGCCGCAGCAGGTCCGCGACGTCGCGCTCCTTGAAGCTGACCCGGCCGAGCTCCATCCGGCTGATCTTGGACTCCGAGGCCCGGATCACCCAGCCGGCCTGATCACGGGTGATGCCCTTGGCCTGGCGCAGGGCACGCAGACGGGCGCCGAGTTGAATTCGGCGCACAATCGAACCACCGCCGTCGCTGGCCACCGGAGAAGCGTTACACCTTCCGCCCGGCCGCGCAGAACTCGGTGGCGCCTGCGTCGTCCGGGATGTGGGCGGTCCGCGGCACGCTGGTGTCGAACGTCGACACGGCCGGATGGGCGCCCGCGGTGAGATCGTCAGCCACGGGAGCATCCTTGCACATCCACAGTGGAAGGGATGCGGGTTGATCGCGGGTCGCGGGCGTCCGAAGAGACAGACGTGCTCACCCGAACGGTGGGCGCGCCCTCGGCCGACCAGAACGCCTTCGCCCGTCCGCGATCCGGGCACCGCGCGCCGGCCGCGGTAGGCTGCCCGGATGAGAGCTGGGGCGGCGGGAGCGTGACCGTACCGATCGCCGCCAGACCGGCCTGTGCCCGGGTCCGGGTCGAGGCCGGCCGATGAGGACGGGCGCCGCCCGTGGACATCGGGGTTACTTCCACGAGGCACTGTGCTACGACTCCGACGAGCACCTGCTCGCGGTGACCGTGCCGTTCCTGCTCGACGGCGCGGCCGCCGGCGAGCCGGCCCTGGTCTCCTTCGGCCCGCGCAACGCGGCCCTGCTCCGGGCGGCGTTGCCCGCGGACGCCGGCGTCACCTTCCTGACCGGCGACGACGTGTACGCGCGCCCGGCGGCCGCGATCCAGTCGTACCGGCGGCTGCTGGCCGGGCACGTCGCGGCGGGAGCCGGCCAGATCCGGATCGTCGGCGAGCTTCCGGCCGCCGCGCTCGGCGCGGCCTGGGACTGGTGGGCCCGGTACGAGTCGGCGATCAATCACGCCTACGACGGCTTCCCGCTGTGGAGCATGTGCGCGTACGACACCCGGGTCACCCCCGGGCCCGTGCTCGCGGACGTCGCTCGCACCCACCCCCGGGTCGCGCTGCCCGGCGACCGCCACGTCCGCAGCGAGCCGTACACCGAGCCCGAGGTGTTCCTGCTCGAGGATCGGGCGGCCGTTGCGGACCCGCTCCAGCACGCCGACCCGGCGGGCGACTTCATCGACCCGTCTCCCACGCAGGCCCGGAGGGTGATCCGTGGCCTGCCGCCGGGGTGCCTGTCCGCCCGGGATCTCGAGGGCCTGGTGCTGGCCGTCAGTGAGACGGTGACCAATGCACACAAGTACGGCCGGGAGCCGGTGCGCATGCGTTTCTGGACCGCCGCCGACCGGGTGGTCGTCACCGTCCACGACCGCGGGACCGGCCCGAAGGACCCGTTCGCCGGGCTGCTGCCCATCGGCGAAGGGCCCGGCGGTCGGGGCCTGTGGATCACGTATCAGTTCTGCAGCCACGTGACCATGGAGCGCGGCCCCGGCGGCTTCACGGTGCGGATGGTCGCCGGCCCGCCGTACACCGGTTGATCCGTCCGGCAGCACGACGATCCCGTCCTCGTCAGACACCACCTCGGCGCCGGAGGTGAACCGGCAGCCGCCTCCACCAGGAATTTCCGGACACCCCGCGCCGGTATGACCGGTAAACAGACCCGATGTGGTCCGATCTATTCCGTTTTGCCGCCTGCGAGGCATCCGAGGGTGCAGGCGGCTGCCGGTGCCCCTGCTGCCGGATCTTGACGGGGTGGCCACACGTGCGATGCCGAGGCATCCCATGACGTTTGTCGTCAAGCGGCGGTCGTAGATCTTGATGTGGTGTGCCCGTGGGAGGGTGGTCGGGACGCCAAGGTCGCCGGCCGACCCGAGGTCAGCGCGGTGACGCGCACGTCGTCCGCCCGATCTTGACGCCGTTTCCCCGCCGCCGCGTGGTCTCGGTGCCAAGGTCGGCGCGGGTGTCCGGAAGGTCCTGGTGGAGGCGGCTGCCGGCTGTCCTACTGGGGATCTTGGTGCCGTGGCGACGTGGGCGTGGGGGAACGATGCCAACGTCCACCGTGCTGGCCGCGCCCGGCCACCCGCCGCAGGTCACCGCACCCGCCGACCCACCGAATGCCCGATCTTGGAATCGTGACCACCCGCCTGCGGGCACGGCGTGCCAAGGTCGCCGGTCGATTCGGAGGATGTCGAGGTCGGCGCGGTGGCGCCAGCGTCAGGCGCCCCATCTTGGCGTGGTGTCCCCATCGGCGGGTGGTTCGAATGCCAAGATCCTCACCGGCAGGCCGGAACACGGGCTCCCGGTTCCGGCACCCGTGCGGCTGACCCGTTCTTGGCGCGGCTACCCCGGCGGCACGCGGTATCGATGCCTCATCGGGTCGCCCCCGAGGCTACGAAAGTCCCGCCTCACCGGTCCTGACCGGTAAACAGGCCCGATCTATCCTGTTTTAACGCCTGCGAGGCGTCCCAAAGAGACCGGCAGAAATCGCCGCGTCGAAGCCGGCCGGTCGCGCTGGCCCATTACCCTCCGAAGCCGCTCGGTCGCGGCCGGATTACAGCGAGTCGACCGTCACACCCTCCCTTCGCCAGGAGCCACCCCCGGGCCGATTGACTAACGCAGGGTGAACCTATATCTGTTCTTTCTGCGGCGGTGGGCCCAGGCGCGGGCGGCCTCTCCCCGAGGCGTTGCCGAACACGCTCGTGCCAGGGAGGAGTCGATGCATGCCGGCACAGACCGCCATGAGGGGCGAACACCACCTCGTCCAGGGCGGCAGCCGCAGGCCTCGATACGCAGCGGCCGGCACCCGCGCGCACGAGCGGCTCAAGGCGCCACCGTGGACGAAACTGGTCATGACCTTCGGCGCGGTCCTCGCCCTGCTGAGCGCCACCGGCCTGGTCTCGGTGCGGTATTTCCTCAACCAGCTGACCCGCAACATCCAGACCAGCTCCGGCGTGCTGGACGGCACGACCGGTGGCAGCGGCACCGGCAAGCTGCCCAAGGGCGCGATGAACCTGCTGATGCTCGGGCTGGACACGCGGGAGGGCTGGGACGAGAAGGGGCTGATCTCCCGGTCCGACACCATCATGATCCTGCACCTCGACGCGGCACACGATCAGGCGTACATGATTTCGATTCCGCGGGACATGATCGCCCATATTCCGGCGGACCCGTCGATGGGCTTCGGCGGCAGCACCGAGAAGATCAATTCGGCGTACGCGTACGGTTCGATGAACGGCCGCGGCTGGACGGGCGGGGCGAAGCTGGCCACCAGGGCCGTCCACGGGCTGACCGGAATCGGCTTCGACGGCGTCATCGTGATCGACTTCAACGGCTTCCGGGGCATCCTGGAGGCGATGGGCGGGGTTCACATGTGCGTCGACAAGGACATGTGGTCCAGTCACTTCATCATCAACTCGCAGGGAAAGGTGGAGTACGCCAGGGGCGCCGACCCGACGTATCCGCCGCGCAACGCCCTCTGGTTCCGCAAGGGCTGCCGGAACATGGCGGCCTGGGAGGCACTGGAGTTCTCCCGGCTGCGGCACTCCAGCAACGGCGACTACGACCGCCAGCGCCACCAGCAGCAGTTGCTCCGTGCCATGGCGAAGAAGGCGACCAGCGCGGGCATCGTCTCCAACCCGGCCAAGATCTCGAAGATCATGAATGCCGCGGGCTCCTCGCTGAAGATCGACACCCACGGCGTACCGATCAACGACTTCATCTTCGGGCTCAAAGGGGTCGCTGCGGCGGACCTGATCCCGATCAAGACGAACGGTGGCTCCTTCGCCAACGCCGGCGCCGGTGAGGGCGTCACGCCCGCGACCCAGGCGCTGTTCCGGGCCGCCGCCTCGGACAAGCTCGGCGAGTTCCTCGCCGGCCACCCCGAGATGGTCATCAGCGACGGCGCGCCCGGGTCGTCGTAACCGTGACCCCGGGTCGGCGCGCTCGGCGGTCCCGGCGGACGGGCCCGGGTAGCCGCCCAGTGGGAAACGGTCGCCGATCGGTTCCCGCAGGCGTCATGATGGCACGTCTGCGAGCAGATCGGGGGCTCCGTCCGGCGGGGTGATGGGGCTACCCTGATACCCGCATGATCACGCCCACCGGCGGCGGACCAGCGCGGTTGCGTAGGATTCCGGGCCGCACGACCGCTACCGACTTCAACGAGGAGCACGATGCCGCTCACTCCGGCAGACATCCACAACATGGCCTTCAAGAAGCCTCCGATGGGCAAGCGTGGATACGACGAGGAGGAGGTCGACGCGTTCCTGGACGAGGTCGAACAGGAACTGATCCGCCTCCTGGAGGAGAACGAGGCCCTGCGGGACCAGGTGCAGCACGGCGGCGGGGGCGGTGCCCCGGCCTCGCCGATGGCGCTCAACGCCGAGCTCTCCAGCCTCGTCGCACAGCTGGAGCGGCTGCAGGAGGCCCGGGCGCGCGCCGAGCAGACCGCCCGTAATGTTAAGGCCGAGCTCGAGCGGGCGCGCGGCGCGTCCGGATCGGGCGGCTCCAGTGCCGACGAGCGAGCCACCCAGGTGCTGATGATGGCCCAGCGTACGGCGGACGAGCACATGCGCGACGCACGCCGCGAGGCCGAGGCGCTGGTGTCCAGCGCCCGCGGCAAGGCGGAGCAGATCACCACCGACGCCGAGCTCAAGGCCGGCACGATCGAGAGCGACGCCCGCCGCGCCCACGCCGAGGCGTTGAACAGCATCGGGGTCAAGCGGGACGCCCTGCTGGAGGAGATCGAGCGGCTGGGCCAGCTCGCGCAGAGCTATCACGCGGCTCTGAGCAGTCACGTCACCCAGCAGTTGCAGGAGCTCAACGGCGCGCCGGAGACGGCGCAGGACCGCGAGCTCTGACCCGGGGCCGGTAGGACATCGACGTACCTGCGTCTGCGGTCGTACGCTCCTTCAACCGACGATGTCGACACGATCGACGATCGACGAAGGAGAACGAATGCGGAAATTCCTCTTGGCCGGTGTGGCCGGCGTCATCGCGGCCATCGCCGCCACGACGCCGGCCGCGGCCATCACGTACGGGGTCCCGGACGGCAACGGGCACCCCGAGGTCGGCGCCCTGCTGGCCCCGACGGCGTACTCGGACGGCACCTGGGTGACCTGCTCCGGCACGCTGATCTCACCGCGGGTGTTCCTCACCGCCGCCCACTGCGACCAGGACGTCGACCGGGTCGCGGTCACGTTCGACTCGACGTACGACGCGGCCACCGGCACGACGTACTGGGGGACCTGGCACGCCGACCCCGGCTACAACCAGGCGCAGAGCGACCCGAAGGACATCGCGGTGGTGGTCCTCGACAAGGCGGTCAAGGGCATCAGCCCGGCTCGGCTACCGGCGGCGGACTCGCTCAGCGGACTCGCCCTCGGTACCGGCATCACGGCGGTCGGCTACGGCGCCCAGTCGGTGATCATCGACCAGGGACCGGCCTTCCAGTACGCGGACGTCCGGTACGTGGCGACCGGCAGCCTCAGCGCGATCAACCCGGCCTGGCTGCGGGCCTCGATGAACCCGGCCACCGGCGACGGCGGCACCTGCTACGGCGACTCCGGCGGCCCGAACTTCCTCGGCGCGGGCCGCACCGAGACGAACATCGTGGCCGGTACGACCATCACCGGTGACTCGATGTGCCGGGCCACCAATGTCACGTACCGCACGGACACCGCGTCCGCGCGTGCGTTCCTCGGCCAGTTCGTCACCCTGCCGTAACGGCGGTGCGGCGGCGCCGGCGCGCTGAGCCCCGGCGCCGCCGCACAATGTCAGCATGCCGATCAACACGGATGTGGCGGTCGTCGGTGGCGGGATCGCCGGGATCTCCGTTGCCTACGAGCTGTCGGCCGACCGTTCCGTCGTCGTCCTCGAGCAGGAGGACCGACTCGCGTATCACACCACCGGCCGGTCGGCCGCGATGTTCCTGGAAAGCTACGGCGGCAGCCGGGTCCGGCAGCTCACCGCCGAAAGCCGGCCGGTGTTCGACGCGGTGGGTACGCTGCTCACCCCGCGACCGCTGATCCTGGTGGCCCCGCCGGACCAGGTCGGCCGGCTCGAAGTCACGGCGCGGGAACAGCCGGCCCTCGTACGCCTCGATCCCGCGCGGGCCGCCGCTCTCTGCCCCGCGTTGCGCCCCGGCTGGTGCGCGGCCGCGCTCCTGGAGCCCGACGCGCTGGAGATCGACGTCCTCGGGCTGCACCAGCACTATCTCGGCGGCGCCCGGCGCCGCGGCGCCCAAGTCCTGGTGAACGCCGAGGTACGCGCCGGGCACCGGGACCACGACCGGTGGCTGCTCGACACCGCCGCCGGTCCCGTGGTGGCGACCGCCGTGGTCAACGCGGCGGGCGCGTGGGCCGACCGGATCGCCGCCCGCCTCGGCGTGCCGCTGGTCGGCCTGCGCCCGCTGCGCCGTACGGCGGCCGTGGCCCGCGCCCGTGGCGTCGACCGGACGTGGCCGATCGTCGCGGACGTCGGCGAGACGTTCTACTTCCGGCCGGAGGGCGCCGGCGTGCTCGTCTCCCCCGCCGACGAGACCCCCAGCGAACCCTGCGACGCCCGGCCGGACGAGCTCGACGTCGCGCTGGCCCTCGAGCGGGTCAACGCCGCCACCGTGCTGGGGCTGCGGTCGGTCGTCACGGCCTGGGCCGGCCTGCGGACCTTCGCCCCCGACCGCGATCCGGTGGCCGGCGCGGACCCCGCGGCGCCGGGCCTGTGGTGGCTCGCCGGTCAGGGCGGGTACGGAATCCAGATCGCCCCGGCGCTCGCCCGGCGGACCGCGGCCTCGGTGCTGGACACCGCTGACGCCGTCCCGGCCGCACTGTCCGTCGCCCGCTTCCGGTGACCGCCCGGCCGGCAGGCGTCCATCTTGAATCTCTTGTAAGGAATTCATTAACTCTGCGCCGCCGCGCGGCCGGCGCGACCGGGAGGGAACATCCCGTTGTTAGGCTGCCCGCCATGTTCTCGCAGGATGTGGACGCGGAACTGCAGCGATTGGTCGATGACCCCCGGTTCGAGCACCGCGACGCGGCGCGGCGGGCGGTCCGATACCGCGCGACCGGCGACGTCGCCGACCTGGTGGCCATCGTGGACGACCCGCACCCGTGCGCGACCACGGAGACGGTGTTCGCGATGGCCGGCGCCCAGCGTCCGTGGCTCAACTGGGTGCCGATGCCGAGTGAGGCCATCTCCAACCTGGCCGACGAAGTCGGCAGCCGCCGGGCCAAGGGTGAGCACTTCGGCGTCCAGCGGCTCGCGATGTTCGAGGCCGAGCCGGCCAGTGCCGTCGTCGCCGGTCGCCGGGTCATCGGCGCGGTGGACATCGGGGTCGAGGCGTTCCCGGCCCCGGACATCCGGCTGACCCTGCGCCGCGGGCGGTACGCGGTCTGGCGCTACGACGGCATCGAGCCCGTGCCGTCCGTACCGGCTCCGTCCGCCGCGGCGATCGGCATGCTGCACGAGGTGGCCGGGCAACCGTGGGCTTCGGTCCTCTCCGGACATCTGGCGGCGGCACCCCTGGGCGAACTTCCGCTGCGGGACCTGCTGGGACTGCTCGGTCACCCGCCGGAGCCGCCCGACACTCCGAGATACCAGTACATGGCGCAGTCCGCGCCGACGTACTGGTATCGCTTCCTGCAGCCGTGGGTGTGTCTCGGCATCCTCCACCACGCCGAGCAGGAGCCGTGGGCCCGCTCGGCGAGGCGCGAGGTGCTCGTGGACCTCGCCTTCGGCATCGAGGACTGGATCGCCGACGCGGCGCTGTTCGCCCTCGTCGCCGACGCGTACCGGGAACCCGGGCGGCGCAAGGAGGTGCGCACCCTCGTCCGGGCCCGGCTCGACGCCGCCGTGGCGGCGGACCGGCTGGTCACCATCGAGGAGTCGCTGGCGCACCTCATGCTCGTCACGCCCGGCAGCCGCGCGGACGATCGGGCGGTGGCCAAGGCGGCGCTGGCCCGGGCCGCGCGGGACGACGGCAGGGAACCGGTGCCTTTCAGGAAACCACGCTGGTGGCGGCGACGCGGTTGAACTTTCGTCCGAAGATTCAGAAGTTCCTTGTAGCCATCTGAAACTTCGAAGAAACGAGAGCTTCCTTTCGTCGATATACAGCGATACGGTCGGCCTTAAGCAGTGACCGAGACGGTCGCCGGCGAAGCCGCAGATTCGCACGGAGGCCGAGGCGCCCTCGGCGTAAGCGTCGTGCCATCACCATCACGCGCCTCCCTCGCGCGTACACAGGATCCGCACCATCCGCTTGTCGACGGACCGGCACCGGGCCCACCCGGCAGAGCCGCGGTCCGTGACCTCGCGTGTTCTCTTCCAGGAGGAGGTCCTACGCCTCGGGTGGTGCGCCGACCCCCCGCAACAGAGCAACGAAAGGACCATGACCATGCAGAGCAGGATCAGCCGGCGCCGGTTCCTCGCCGGTGCGGGCGTCGCCGGCGCGGCGGCCTTCACTCCGCTGAGCGTCTTCGCCGCCTCCCCGGCCGCCGCGACCGGCGGCCGGCTCATCCCGAGCGGCAAGATGGGCACCATCACCTTCACCCAGCGGGACGTGCCGTCCCGGCCGGGCATCGCCAGCGGGTCACCGACGCTGGGCTACCTCGGCGGCCCGAACTTCCCGGCCGACCCCACCGACCTCGGTCCGCTGGTGCCGCTGCCCGGCGGCTGGCTGGAGCTTTTCGAGTTCCTCGCCGGGCTCGGTTTCAAGCAGGTCGAGTTCGCCGGCTACGGCCAGAACGCCGCCAACCCCGGCGGTGCGGCGCCGAACCCGGCACCGGGCGGCGTGACGACGGCCGAATCGCGTGCGGCCTACCTGGCGTACGCGCGGACCCTGCGCGGCTTCCTCGACGCGTACGGCCTGGAGGCGATCGGCAACCACGGATTCATCCCGAACACCTGGAACGGCCCGAACAGCCCCGGCGGCGCGATGTCGCAGGCCGACTACGACCGGCTGCAGACCGAGCTGGAGTTCGCGGCGATCCTCGGCATGCCGTACATGGGCACCGGCGGCGACCCGACCAGCGCGAACGATCGCAACATCGAGCCGTGGACCGTCGCCGGCGAGAAGTGGGAGGCGCTGAACCGGATCAGCCTGCAGTGGGGCATCCAGATGTACACCCACAACCACTCGCCGGCGTACAACTTCCTGCAGGACGGCCCGCTGGTGACCGTCACGCAGGACCGGCTCACCGGCGCGCCCATCGCGCCGACCGTGGTCCGCGGCGAGTCCGGCAAGCGGCTCATGCAGCACTACCTCGACGTGACCAGCCCGGACCTGGTGGTCATCGAGATGGACATCTACTGGGCGCACGTCGCGCAGCACCAGTGGCGCTGGCGCTACGACTGGGACGGCAACCGGGTGGAGGACATCTTCGACCCGACCGCCCAGGTCGCCCGCCAGACGCAGCGGTACGCGCTGTTCCACGCCAAGGACGGCGACCGCACCACCGAGCCGGTCGGCGTGGGCAACGGCTACAACTTCATCCCGTTCGGCGACCCGCGCAGCGACATCGACTTCGAGACGTTCTACAGCAACATCGGGGCGAAGGGCTACCACAACTCCAACTACGAGCAGGACAACGCCCCCGGCGGTGCGGCGGACCCGGGCCAGTCCCTGCGGCACACGAAGATCAGCGCGGCCGGAATGATCAGCCTCCGAGGCTGAAGCAGGCCGGGTGCTCGGCACCGTGAACCACGTGAGGGCGCTCCCCGACGGCACTACTCCGGGGGGCGCCCACGCCACCGGTAAGCGACAGCGCCCTCGCCCTCCGCACGCCCGCCCCCGACGCGCGATCTTGGTATCCACACCACCCTTCCCCTCCGGAAGGCGGCACCAAGGTAGCCCGCCGGCCAGGGGGCGCGAGGTCAGCGCGATGCCGCTGGCGCCAGTGGCCGAAATCTTGGCGCGGCGTCCCCCTCGGCACGCGGTCGGGGCGCCAAGGTCACCCGTCGGCCAGGGGACCGCGAGGTCAGCGCAATGGCGCAGGGCCTCACTGCCGGATCTTGGCGCGGCGTCCCCCTCGGCACGCGGTCGGGGCGCCAAGGTCACCCGTCGGCCAGGGGACCGCGAGGTCAGCGCAGTGGCGCAGGGCCTCACTGCCGGATCTTGGCGCGGCGTCCCCCTCGGCAGGTAGTGGGGGTACCAAGGTCCACAGCGGCTGCTACCCAGCCGCGTCATCGCCCAGACCAGTCCACCCGCCGCCGGATCTTGGCAACCAAACCACGCTCCCGGCATCAAGGTCCGCAGTGGCAGACGCTGCCCGAGATCACCGGCCACAGCGTCCCGATCTGGCACCGACACCACACCCTTCCCACCGGGCTGCCGTGCCAAGATCCACAGCGCGAAGGCGCCCACGACTGCGCTACCCACACCAGCGCTGCCACTTCAACGGCGTCGGAAGCGATCCAGCAAACCCATCGACAGCTCCGGACTGTCCACGTGCGCATTGTGCCCGGCGCCGGGCAGGGTGACCGCCGGGACGCCGAGGGCGGCCAGTTGCTCGTCGGTGTTCATCGGGTCGTGTTCGCCGCGGGCCAGCACCACCGGCACGCCGGCTGCGGCCAGCAACGCCGGCATGTCGGGTGCGCCCACGCCGAAGGCGGCCGGATCGAGCGCGGGCCGCCACCGGCCGTTCTCCTCGCGGACTCCGGCCGCCACCGCCGGGTCGTCGGGCGCCAGCAGACCGTCCAGGCCGGACATCCGCAGATGCCGGGCGACCGCCTCGTCCCGGGAGTGGTACCAGACCGGCGGCCGCACGGCCAGCGCCTGCGCACGCTCGAGCTCCTGGGCATTCCACGCGACCTTGATGCCGAGGCCGAGGACACCCCGTACGGCGTCGGGCCGCCGGGCGGCCAGCGCCAGCGCGACCACCCCGCCCAGCGAATGCCCGGCCACGACGGTCGGCGTCTCCGCCGGGATCAGTCCGGCGACCGCGGCGGCCAGAGCTTCGAACGTGTACGCCGGCAGCGGCGCCGATCCGCCGTGGCCCGGCAGGTCCGGTGCGATCCAGCGCCCGGCGAGCAGCGGTTCCCACCGGCTCCAGACATCACCGGTGGCGCCCAGGCCGTGCAGCAGAAGCAGGACGGCCGGACCCTCGCCGCCCTCGCGGACTCGCAGACCGGGCGCCATGCCCGCAGTCTGTCACAGCAGGACGCGCCGGCGGCGACGGCCACCGGCGCGATACCCGGGAAAGCGGAGGTCAGTGCAGAGCAGCTTTCACGGCCAGGACGGGACACTCCGCTTCCAGCAGGACGGTCTGCGCCGAACTGCCCATGATGAACTTCCCCACCGGCGTACGGTGCCGCACGCCGATGACGATCAGCTCCGCGTTCGTCTCCCGCGCCACGCGCAGCAGCTGGTCCGCCGGATCCACGGCGCTCACCTGCCGGACGGTCTCGTGCTCGACGCCGGACTCGGCGAGCTGCCCGAGCACGGTCTCCCAGTCGCCGGCCGGGGCGAACCGGGTGTCGACGAGGGAATCGCCGCGGCTGGTGTTCACCACGACGAGCCGCAGCTCGCGCAGCCGCGCCTCCTCGATCGCCCGCGCGAGGGCCGCCCTACCCTCCGGCGTCGGGACGTATCCCACGACGATCGGCATGTCACTGTCCTTCCACGTTGGCGTGCTGCGGGGCGATCGGAGCGGGCGCCTCGCCCCGCCTGGCCCGGACCACCCGGACGATCACCGGAGCGATCAGCAGGACGAGGATCACGGCGTACGTGATCCGGGAGAACCAGGTGTTGAAGAGCCCGGCGACGTCGCCGTTGCTGATCTGCAGCGCCCGGCGCATCTGCTCCTCGGCGACCGGGCCGAGGATGATGCCGATGATCGCCGGGACCACGGGCAGGCCGAAGCGGCGCATGAGGAAGCCGAGCGCGCCGATGATCAGCAGGAGCCAGAGGTCGAAGGTGGACGCGTTCGCCGCGTACGCCCCGATGCTGGCGAAGAAGAGGATGCCCGCGTAGAGGTAGGGCCGGGGGATGCGCAGCAGCCGGGCCCAGACGGTGGCCAGCGGCAGGTTGAGCGCGAGCAGGATGGTGTTGCCGATGAAGAGGCTGGCGATCAGGCCCCACACCAGCTCCGCATGGGTGTCCAGCAGGCGGGGGCCGGGCTGGATGCCGTACCCCTGGAAGGCGCCCAACATGACCGCGGCCGTCGCGGTGGTCGGGATGCCGAGGGTGAGCAGCGGCACCAGGCCGCCGGCGGCGGAGGCGTTGTTGGTCGCCTCCGGCCCGGCGACGCCCTCGATCGCGCCGCGGCCGAAATCGTTCGGCTCGCGGGCCAGCTTCTTCTCCGTGGCGTACGAGAGGAAGGTGGGTATCTCGGCGCCCCCGGCGGGCACCGCGCCGAACGGGAATCCGATGACCGTCCCGCGCAGCCACGGCTTCCAGGAGCGGCGCCAGTCGTCGCGGGTCATCCGCACGTTGCTGACGCTGATCACGTCGAGCGGGGTGCGGCGCAGGTGCGCGGCCACCCAGAGTGCCTCGCCGACCGCGAAGAGGCCGACCGCGAGCACGACGACGTCGATGCCGTCGGCGAGCTCGGGCAGTCCCAGCGTGAGGCGCTGCTGGCCGGAGGTGGGGTCGATGCCGATGGTGCCGATGAGCAGGCCGATCCCGAGTGAGGCCAGTCCGCGGACCTTCGAGGAGCCGAGCACCGTGGTGACGGCGACGAACGCCAGCACCATCACCGCGAAGTAGTCCGGCGCGCCCATCTGGACGGCCAGTTTCACGATGATCGGGGCGAGCAGGGCCAGGCCGAGCGTGCCCAGGGTACCGGCGACGAACGAGCCGATCGCCGAGGTCGCCAAGGCCGCCGCGGCACGCCCTCGCTTCGCCATGAGGTTGCCCTCGATCGCGGTCACCACGGAGGCGCTCTCCCCCGGCGTGTTCAGCAGGATCGACGTGGTGGAACCGCCGTACATGCCGCCGTAGTAGATGCCGGCGAACATGATGAAGGCCTGGGTGGGCTCGAGGGAGAAGGTGATCGGGAGCAGCAGCGCGATCGTCATCGCCGGCCCGATGCCGGGCAGCACCCCGATCGCGGTGCCCAGCACCACGCCGACGAAGGCGTACAGCAGGTTGATCGGGGTGACGGCGGTCGCGAAGCCGTCCAGCAGCGAGGTGACGCCGTCCATCAGAGGATTCCCTTGAGAATTCCGGCCGGCAGCGGGATGCCGAGGGCCAGATAGAAGAGGTACCAGGTGCCGACGGAGAGGATCACCGAGATCACCGCCAGCCGGATGAGGTGCCGGCCGCCGAGCGCGTACGTCGTGCCGAAGAACAGGATCGCGCCCGAGATCGGCCAGCCCAGCCGCTCGATCAGCAGGGCGTTCGCGGCGAACGCCGCCACCAGCAGGCCGATGGTCTTCCAGTCGCTGCCGTGCGACAGGTCGACGTCCTCGCCGCCCTCCTGCTCACCACGGCCGCCGCGGAGCAGGTCGACGGTCAGCAGGACGGCCATGAGCACCAGCAGGGCACCCACCGCAATGGGCACGGTGCGCGCGTCCACCGGCCCGCGGGAGGCCAGGTCGGCGCTCATCCGCAGCGCATCGATGATCGCCCACGCGCCGAGCGCGAGCAGGAGGAGGGCCACCCCGAACTCGGAGCGGCCCCCCTTCCGGGTCACCGCGGTGTCGCTCATCAGGCGAGGCCCAGTTCCCCGAGGACGCCGGCGACGCGGGTGTTCTCCTGGTCGAGGAAGGTCTTGAACTCGTCACCGGTCTGGAAGGAGTCGGTCCAGCCCTGCGTCTGCAGGGTCTGCTTCCACTGCGCCGAGTCGTGCATCTTGCTCAGCAGATCGATGAACTCCTGCTTCTTGGCGTCGGAGACGCCGGGCGGGGCGACGATGCCACGCCAGTTGCTGAACTCGAGGTCCACGCCCTGTTCCTTGAGCGTCGGCGCGTCGACCGCGGCCACCCGCTCCGCGCTCGTGACCGCGAGGATCTTGACGTCGCCGGACTTGGCCTGCTCCGCGACCTCGCCGATGCCGGTGGCGGCGAACGCCACCTTCTTGCCCAGCACGCCGGTGAGCAGCTCACCGCCGCCGTCGTACGCCACGTAGTTGACGTCCTTGGGGGTGATGCCGACCGCCTTGGCCAGCAGCATCGGGGTGAGGTGGTCGGGCCCGCCCGGGTTGGAGGCGCCGCCGACCGGCACCTTGCCCGGATCCGCCTTCCACGCCGCGACCAGCTGGTCGAGCGTGGTGTACGGGGAGCCCTTGGGCACGACGATCGCCTCGGACTCCTCGATCAGCTTCGCGATCGGCGTGGTGTCGGTGAGCGTGGCCTTGCTCTTGTTGGTGTAGACGGCACCGACGACCCCCAGGCCCATCTGCATGAGAAGGTCTTCCTTGCCCTTCTCGTTGACCAGGCGCTGCAGGCCCACCGTGCCGCCGGCGCCGGCCGTGTTGAACACCTCGACGGTGTCGGTCAGCTTGGCGTCCTGCATCGCCTTGGCGGCGGCCCGCGCAGTGGTGTCGTAACCGCTGCCCGGCGAGTTGGGCACGAGGATGCGCAGGCCCTTGAGCGGCCCCGCGTCAGCGCCGCCGGACGTCTTGTCATCGGCGCTGACCCCGCAGGCGCTCATCATGACGCCGGCAGCCAGCAGAGCCGGCAACCCGCGCAACAAAGTCCGGATTCGCACGAAAACTCCTTGTTCAGTGAAGGATGGAACGCGATGAGCCTGCGGTCTGGTGAGGTCCATGTCACGTTTACGCGCGCAGAAATATTTGTGTTCTTTATGTCCAGCATGCAATTGGCGTGTTACGGCTCTCCGGCGAGAATCGTCGGCGTGAACCCGATCCCTGGTCTGCGCCGACGCCTGCGCTGGACGCTGGCCGGCCGGATGCTGGCCATGCAGCTGGGCATCGTCTGCGTCGTGCTCGTCGGGGTGGCCGCCGTCTCGCTGGCCCAGTCCCAGGCCCGCTTCCGCGACACCGAGGGGCGGGCCGCGCTCAGCGTGGCGGAATGGCTGGCCGGCTCCTCCGTCGTCCGGCAGGTGCTGGTCCCGCACGGCGAGGGCTTTCTCGGCCAGGCGGAGTCCGTGGCCGACTTCGGCCGCGTCTACTCCGGATCGACCCGGGTGATGGTGGCCGACCGCAACCGCCGGGTGATCGCCTCCACCGATCCGCTGCCGCCCAGGAAGGCGATCTACCTGCAGCCGACGGACGCCTTCGCCGGCCGGTCCTGGACCGGCTCGGAGCAGGGCACGGGCGCCGTGCTGGCGATGGTGCCGATCATCAACGTGACGACCCGGGAGACCGACGGCGTGGTGGCCGTCGCCCGGGAGTACCCCTCCGTGCTGGACAACCTCGAGACGGCGATGCCCAGCCTGCTGACGTACCTGGGCATCGCCAGCGCCCTCGGCGTGCTCGGATCGTTCCTGCTCGCCCGGCGGGTCAAGCGGCAGACCCTGGGACTCGAGCCGCGGGAGATCACCGGGCTGGTCGAGCAGCGCGAGGCGCTGCTGCACGGCATCAAGGAGGGCGTGCTCGCGGTCGACCTGGAACGCCGGATCACGATGGTGAACGACGAGGCGGCGCACCTGCTCGGCGTGCCGCAGACCGCGGCCGGGCGGCGGGTCGCCGAGCTGGATCCGACCGGGCGGCTGGCCGACCTCTTCGAGGGCGCGGACGCGGTGACCGACCGGGTCGTGCCGTTCCACGGCCGGCTCGTCACGGTGAACCGGATGCCGGTGCGCAGCCGTGGCCGGCACATCGGCTGGGTGGCTACCCTGCGCGACCGTACGGAGATGCTGGAGTTGCAGCGCGAGCTGGACCTGACCCGCAGCACCACGGACACGCTGCGGGCGCAGGCGCACGAGTTCAGCAACCGGATGCACGTGGTGAGCGGTCTCATCGACCTGGGACAGTACGACGACGTCCGGGCGTACGTCCGGCAGGTCGCCGCCGACCAGACCCACCTGTCCAGCAGCGTGACCTCGCTCGTCGCCGACCCGGCGGTGGCCGCCCTGCTGATCGCCAAGATCAGCCAGGCCGGCGAGCGCGGCGTCGAGCTGGTCATCGACCCGGCGACCCGGCTGGAGCGGCTGGACGAGGGGCTGGCCACCGACGTCAACACGGTGCTCGGCAACCTGGTGGACAATGCCCTGGACGCGGCGGCCGGCTCGGCGGACGCCCGGGTCGTCGTCGAGCTCGGCCGGCGCGACGACGTGGTCACCGTGCGGGTGCGCGACTCGGGGCCGGGCATCGGCTCGGGCCTCGGCGACCGGGTGTTCGCCCGCGGATTCAGCACCAAGGCCGCCGGCCGCGGCCACGGCCGCGGGATCGGGCTCGCCCTGGTCCGGATGATCTGCCGCAGGCGCGGCGGGGAGGTGACGGTCCGCAACGACGGCGGCGCGGTCTTCGTGGCCACCCTGCCGGTACGCGCCGGCGTGGGGGCCGCATGATCAGGGTGCTGGTGGTCGACGACGACTTCATGGTCGCGCGGGTCCACTCGAGCGTGGTGGCCGGCCAGCCGGGCTTCACCGTGGCCGGAGTGGCGCACAACGGCGCCGACGCCCTGCGGGCCGCCGCCGACCTGCGGCCCGATCTGGTCCTCCTCGACGTGTACCTGCCGGACATGACCGGCATCGAGGTGCTACGGCAGCTGCGCGAGCGGGACGCGGCGGTGGACGTGATCGTGATCAGCGCCGCCCGGGACACCGACACGCTGCGCCAGGCCCTGCACGGGGGCGTGTTCCAGTACCTGGTCAAGCCGTTCGAGATCGAGTCGCTGCGGCGGCGCCTTGAGGAGTACGGCGCGCACCGTGACCAGGTCAGCGACCTCGCCGAACCGGGCCAGGCCGCCGTCGACCGGATGTTCCGCACCCCCGCCGGGCGCGAGGCGCAGTCGCTGCCCAAGAGCATCAACGCCGACACCATCACGCTGGTGCTCCAGGCCCTGCGGGGGGCTGCCGACAGCGGCCTGTCCGCCGCCGAGTGCGCCGACGCCACCGGGCTGTCCCGCAGCAGCACCCGGCGCTACCTGGAGCACCTGGTCGAGGTCGGTTCGGCCGAGGTCAAGCCGCGCTACGGGGTGGCCGGCCGGCCGGAGCGCCGCTACCGCCTGCGGTGAGGGTCAGCCGGCGTGGGCCGCGAGCCGGCCGGCGGACCGCGAGCCGGCCGGGCGGACCGCCCAGCAGCGGGCGCACTCCAGATAGGACCGGCTCGGCCGCACCGGGAACAACGGGACGAAGAACAGGGTGAACTTCGTGGTCCGCCGCACCAGCGTCTGCGGCGCGTCGTAGCCGCACACCTCGCAGGTCGTCACCCGCCTGCCCACGACGTCGTCGCGGGTACGCAGGCCGAACAGCAGGAACATGGCACCTCCTCAGTGTCGGCGGGGTGTCCCACCGGATACCCGCCGGCCGCGGCGTCAACCATCCGCCGGCCTGCATGGCCGGCGGCCGATCGGTACGCTGGCCGGGTGCAGGGCTCCCCCGCCGGCGTCGACCTCGCCGACCCGGGCTTCTGGCGGCTCGGAGAACCGGACCGGATGGCCGCCTTCGCGCGGCTGCGGCAGCTCGACCGGCCGGTCTTCTTCGCCGAGCAGGCGGGCGGCTTCCACGCCCTGGTGCGGCATCGCCACGTGGTCGCGGCGAGCCGGCGGCCGGACGTGTTCCGCTCCGGCCAGGGCGTCACCACCCCGCGACCGGCCCGGTGGGCGAGGGTGCTGCTCGGCGACTCGATGGTCAACCTCGACGACCCGCGCCACGCCGAGCTGCGCGGCATCGTCTCCGGGGCGTTCACACCGCGGGTGCTCGCCCGGGCCGCCGACGACGTCCGGCGCACCGTCCGGGAGATCGTGGACGACGTGGCCGCGCGCCGCCCGGACGACTTCGTGGCTTCGGTCGCCGCGGAGCTGCCGCTGCGGGTCATCTGCTCGATGATGGGCATCCCGGCCGGCCGCCGGCCGCAGGTCCTGCGGCAGGTCGACCAGACGACCGGGCACACGGCGATCGGCCGGCTGCGGGTGCCCGGGCGGGGGCTGTGGGACCTGGTACGGCTGCACCGCATGGTCGGCGAGGGGGCCCGGGGACGCCGGCGGCG
>Ga0081539_10002864_pt1 | contig 22927 bp, 18 predicted proteins | sample TabmetS4T2R2_FD_71023 | JGI IMG/M metagenome (GOLD analysis project Ga0081539, IMG submission 71023) | Tabebuia heterophylla rhizosphere microbial communities from the University of Puerto Rico - S4T2R2 | ecosystem: Host-associated > Plants > Roots > Rhizosphere ...
CGAATACCATGCCGTATTAAGCCTTAAAAATTAAAATTCAATTAAGAAAGCAAAATATTCAACATTAAGCGAAGCGTTTATATAACATCCATCTGTATGTTTTATTTTTTAAAACCAGGAACTTAGGAGCTTTAAAGGGCGAACAACAATATTTTTTAGAAGGGTTTGGAGCAAAGTTTCAATCCAACAAATGAGCAACGCTCTAAACTTGCTGCGCGCTAACACTCCTTTTACAAAAAGGTTTCTTAAAACTTTTCCTATTATTTAACCTGCAGGTCTGACAGACATCTATTACTATCAACTTTAAAACTTCGTTATAAGTCCGCATTAGCTTTTATATAAACCTTTGTACCATGAATTATTTGACGAGCCGCAGGCTATCTACCGCAAAAATTGCGAAAAAAAGAAGAAGGGCATGGAATAAAAACAGTGAAAAAAGTACCGCTGTTTCAGAAATTTTTGGACGGTATAATCCTGCTTCGCCGGAAACGTTGATGAGAAAACATCAGCACGCAGTAAAACTTGCGTTTTTTAAAAGAATATCTCCTTTTTTATTGCTTGGCTTTTTTTTAGTGGGTTTGTTTCCGTATTTATTGGTTACGGGTTTGGGTTCTATACACAGCACATTGTTTTTGATATTTTTATTTCTGTTTCTTGAAACAAATGTGTTGTTTACCGATTTTGTTTTGTGGAATTATTTTGAAGGAAAAAAAATATTCAGGATATGGTTAATAGAAGTGCCATTGACTGTTTTGATAATCCATTTTCTGATTTAATTCTGATTTTTTTTGAACCGGACGAGATTAGAACTATTGAGCTTCTCTCGCACTTTTAACGCATTCCTACTCGGCAAGTATATCACAGCATCCTACAGAAAATCATTCTCATTGACTTTTAATGGCTCACTCCAGCAATCTATACTTTTAAATTGTATCAGTGTTTAAACGGCCACTCTTTATTTATTTTTGCTTTAATTACATACACAGCTATACCGAATGTAATTACAGCAACACCCCAAATTGCCATCTGCATATTTGTTGATATAAAAACATATAGCCACATACATATTGCAAGAATTACCGGAATGGGATATAAGGGCATTTTCCATTTTATAAAATTTCTTCCTTTTCTTTTGCTTAATAAAATTAAGCCGATTGCCTGCCCTATAAACTGAATAAGAATACGCATTGCCAGAATTGCACTCACCACTTTTTTAATATCATGAAACACTATGCTAAAAATAAAAGCAACCCCGCCTAAAGCCAATAAAGAAATATATGGAAAATGTTTTGTTGGATGAAGCTTTGCAAACACATTAAAAAAAGCTCCATCTTTTGCAGCGGCAAAAGGAATGCGGCTGTATCCCAGCGTTGCAGAAAATACGGAAGCAAATGCAACCCATAATATCAAAACAGTAACAATTGTTGCTGCAACAGAACCTGCGAGCACTTGTACAAATTCACTTACAACAAAAGGGCTTTTTATAATTGTATTCAAAGACAATACCGAAGCCACACTAATGTTCATAAGTAAGTATAAAACAGCAATCCCTGCAACAGAAATAAACATACTGCGCGGAATATTTTTTTCAGGCTGTACTATTTCTCCTCCTAAATGACAAACATTGTAATAGCCCAAATAACTATACATGGTTTTTACACTGGCAAAACCAAGTGACGCCGCGAATGCACCGTTTATATTTAATCCATCATTAATTTGTCTAACCGGCGCAAGAAAATTTCCGTGAAAAAAACCACCACCAATTATACATGCCATTGTAATTAAAACACCCAACCAAAGCAGTACACTTATTTTGCCAATGGTTTCAATTTTTCTGTACAGCAAAAAAACAATTAGCACAACGATGCCACCGCTCACGATCCTTCTTTCAAAACCTTCAAGCGGAACAATGTAACTAAAATATTGAGCAAAGCCAATTGCAGCAGAGGCGATAACAAGCGGCGCTTGTATCATCGTTTGCCATACAAAAAGGAAACTCGTTAATTTTCCCCATTTAGGTCCGAAGCTTTCTTTTAAAAAATTGTATGTGCCACCTGCACGCGGAAAAGTTGATCCAAGTTCGCTCCAAATCATTGCATCAATAACAGAAAGAACGGCGCCTGCAACCCATGCATAAAGAAACCATGGCCCATTCATAAATTCAACAACAGCGCTCAACACTACAAAAGGACCAATACCAACCATATCGGTCATGTTAATCGCGGTAGCTTGCACCAAACTTATTTTTCTCTCTAATGCAGTTTTGCTCATGGTGATAAGCAATAATAGTATTTCTTTGTTGTATAACTTATTTTGTTTATGAACAAGCAATTTGAAAAGGTACGGTGGATAGAAGGTACAAACGTTTATGAAGTAAACATTCGCCAATATACTGCTGAAGGAACTTTTGCTGCGTTTATGAAACATATTCCACGTTTAAAAAATATGGGTGTAAAGATTTTATGGTTGATGCCCATAACGCCAATTGGTAAAAAATCAAGAATGGGTTCTTTGGGCAGTTACTATGCATGCAGCAGTTATACAGAAATAAATCCTGAATTTGGTACGCTTGATGATTTTAAAGCATTGGTGCAGGAAGCGCATCAGCACGAAATGAAATTGATTATTGATTGGGTGGCAAATCATACGGCATGGGATCATCACTGGGCATTGGAACATCCTGAATGGTATAAAAAAGACGAGCATGGCAACTTTAAGGACTTTCATGGTTGGGTTGATGTGATAGATTTAAACTATGGCTCAGATGAAATGATAGCTGCAATCATTGAGGCGATGAAGTTCTGGATAAAAGAATGCGATATTGATGGCTTTCGCTGCGATATGGCTCATCTTGTGCCGCTTGATTTTTGGATAGTTGCCCGGCAGCATTGCGATGTATTAAAACCATTGTTCTGGCTGGCAGAATGTGAAGTTCCGGAGTATCATGAAGCTTTCGACGTTAGCTATGCATGGGAATGGATGCATGTAAGTGAAAAAGTAGTAAAGCAAATCGCATCAATTCAGCATATGAAAGATGTATTAGAAAAATATCAGCAAAAATATCTCTCGGGTTCACTGAAATTATTTTTCACAAGCAACCACGATGAGAACAGTTGGAATGGTACAGAATATGAAAAGTATGGAGATGCTGCAAAAGCGTTGGCCGTATTTTGTTGCACTTGGAAAGGCATTCCGTTAATTTACAGCGGGCAAGAACTGCCTAATTATAAACGATTAAAATTTTTTGATAAAGACCAAATTGATTGGCAACCGGAAATTAAGCTGCACGATTTTTATAAATCACTGCTTGAATTAAGAGCAAATAACAAAGCATTTCATGGTTCTGCTCAAGTGGTTGAATTAACTACCGGAGTTGATGATAAAGTGTTTGCATACCTTCTTATAAATGATAAGAATAAAGTGCTTGTGTTGCTTAATCTCTCATCTGCTGAAAGAGTTTGTTGCACAATTCAGCATGCACAATTAGAAGGCAGTTATTATAACTTTTCATCAGGGCTGCAACATAAATTACATTCAAAAGAAAGTTTTGAATTGCAATCGTGGGAGTATATCGTGTATGTGAGTTGAAGATGTAAGCGCAAGGTGTAAAACATAAGACATAAAATGAGTTGTCTTCAAAATACAAGCGCCTCTGATAAAACAGAGGCGTTTGCAACTTTTGAAAATATCACTATCTGTTCAAATAAAATATATCTTCAATCCAATGCTTATAGCACTTAACTGCGACCAATCAAGATTAGAAATAAGTAAAAACTGTTTTCTCTGTAACCCGGGAGCGACGAGTGCCCTACTAAATTTTGGTAAGGAAAGTTTCGATATTTACTTCATCGGTTAGTTGTAATCGTTTGCGCAGACGCTGTCTTGTTTTATGTACGCTGTCAGGAGAGATGCCGAGCATGGATGCCATTTGTTTTGTGGTGAGCCGCAAACGTGTGAGCGCCGCCATGCGCTGCTCGGCAACGGTAATATCAGGTACAGTTTCTTTCAACTTTAAGAAGAAGCCGGGATGAATTTTTTCGAAAAGCGTTTTGAATTTTTCCCAATCTTCTTCGGTGAGGATTGTTTGGCGGCTTAATTCGTTTGCCAGTTGCTGTTGTTCGTAACTAAGAGTTTTGTTTGTGAGCTGTTGTTGCAGTTGTTCTATCAACTTTGTTTTTTCAATTATGTTGTCTGTAAACATATTCAACTGCTCTTTTGCTGCAGCTACTTCTTTTTCCACTGCTTCTTTTTGCTGCAAAGCCAATTGCTGACGGTATCTGAATTTTATTCGCTGGCGATTGAGTATAAGCAAAGCAATGGTTGCGCACAAAATAATTGCCGCAATAATAAAATTGCGCTGCAATGCTTCGGCATCTTTTTCTTTTTGCAGATCGCGTATCTTAAAAATATTTTCCTGATTATCTAATCGAAGGCGCGAAATTTCCAGGCGGCTGTTTGCAATGGCTCTCTCTGTAGAATCGTGCAGGTTACTGTATAATTGAAAGTAGTGATAAAAACTGTCGCTGTTGCCTAATGCGCGATATACATCGGCTGTGGCATAGTAAACGTTTTGAAGATATGTGGTGGTGTTTTGAGGCTGTCTTTTCAGCATCTGTATAGCTTCCTTCACCTGCATTAATGCACTCTCTTTTTTTCCCTGTGCTAAATTAATTCTTGCTACCCATTGTAACGAGTTTGCGGCACTCGCTACTTCGCCATATTGTTTGCTTGTATTATAATCTAATTCGAGCAAGGGTTTGGCGATATCATATTTTTTCTGCGCATAGTAAATTTGTCCTTTGTTACCAGAGATAATTCCTTTCCAAACTATATCATCGTTGGCAATTGCCAGTTGCATAGCCTTATTATAGTAGTTAAATGCGGAATCGTATAACGCCATTTTTTGATAACAAAGTGCAACGGTATTCCAGCGGCTTAATTCAGTTTGTCTGCCAGCGGCAGAAGTATCCGTTTCGTTTTCAATAGACCTGCGGATATAGTAAATGGCTTTATCATAATCACGAGTGTTATAGAAAACCTCTCCGAGGAATTGATATTTCCCCGTATAATTCTTTATTCCTTTCTTATCATAAATATCTACAGCATTCAAGCAATACATGGCAGCAGGCTCAATTGCGCCGCAGTAATACATTACTTCCCCGTACCACCAGCTTACCACTGCAACAAGCCATTCATCACCTATCTCATACGTCTGCTGTAATGCCTGCTTTGTTAACTGGTTGATGGAATCTGTTGCTGCAGCTTTGCGAATACGCCAAAACATCGTTGCTTTCAATTGCTTAAACCGTACATGGAAATAGGCACCTGCCGAAGCTCCTCTTTTTTCCAACTCATCTAAATTGGAGAAAGTGGTAGCGGTATCCATATTCCAAAATATGTTACCGATTTCGTCATAGCTCTTGTTTAGTGTATCATCATCGGCATCTAATTTTTTTACCCAGTCGTCAAAAGGAAAAGATTTGCTTTGTGTGAATGCAGCAAAACTTGTTCGCAGAAATGCAAATAAGACAAAGAGCAGGTATAGAGTTTTGTACCGGAACATATTTTTTCAATAATTGCAAATTGATGTTGTCAAGGAAAGCAGAGAATTGTTTTAAGCCTCTCACAGGGTGATTATGAGAAGTAAAAATATGCTTTTAAGATAATAAATAGCGATTACAATTTTATAATATCCCTTTTTGCGCCAGACAATATGGGAGCAAATGATGCAAATAAAAAACATGCAGCAACGTTCTACCAGAATTATTTTGGAGAGAAGTTGATAAAGTATCTCTATTCATGATTGGCGAATCACATATCAGATTCTCACTGCGGCTGCAACAACTCAAAACAATCCTTTATTATTTCGAACTTTACTTCAGGAGCGGTTTCAATCGGTTCGCCATCAATATGCAAAGGAGCATATTTTAAATTCTTTATCACAAGCGAGCGCGTTTGAAAATAAAGCACATTCTTTTTTGTTATATCCTCAACCAATTGTTGCAGTTTATTGTTACCGCGCAACTGTTTCAATATCGCGAAAGGTAATTTTGCCTTATTCATTTTTTGAACGATAACAACATCGAGCAAGCCATCATTCAAAATTGCACTCGGTGCAATAGTTACATTGTTGCCGAACTGGTTACCGTTTGCAACACTTATAAAATATGCATCGGTGAAGAAAGAAAAATTGTCGAGCACAATTTCGAACTGGTAAGGCTGTGCTTTAAAAAAATGCATGATGCTTTGCTGCGTATAAGTGATTAAACCACGCGATGCTTTGTTTGCAAATTCATGAGCAACTTTTGCATCAAAACCAAGACCGCTCAACATACACGAGAAATGGTTATTCACGGCAAATGCATCCACAGTATGAGCATAACCGTTAATGATAATATCGAGCGCCTTCTTAAGATTTTTTGGAATATTGGCAGCAAATGCAAAACCATTGCCGCTGCCGAGGGGAATAATTCCAAACCGCACAGGTTCGTCATGTAATGATTGCACCACGTGATTCACAGAGCCATCACCTCCTATTACTATTACATCAGTGATGTTTTCCCATTGAATTTTTTGCCGCAAAAAGTCATAGTCACCTGCGGCGTTTGTAGGTAAAATTTCAAAGGGTATCTGCTTTTCTTTTAAGGTTTCCTCTATGTAACGCAGTACTGTTTCTTTTTTTGCAGTACCGGAAATAGGATTGACGAGGAAAATAATTTTTCGATTCATCTTCTAAACTTTGGCAAACAATCGCAATATTAGTTCTAAAGGCTCATAACAAATTTATAAACATTCCTTCATTGCTTTCGCTTTTAGAAACTTCTTTATTATAAATTAATCGCTTTTATTTTTCCTTAATTGTTCAGGGCACAAAGTATGCCTTTTTGTTTTCACTTCGCAGCGCATTCAATGCAATAAGCTCTGTGAAAATAATTCCTCAATTTTTTAAAAAGTGTTTACGAAGATGAATTCAATTCTTTTAAACTTCTCCCGATATTTTCTTAATACGGGATTTTGTGGTGATAGCTGTGCTGCAGAAAGAAAAGGTGATGCAACAAGAGAACTTGTAATAAACAATTTAAGAACCTCAACGATAAACATCAATTGGAACCGTATGGTTGAATAGAATTACAGAACGTACAAGGGAGTGACACAACAGGTGTTGATCTATGCATTGCAGTTTGGCACATAAAAAAATTATAACTCATATACTATTGCTTCATACGGTCTTAATGTTATTGTATCATTTCTTACAGGTACATCGTTGTAGTTGCAAATAAAAGCTTTGGCTTTGCTAAGATTTATATCAATACGAGTTGAAGCTTCATCTTTTGAAAAGTTCAGTAACACTAAAAACGTGTTGCCACTCATATCTCTTGTATATGCATATATTTTAGGATTGTCTTTATCGAGCAACGTATATTTCCCATAAATAAGCGTTGGTGTTTGTTTTCGAAGATGCAACAGCTTTCTAAAATAATTTAGACAACTGTTTTCATCTTTTTCCTGTGCCGCTGCATTAATTATTTTGTAGTTAGGATTTACTTTTATCCAAGGTGTGCCTGTTGTAAAACCCGCATTAGAAGAGTCATCCCACTGAAAAGGTGTTCGGGCATTATCGCGTGATGTAAGTTTTTGCGCCTCTAAAAAAGGCTGAAGATCGCCACCATGCAATTGAAGATGCTTATACATGTTGATAGTTTCTATGTCGCGATAATCTTCAATGTTATCGAACTTAATGTTCGTCATCCCCAGCTCATCACCGTTGTAATAATAAGGAGTTGCACGCATCGTTAGCAAAAAAGTAGTAAGCATTTTTGAGGACAAATCGCGAAACTCTTCCGAATCATTTCCCCATCTTGTTGTCATGCGGGGACGATCATGATTGCCGAGATAAATAGTGCCCCAACCTCTTTCTGCAAACACATCATCCCACATTGTGTATATTTCTTTAAACTCTACAAGATTATAACCTTTTGGATCAAGCGTTTTGTATTCATCGTGAAAATAACCGATGTCTATTGCATCGAAGTGATAGAGCATGTTCAATTCATTTCTGTCAGCATCAACAAAATTGAGAGCGGTATGTGTTTTTATTCCAACGCCTTCGGCAACGCTCATAATATTATACTTGCATAAAACTTCGCGATACATTTCCTGTAAGTACTCATGCAGATACGGACCTTCGGCATAATATCTTATAAAATCTCCATTGTATTCTGCCGGTAATTCAGGAAATGTTGTGTCTTTGGAGATAAAGGGAATTACATCCATGCGAAAACCATCTACACCTTTATCGAGCCAAAAACGCATAATGTCGTAAATCTCTTTGCGCAGTTTCGGATTTTCCCAATTAAGATCGGGTTGCTTTACAGAAAAATAATGGAGATAATAAGCATTTGTTTGTTCGTCGTATTTCCATGCATTGCTCTCCACATCGAAGAAGCTGTAACGTGCAGCAGGTTTGCCTTTTTCTGCGGGCCACCAATGATAATAATCTCGGTATGGATTATCTCTTGAACTGCGTGATTGTTTAAACCACTCATGTTCATCACTGCTGTGGTTAGCAACAAGATCGAGTATCAACTTTAAACCGCGATTATGCATGCCTTGCAGCAAATCATCAAAATCTTTCATTGTTCCAAACTCAGCCATAATGTTTCGATAGTCACTTATATCGTAACCATTATCATCATTAGGAGAAGAGAAGATTGGATTAAGCCAAACAGCATCAACCCCCAAGCTTTTTATATAATCCAGCTTTTCTATAATGCCGCGCAAATCACCAATACCATCGGCATTACTGTCTTTAAAACTGCGCGGATAAATCTGATAGATGATTGCCTCTTTCCACCATACAGGCAAGTGGGGTGATGCATCGCTCATAATTTGTGTTTCACTCACACAAGGCAAAAATTGTGCGAGCTAATGAAACGGATTAGTTGCTAAGGTTTTGAAATTACAAAACAAGTGCTGGCACAATTTTTTTAGCTCTTACAGAATGGGGAGAGCAAATATATCGAATGTTTATAAGCAAGTGAAGATGGAGCTTACCGAGTTGGATAAAGAACCTATACAAATTAATGGGGTGCAAATGAAACCCTCTCAATGTTATCGCTTCTCCCTTAACCCTGTTCACTTGCTTTTTAATACAAACTGTCCTGATTCACTGCGCCAAAAAGTGTTATCCATTTTTGAAAAATATAATTTGAACGAAAAAGTTTAAAGCAAGAACCTTTGTAAAAGCTGTTACTTCTAACGCATCATTAGTATCTTAGTTTGGAACCTCTCCAAGGAGAAGAACGAGAGTGACGTATATCATTTACTTTTGCTCTCAAAACATTTTATAGCTTGAGCATTAAACAATTAGCAGGACAAACTTTTTGGTACGGCATCAGTTCCATTGCAGCACGATCTATCAATTTGTTACTCACACCATTGCTAACGTATAACCTTGCAAACAAAGCCGATTATGGTAAAATTGGATTAATCTATGCTGCCATCCCTATTCTCAATGTTCTTTTTACTTATGGTTTTGAAACAGCATATTTTCGTTTCGCAGGTAAGGAAGAATACAAAAAAGATATATACAGCACTGCAGCACTTTCACTATTTTTCTCAACACTTTTATTTACGATAGTTTTATGGATTTGTCGTGATGCGTTTGGTGCAATAGTCGGCTTATCAGATTTGCCGGCAATTATTCAAATAAGCATTTTCATTATTGCATTCGATGCTTTGAACAAGATTCCTTTTGCACGCTTAAGACAAGAAGGAAGGCCACGCAAATTTACGTTTGTAAATATTGCCGGCATTCTCATCAATGTTATTGTTACATGGTTTTATGTGGCATGGTGTCCTACACATGTATCAGTAAACGAGCATAGTTTTTTTATCCTTATTTATTCCCCTAAAACCAATCCTGTAGTGTATGTTATGCTTGCAAATCTTATGCAGAGCATATTCACACTTGTGTTACTGGCAAATGAAATAAAGCAGATTAAGTTTCGCTTCAACACCCAATTGTGGAAACAAATGATGATCTATTCAATGCCCTTAATTGTTGCTGGCATGGGCGGAATGATAAACGAAACATTCGACAGATTAATGTTGCGCTGGTGGTTGCCCGGTACCGCAGAGCAACGCGAAACTCAAGTGGGTATTTATAATGCATGTTATAAATTAAGTATTCTTATAACCCTGTTTGTGCAAGCATTTCGTCTTGGAGCAGAGCCATTCTTTTTTAAACAAGCCGAAGGTGGAAGCCCGCAAAAAACGTATGCACGTGTAATGAAATTTTTTGTCATCACCGTTTGTTGTGTGTTTCTTATTATCAATTTGTATATACCTATTTGGAGATACTTTATTGCCGAAGGTTATTGGGTAGGACTTGGTGTTGTGCCCATACTCGTGCTTGCAAACATGAGTCTCGGTATTTATTACAACTTAAGCATCTGGTATAAGCTTTCCAATAAAACAACGGCAGGCGCGACCATCACGCTCATTGGTGCAGGCATCACGTTTCTTATAAATTTTATCTTCATTCCGCGATACAGTTATATGGCAAGTGCATGGGCAACTTTTGCATGTTATTTCAGCATGATGGTCATTAGTTTTGTTTGGGGGCAAAAAGCATATTATGTGCCTTATGCATGGAAGAAATTATTAGCCTACATGTGCATTGTTGTTATACTTTTCTTTATACACAAAGGCATCACATCGTTTGTTGATAACACTGTTTTCAGTCTTATACTTGGGACCATTCTTACCGCAGCTTTTATTTTTTTTGTTGTAAGAGTAGAGAAGAATGAATTTCAACAAATGCCTTTTGTAGGGCGGTATGTGGCAAAGTATGTGAAGTAATAAGAAGAAGTTTTATAAGCTTACCTGGTATATTTACGGGCCTTTGTTCTGCCTCACCACACTTTTGTAGGGTAGGCATTTTGATGAATCTGCTAATGTTGCATATTGAAATTTCTTCTTGTTCGAAGAAGGTTACGAAGTAATAACACTGTTTTTTGTAAATTTGATAAAACTTACTTTCTTGTTATGGCAATAAAGGAAGTGAAAGAAAAACTTCATCATCTTATTGATCAAACGACTAATGAAGTATTACTTGAAGATATGCTTCTTGAGGCAGAAAGCAGAATTAATGCTACCCTTCCACATGAAATAGAAGGTTTGTCAAAAGAAGATTATAAAGAATTGAAATCACTATTAAAAGAAAAACCAGAAGCAGATGCACTAAGCTTTGAAGAATTAAAATCATCTCTCAACAGATGGTTTACAAAATAATTTTTAAGAAACGCTTTAAAAACAAACTTAGACGTCTGTTCATGTATATTGAGGGAATTTGGGGTTACTTATTGCACAAAAGTTTGCATGATTATTAGAAAGAAAATTTCAAATATTGCAACAGCAGCCTTTTATTGGTCAACGTTCTCCAACTATCCCAGAAGTAAGAAGCATTCCTGCCGGGAAACACAACAGAATCTATTATCGTATTGAGAAAGATATAATCATTGTAATAAACATGTACGATACAAGAATAAATCCAAGAAGAAATAAGTATAAGTAATTAATCGGATTCTACCTCATTTCCCTCCCTTTAGTATTTCTTTTTCAGTGAGAACATTTATTTTCACCGCCTAAATCTTTTAGGTATGTATAAACCGGTAATTACACTTTTCGTAAATATATTCTGCTGCATTATAGTAATCGCTCAACCTCCAAAAGGTGTTCGATGGACAAAAGATGGCAATGCGTTTTATGAGTTAGAAAAAAACGGGCAATCTTTTGGCGCAGACGTCGGCGATATTGTTCGATATGAGCTTCCTTCTTATACAAAAACAGTGATTGCAGAAAAGAGTAAGTTTATTCCTGCCGGTTCAACTTCGCCTTTAAAGATTCGCAATTTCTTTTTTTCTAACGATGATAAAAAAATTCTCATCTACACCAATTCAAAACGTATGTGGCGCTATGACACAAGAGGCGATTATTGGGTGCTCGACTTAACTACCAACAAATTTTCACAACTTGGTAAAACACTTCCTGCTTCATCATTGATGTTTGCAAAATTCTCTCCCGATGGAAATAAAGTGGCATATGTAAGTCAACACAATATTTATGTAGAAGATGTAGCTACCAACAATATCAAACAGCTTACAAAAGACGGTAGCGAGCGTATGATAAACGGAACTTTCGATTGGGTTTATGAAGAGGAGTTTGGCGACCGCGATGGTTTCCGCTGGAGCCCTGATGGTAAAAGCATCGCTTATTGGCAAATTGATGCAAATAAAATCCGCAACTTTTTGTTGATAGATAACACAGACTCAATTTACTCTTTCACCAAACCTGTTGAGTACCCGAAAGTTGGTCAGGATCCTTCTGCATGTCGAGTTGGCGTTGTTGATATAAACACCGCAATAACAAAATGGATGGATGTTCCCGGCGATCAACGGCAACATTATATTCCTCGAATGGAATGGGCAAACAATTCAACTGAACTCGTTATTCAGCAACTTAATCGCAAACAAAATGAAAGCAAGATTATGTTATGCAATGCAAAAAACGGTGCAGTCAATACTATTTATGCAGAAACAGATAAAGCATGGATTGATATAAAAAGTCGTTGGAATGATGATGATCCCTCAGGTTGGGATTGGCTGCAAAACGGAAACGCATTTGCATGGATAACAGAAAAGGATGGATGGCGGCACATTTATATTGTAAGTCGTGATGGCAAAAAAGAAACACTTGTTACAAAAGGAGATTATGATGTTATAAGTGTTGATGCAATTGATGAAAAATCTGGTTATGTTTATTTCGATGCATCACCCGATAACGCTACGCAAGCATATTTATACAGAATAAAATTGGATGGAAGCGCAAATGCAGAAAAGTTATCACCTGCTGATGAAAAAGGCACACACAATTATAAAGTTTCCCCCAATGGATTATATGCAAGGCACGAGTTCTCCAATGCGAACATGCAACCTGTTTCAGAATGGGTAAGCTTGCCAACCCATAAGTCAATTCACCAAAACAAAATGATGTCGCAACCCGTGGATGAATCTGCACCAAAAGTTGAGTTTTTGCAAGTAACAACCGATGACGGAATTACAATGGACGGGTGGATGGTGAAGCCAAAGAATTTTGATTCAACAAAAAAGTATCCTGTTGTATTTTATGTTTATACAGAACCTGCTGCACAAACTGTTATTGATTCATGGGGCACTGCCGATGATTTTTTATATAGCGGCGATATGGCTGGTGATGGATATATCTACATGAGTTTCGATGGTCGCGGAACACCTGCTCCAAAGGGTGCCGCATGGCGTAAGGCTATTTACAAACAAGTTGGTGTTCTCAACATTCGAGATCAGGCAATGGCTGCAAAAAAAGTGTTGCCGTGGAAGTTTGTTGATTCAAGCAGAATTGCAGTGTGGGGTTGGAGCGGTGGCGGCTCTGCCACACTCAATCTTATGTTTCAATATCCTGAAATTTATAAAACCGGAATCGCTGTAGCTGCTGTTACCAACCAATTGACTTACGATAATATTTATCAGGAGCGTTACATGGGTTTGCCGCAGGAAAACAAAGAAGATTTTATGAAAGGCTCACCGGTTACTTACGCAAAAAATCTGCAAGGGAATCTTCTGTACATACACGGCACAGGAGATGATAATGTGCATTATCAAAATGCGGAAATGCTCATCAACGAGTTGGTAAAATACAACAAACAATTTCAATTAATGAGTTATCCCAACAGAACCCACGGTATGAGTGAAGGGGAAGGTACATTCATGCATCTTGCAACGCTCTACACAAATTATTTAAGAGAACACTGTCCTCCTGGTGGAAAGTAATGAATGATGAGCAGGGAACAAGGAACGTGGAATGAAGACTAATCTAATAGTTCGAGATTCATAATTTCTTTTTCCTTGTTCAATATTTTTTATAAATAACCTGTGTGATAACACTTATCTCACCACTACGTTCGTTACCTGTTTCCTTTTTGCAACACTTTGCAAGAACCACATAATTGTAAAGCTTGGAATAAAATCGGTGCCGGGCAAAATTTCTTCAATAAAGTTAAAGATGCCACCAAACGCGCCTTTCCATCCGCCGAAGCAAAGAAAGAAAATCAATCCTGAAATGGGTGCCCATATTACATCTGCAAATTCACCTAACCCGGGGAGTAAGTAAGTGGCAAAACCAATTGCATCCATTATTAAGCAAAATATTAGTGAAGGTTGTCTCATTGTTATAAGAATATAAAGTATGTAAAGAAATAAAGTATAAAGCGTTCGAATTGTCGTGTACACAGTATAACAAATCGCTTACCAATTTTATTGTGTTTACAAGTTCTATGAGTCGCAGTAATTTCCGAAATCTTACATAGAAAAAAATTGTAGAAAATTTTTCGTAAAGTTTTGCTACAAAGAAGCTAAGATTATTTTTTATTGCTTTGTGTTTCCAGTGGTCGTTGATGTTGAAAGAAGTTCAAAAGCACACGAGTGCGACGCAACAGGCGATGCTATGAAATACTTAAGACGGGCTCATAAAAAATAAAATTCTATTTATCACAAAAAACATTCCTCCAATGCCAAATCCTCCCTGTAAAAATATTTATCTATTTAACACTTCCGAAACTTTTCGTATTTGGAAAAACTCCTTACATTTGAATCTACTAAAAATTTCGTACATCAAAAACCGAGCATTATGAATAAGATTTTAAAATTTTCTGCGTTTGTGTTTGCACTTGCCATTTCAAGCCCTGCTTTTTCACAAGAAAAAAAAGAACCCAAGAAGGAAAAAGGAAAAGAAAGCAGTGACATCATCATCCATAAAAAAGGCGACAGTAAAGAAAAATTAACCATTGTTATTGACGGCGATAATGTTACACTCAATGGCAAACCTATAGACGATTATAAAAGTGATGATATAGATATCTTGCGTGGCGACCACGATATGCCTTTTGCTTTAACAGCACCGGCGGCACCATTTTCTCCAAAAGGCGGATGGAATTTGATGGGTGACGATTTTATGCGTGAAATACATAGCAATAAAGCATTTCTTGGCGTTATGACAAAAGAAGGTGAAGGCGGCGCTGAAATTACAGAAGTAACAAAAGAAAGTCCGGCAGAAAAAGCGGGATTGAAAGAAGGCGACGTTATTATAAAAGTGAACGAACATAAAATTGCTGATGCTGATGATTTGTATAAAGCCATAGGTAAATACAAACCCGGCGAAAAAGTAAATGTTACGTATAAACATGAGGGGAAAGAGCAAACTAAATCTATTGAGCTAAGCGAAAACAAGCAGGTTCGTGCTTATAGTTGGAGAAACGGCGACAACGACAATTTTAATTTTAAAATGAGTCCACATATTTATAATTATAACTGGAATGACCGGCCAAGACTTGGTGTACAAGTTCAGGATACAGAGGATGAAAAAGGTGTAAAGGTGCTTGAAGTAGAAGACGATGAACCTGCAGACAAAGCAGGATTAAAAGAAGATGATGTTATTACACAGGTAAACGGCAAAAACATTACATCTGTTGACGATATAAAAGCAATAATGAGAACTATGAAAAAAGGCGATACTTTAAAAGTAACTTTTATGCGTGATGGTAAGACGGAAACTGCGGATGTGAAATTTCCGAAAGATTTAAAAACTACAGATTTATAAAATCATAAAGTTGAGACTATAAGCCGCTAATTTTAATAGCGGCTTTTTTATTTCACACAATTTATAGAGAATGATTTTTGCAGCGAAATAAGCGGTGCTGTAAGATTGAATAAGAAGTATTAAATGTTAGCTGAGCAAAAATTATTTTCTCACTTAAATCTTTACTTTTGCTGCCATAATCAATTTGTGTAAGGATGAAGAAGATTGAACTGGAAATAGTTGCTCTGTCGCACAGCATTACGCAGACCCATTCGTATGCGGTTGTATTGGGCGAGGTAAATGGATTACGTCGGTTGCCTATTGTAATTGGTGGTTTTGAAGCGCAGGCTATCGCTGTAGCTTTGGAAAGAATGCAGCCGAGCCGACCGCTAACGCACGACCTCATGAAAAATTTTATGAATGCCTTCAATGTGGAGTTGATGGAGATAATTATTAACGATTTGCAGGAAGGTATTTTTTACTCAAAGCTTATTTGTATAAACGAGCACGATACCGTTGAAATAGACAGCCGCACAAGTGATGCCCTTGCATTGGCAGTTCGGTTTGGATGCCCTATCTATACTTACGACCACATTCTTGAAAGCGCAGGCATTTTAATGGAAGATACCAGCAAAGGCAAAAAGTCAGATATCGGAGTTGATGAACCATCTTCCGTCTCACGTGAAGAGTTAAGCAAAATGAGTCTTGATGAATTGCAAACTCTTTTAAACGAAGTGCTGGAGCAGGAAGACTACATTCGTGCTATTGCCATTCGCGATGAAATAAATAAAAGAAAATAGAACCCATTTAATCTGCAAGGTTCTATGGTGATATTCCCTAACTGCAAAATAAATCTTGGACTTAATATTATTCGAAAGCGCGAAGATAGCTATCACGATTTAGAAACTATTTTCTATCCGCTTGATATTTGCGATGCGCTTGAAATAATTACATCTAACGATACACAGCCTGTTCAGTTTTCATTTAGTGGTTCAGACATTAATGACATCGGGCAGGATAATCTGTGCATCAAAGCATACAAACTCCTTAAGAAAGATTTTCCAAAATTGCCATCTGTAAAAATGCATTTGCATAAAGCTATTCCGGTAGGTGCAGGTCTTGGCGGCGGAAGTGCCGATGCGGCTTTCACGCTTACACTTTTAAATCACAAATTTCAACTTAACTTATCAACCAATCAACTTACCAGCTACGCATCCAAGCTTGGCAGTGATTGCGCATTTTTTATAATCAATAAACCATGTTTTGCACAAGGCAGAGGTGAAATTTTGCAACCTGTAAATCTTAATCTTTCATCTTACAAATTTCTTATCGTTAATCCGGGCATACATATCAGCACAGCTTGGGCTTTTTCAAAAATTCAGCCTGCAGCCCCACCGCAATCACTTCTTCAAATTATTGAGCAGCCTTTAGAAACATGGAAAGATTCACTTACAAATGATTTTGAAAAACCTTTGATGCAATATTACCCACAGCTAAAACTGCTGAAAGAAGACTTATATAAAATCGGCGCTTTGTATGCAGGCATGAGTGGCAGCGGCAGTACATTCTTTGGCATTTATCCAAAAACAAAAGAGATAGATACAAACATTTTTCCTCAAGATTATTTTGTGAAGCTGGTGAATGGTTTGTAAGTGTTTTTTTTTGGACAAGCTGTATTACTACTGTCATCACCTGTTGTGTCACTCACTTATACGTTCTTAACTTTATTCGGCATTTTTCATCACCGTTGTAATAAACAAAAGTCTTTAGCGACATATATTAAGAACATGCCGTTAGATGTTAGGCGCTTGAAAGTGTCAGACACTAACTCTGCATCGTTCAAAGAATTTGTACATTACAACCCTAAACTTTTATAATCACCTCAAAAAAATCCTTTCAATATTATGGCACTTATTATTCTTGGTTTTATTGTATTTCTTGTCGGTATAAGTTTTAACCGGAGCAATGAAAACCTTAAACGTTTCGGAAGTCCTGCACGCATTATTGGTTTAGCAATAATAGCTATAGGCATTATGATTACCTGCATCATTCAAATTGATGCCGGTGAAGTAGGTGTAAAAAAATTATTCGGTAAAGTACAGGACGATGTGCTTACCAGCGGTCTTCATTTTATAAATCCTCTTGTTAACGTTGAGCATATGGATGTAAAAACGCGTAACTACACCATGAGTGGCGTGCACGACGAAGGGCAAAAAGCAGGCGATGATGCTATTCGTGTTTTAACCGCAGATGGTTTGGAAGTAACAATAGATCTTTCTGTTTTGTATCGTGTTATTCCAACAGCTGCGCCAAAATTATTGCGTGAAACCGGCATTGATTACATTGATAAAGTCGTTCGCCCTGTTTCAAGGACAAGAATAAGAGATAATGCTGTTTACTACGAAGCTGTATCGTTGTATTCAACAAAACGCGATGAATTTCAGCAGCGCATTTTCAAGAGTATTGAACATGATTTTAATGTAAGAGGCTTATTGCTTGAGCAACTGTTGGTGCGTAACATAACATTACCAGAAAGTGTAAAAGCAACGATCGAACAGAAGATAAACGCAGAGCAGGATGCACAAAAAATGCAATTCGTTTTACAAAAAGAGCGCCAGGAAGCAGAACGCAAAAGAGTAGAAGCGCAAGGTATTGCAGACTATCAACGGATCATAAGCGAAAGTTTAACCGACAGGCAGTTGCAATATGAAACCATAAAAGCACAACTGGAAATTGCAAAATCACCCAATACAAAAATTATTGTAATGGGCAAAGGTAATGCACCATTGATTCTTGATACGCAGAAATAGAAATATGTATTTGAAAGCATGAAAACAAAGTCAAGAGACTTTGAGCATAAGGACTGCGAAGTCCGGAGACTTCGAAGAGCGGGCGACTTCGTAGAGCGGCAGTGTGAGTTTTTGTGAGACGAAAACAACAGATGTGAAATTTTCATTCAAAAGGATTTCTTTATCCTGATAAGTTTGGAGTGCATATTGCAATAAGATAATTGAAAATTTGTTATGACCTATGAAGAAAAAATATTGCCTGAATTAAAAGCATGGCAGAGAGCGATGCAGCGAAAGCCTTCGGTATTTAACAAAGTGTCCAAGAAAATGCAGGATAAGGTGAACAGTTGGATTCCTGAAAAGATACATAAGGCTATTACCACTACTATTAAGCAAATGATACGTGGTGTTCTTTTTGGCGCAGAACTTACTACAGCGAAGCCTTTACAAAATGCATTACTCGAAGTAAGGGAAGCAAGAGTAGAAGAAAGAGTAAATTTTTATCAAACAACATCCGCCGCAGAAGGTGCCATTACAGGCGCCGGCGGAATATTACTCGGACTTGCAGACTTTCCTTTGTTACTTGCGTTAAAACTTAAGCTGCTTTTTGAAATCACATCCCTATATGGTTATAAAACCAACGATTATAAAGAGCGCGTTTACCTTCTCTACATTTTTCAGCTCGCATTTTCAAGCCATGAACACAGAAGAAATATTTACATGAAAATGATTAATTGGCAAGAGCAAAGCAAACAATTACCGGAAGATATTCATCAATTCGATTGGAGAAGCTTACAGCAGGAATACCGCGATTATATAGACATAGCAAAGATGGCGCAGCTTATTCCTGTCATCGGAGCGCCTGTTGGCGCTGTGGTAAATTATCGCCTAATAAAAAAGCTGGGTAATACAGCTATGAATGCTTATCGCATGCGTTGGTTTGAAGGCGCTGCAGATACAAATTTGCTTACATCAGCAACCATCACAAAATAATTTTTTGTTCTTACATGTTCCTTCTGTATTGTCCGCCCACTTCATACAATGCATGCGTAATATCACCAAGAGAACAATACTTCACTGTCTCCATTAATTCTTGAAATAGATTACCGTTGTTGATTGCTGTCTGCTGTAGTTTCTTTAATGCTTCACAACTTCTATCCTTATTGCGTTTGTGAAACGCATTGAGGTTGTTTATTTGCTGGTCGCGTTCTTCTTTGGTGCTGCGTATAACTTCATTAGGAATTGTTGTTGGGCTACCTTTTTTATTTAAAAAAGTATTTACACCGATAATAGGTAGTTCACCTGTGTGTTTCAGTGTTTCATAATACAAACTTTCCTCCTGAATTTTATTGCGTTGATACATTCGCTCCATTGCACCAAGTACGCCGCCTCGATCAGTAATACGGTCAAACTCTGTAAGCACAGCTTCTTCAACAAGATCGGTAAGCTCTTCAATGATAAAAGAACCTTGTATAAAGTTTTCTGTTTTCGCACTCCCCAACTCACGATTAATGATTAGCTGTATTGCCATTGCACGGCGCACGCTTTCTTCGGTGGGTGTGGTGATGGCTTCATCATAAGCATTTGTGTGAAGACTGTTGCAATTATCGTAAATAGCATACAACGCCTGCAATGCTGTGCGTATATCGTTGAAATCAATTTCCTGTGCATGCAAGCTTCTGCCCGAAGTTTGAATATGATACTTCAACATTTGGCTGCGCTTATTTGCCTTGTATTTGTATTTCATTGCCTTTGCCCAAATACGGCGAGCCACACGACCGATAACGCTATATTCGGCATCCATTCCATTGCTGAAAAAGAAACTAAGGTTTGGTGCAAAATCGTCTATGTTCATGCCGCGGCTTAAATAATATTCAACATAAGTAAAACCGTTTGCAAGCGTAAATGCAAGTTGTGTGATGGGATTTGCTCCTGCTTCTGCAATATGATAACCGCTGATGCTTACACTATAAAAGTTGCGTACTTTGTTTTGAATAAAATATTCCTGTACATCGCCCATTAACTTAAGCGCAAATTCAGTGCTGAAGATGCAAGTGTTTTGCGCCTGATCTTCTTTTAAAATATCTGCCTGAACTGTACCTCGCACCTGTGATAAAGCTCCTGCTTTTATTTTTTCATATACATCTTTTGGTAACACTTCATCACCGCTTAAGCCAAGCAGTTTTAAGCCGAGACCATTGTTCCCTTCCGGTAACTCACCGGGAGCAGATGAATTATAATAAACCGGTTGAAGACCATCAGCAAATTTCTTCTCAATTGCTTTATTCACCAGTACCCCTTGATCATTTACTTCGATCCATTTTTCGCATTGTTGATCAATTGCAGCATTCATAAAAAATGCAAGGATAATTGGCGCAGGACCATTGATAGTCATGCTTACACTTGTTTTCACATCGCATAAATCAAAACCGCTGTATAATTTTTTTGCATCATCAACAGTAGCAATGCTAACACCGGAGTTACCAATCTTGCCATAAATGTCTGGTCGCTTATCAGGGTCTTCACCATAGAGTGTAACGGAATCAAACGCAGTGCTAAGGCGTATTGCAGGCTGCCCTATTGATACATAATGAAAGCGTTTATTCGTACGTTCCGGACAACCTTCGCCTGCAAACATGCGAGTTGGGTCTTCACCTTCCCGTTTTAATGGAAAGACTCCTGCAGTAAATGGAAAATGACCCGGTGCATTTTCCTGTGCCTGCCAGTGAAGAATATCACCCCAGTCTTTATATTTTGGCAATACCACTTTCGGAATATGTGTACCCGATAAAGTTTTTGTAAACATAGGTTGACGAATCACTTTATCACGCACACTGTATTCATAATAATCCTCGTTGTAAGCTTTTAATTTTTCATCCCAATGTTGTAAAAGCGTTTTGCTTGCCGGAGTTAATTGTTCAAAATAAAAATCATATTGCTTTTGCAGAGTCCCCTCCAAATCCGCTCCGGCAGGGGAGATTTTTTTTACTTCTTCTATTGCTCCGTGCAGTTGATATAGTTTTGATGCAATTGCACATTGTTCTTTTACGAGATAATCATAATTGCGATTGTTCTCTGCAATTTCGGAAAGATAACGAACGCGTTTTGGTGGAATGATGACAGCTCCATCTTTGCTCTCTTCATGAATGGATGTTTTGTAGGTGCCGAAATCAATATTTGTTTTGACCTGAATCTTCTTTAGGAGGAGAATGAAAAGAATATTTACTCCTTCATCATTGAATTTATTTGCGCAGGTGCCAACGATTGGAAGTTCATCTTCCTTTGCTGTCCACAAACTATGATTACGTTTATATTGTTTGCGCACATCTTGCAATGCATCAAGAGCGCCGGCTTTATCAAACTTGTTAATGCAAACAATATCTGCAAAATCGAGCATGTTTATTTTTTCGAGTTGAGTTGCTGCGCCGTACTCCGGCGTCATTACATAAAGACTTACATCACAATAATCGAGAATAGATGCATCACTTTGACCAACACCTGCAGATTCAAGAATAATCAGATCAAAACCTGTTGCCTTACAAATATCAATTGCTTCCTGCACGTGAGAACTTAACGCAGTATTATCATCACGTGTTGCAAGGCTTCGCATATATGCACGCGGATGCGAAATAGAGTTCATGCGAATTCTATCGCCCAACAACGCACCTCCTGTTTTTTTCTTTGAAGGATCAACAGAGATAACCGCAATAGTTTTATCTGTGAAGGAATTCAAGAATCTTCTTACAATTTCATCTGTGACGGAAGATTTACCAGCTCCGCCCGTTCCGGTAACTCCTAATACAGGAATTACTTTTTCTTTTAACTCTTTACTTTCAACCGTTGACTGAATATTGTTCTCTGCATTTGTAATGCTTCTTGCAATTTTCCTTACATCCTTCACTTCCTCCAACGTCATTGGCTTTTTATATTCGCCGTTGCCATTTAAAGAATAATCTGACAAGCGAAGGACTTCTTCAATCATTCCTTCTAATCCCAATTTTCTTCCATCATCCGGTGAATAAATTCTTGTTATCCCATAATTGTGTAACTCTTCTATTTCATGAGGCAAAATAGTTCCACCCCCACCGCCAAAAATTTTTATGTGACCGCAACCATTTTCATCAAGCAGGTCTTTCATGTACTTGAAAAATTCTACATGACCACCCTGATAACTTGTAATAGCAATACCTTGCACGTCTTCTTCGATAGCCGCTTCTACAATCTCTTTTACGCTACGATTATGGCCAAGATGAATTACTTCTGCGCCCTTACTTTGCATTATCCTGCGCATAATGTTTATTGCTGCGTCATGACCGTCGAAGAGACTTGCTGCGGTAACTATTCTTATTTTGTTTTGCGGTGAGTATGACATAGAAAGAATTTCGTCGCCCCAAAAATAGGCATTTAAGTGTTGCGGTTAACGGATGTTAGTTTCAATAGCACTCAGTCAAGTGCATAACTGGGAA
>Ga0081539_10002865_pt1 | contig 22915 bp, 27 predicted proteins | sample TabmetS4T2R2_FD_71023 | JGI IMG/M metagenome (GOLD analysis project Ga0081539, IMG submission 71023) | Tabebuia heterophylla rhizosphere microbial communities from the University of Puerto Rico - S4T2R2 | ecosystem: Host-associated > Plants > Roots > Rhizosphere ...
CGTCTCCTCGACCGGCCGGCCGGCGCGAAGCGGCCAGAGGACGCGGAAGAGGAGCCCGTAGATATGGTAGTGCGGCACGGTCGCCAGCACACTGGCGCGCGCGAGCGTCTCGCCCCAGAGCCCATGCAGGTTGCGGATTTCCCGTTCGAGTTGCGCCAGCGTCTTCTCGACCCGTTTCGGGGCGCCGGTGCTGCCGGAGGTGTACAGCACCAGCCGGCAGGCCGTCGCGCCGGGCAGGCGCAGTTCACCCGGTGCCCGCGTCACCGCCTCGACATCCGCGTCGCGCAGCACGGCGGCGCCGCCGGTGGCGAGCATGGCGATGGCATCCGGCTGCAGGTTGGCCGGGATCAGCGCCTCGCGGCCGAGCTGCCACAGCGCGAGGAGCGCCGTGAGGAAGGCGAAGGGCCGCGAGCAGGCGAGGACCCCCGCTTGGCTTGCCTGCTGCTCGAGGATGCGCGCGAGCGCCGACGCGCGGGCCGACACTTCGCCCCACGTCAGTGGGCGCTCATCGGACCAGCCGAGGAGCTGCGTGGCGGGGAGGTCGAACATCAGCGCGCCTCGCGGAAGAGCCGGCGGCGCATCAGCCATTCGCCGCCGAAGAGCGCGCCCATGGCGAGGTAGGACAGGAAACCGTTGTAGAGCGCCCAGACCTCGCGGCTCGACCAGAGCGCCGTCCACGTGGCGACGAGTCCGTTCAGGACGAAGAACGCGCACCAGACCTGCGTCACCTGGCGCGTGTAGCGCACGCCGGCGGCCGGCAGGTCGGGGTTTTGCAGCCGCGCGATGCGCTCGACGATTGTCGGCGGGTTAGCGAGCGAGAGGCCGAAGACCACCAGGAAGGCGCCGGAGAGCGCCGCCGGATAGAGGCGTAGAAGCGTCTCGTCGTTCTGTACCAGTGCGCCGAGGCAAAGGAGGGCGAACGCGGCGATGATGCCGCGGGAGACCCAGGAGAGCTGCCGCAGGTAGCGCTCGGCGTAAAGCCGCCGACGCAGCACGAGGATCGCGATCAGGCCCGCGGCGACCACGCGCGGCTCAAACCAGATGAGCGCGAGATAAATGCCAATGGGATACGCGAGCGCCGAGGCGAGGCGCGCCACGGCACGCGAAGAAAACATGGTCAGGCGGCGAGCAGACGATCGACCGCGACCATGACATCGTTGACGGTGCGCACGCTCCGGAACTCGTCGGGCTTGATGCGCTTGCCGGTCATTTCCTGCAGCTTGATGGCGAGGTCGACCGCATCGATGCTGTCCAAGTCCAGGTCGCGATAGAGGTCCGCCTCGGGCGTGACGCGCGCCGGGTCGATCTCGAAGGTGTCGGCGAGCAGCTCGCGCAGGCGCGAGAGGATTTGCGTCTGGGTCATGCGGCGGCTCCTTGCGCGCGGATGAGCTCGGCGAGCGTGCGCACCGAGCGGAAGTGCTCGCGGATGCGCTGGTCGCCGCGCTCGAACTGCAGGCGGTATTTTTTCTGTAGCGCGACGCCGAGTTCGAGCGCGTCGATCGAATCGAGCCCGAGCCCTTCGTCGTTGAAAAGCAGCATGTCGTCGCCGATGTCCTCGGGACGGATTTCCTCGAGGTGCAGCACCTCGACGACGAGGCATTTCAACTCACGCAGCAAGTCGCTCATGGCCTTGGAGATGGTCAATGAAGAAGCGTTCTAGAACTTGGGTCAGGCTGCGCGCGCCGGCGCTCTTGGCGGGCAGCAGCGCGGCGGCCGAGGTGCACGGCAGCGCTTCCACGCTGATGCAGAAGGTGCGCGGCGGCATCTGGTACCACTTGGCGCCGCGCGAGAGCACGCGGGGCTCGCAGCGCAGGATTACCGGCAGGATCGGCACGCCGGTAGTGAGCGCGATGTGCGCGGCGCCGCGCACGAAGTGCAGCGGCGCGCCTGGCGCGCTGCGCGTGCCTTCGGGAAAGATGATGAGCGGCAGGCCCTGCGCCAGGCGCGCGGCACAGTCGGGAACCAGCGATTGCGGCTCGTCGTTGCGGATGTAGCCGGCGGCGCGGACGACGCCGCCCAGGAACGGGTTCGACCACAGCTTGCTCTTCACGACGCACACCGCGTCCGGGATGTGGGCGATCAGCACGACGATGTCGAGGTAGCTCGGGTGATTCGCGAGCACCAGCACGGCGCCGCTACGGCGCAGCGCCGTGAGATTTCGCGCTTCGATGCGCAGAATGCGCATCGCCTGCAGCAGGGCGAGCAGCGCGAGGAACGAATGGCGCACGAGTACCCGCGCACGCCGCTCGTGCGCTCGCCTTCCGCCGGGCAGGAGCCGCGCAAGCGGGAAAACGACGAGCGAGAAGCCGATGCCGCCGATGCCGAAGAGGGCGAAGCACGCGCCCGCCACCGCGCTACGCCAGGCCGCGCTAATCATGAGGTTCGGCCCTCCACGACCAGGCGCGCCCGGCGCCATGCCATGTCGACGCGAGGCCGTCGCCGAGGCAGGAGAGAAACGCCTGCGGCGCCGCCTCGGCTTCCTCCTCGACGTCGCTTGGCCGCCAGCTCATGACGACCGGGTGGGTCGCCTCCGCGGCGTCGAGCCGTACGGCGAGCGCATGCGCGACGCGAGGCGAATCGACGAGCGTCCGGTATACCGCAGGCGGTGGCTCGTCGGCGAAAGTCAGCACGACCGGCCCGTCGCCGTCGCCTGCCTGGGCGGCGGCTTCGATCAGCGCCATCGGCAAGGTGTCCTCGCCCGAGGCGAGCGCCGTGGCGGCCGAGCGGTCCTTGCGCGCGATGCCATAGAGGCCAATGGCCGCGTTCAGCACCGAGAGGCTGAACGCCATGGGCGAAGGCATCTCGTTTTGCGCCAGCTGGCCGAGGAGCTCGGCGCTGCGCGCGAGCTCGCCGTGGCGGGAGGCGAACACCGTACGCACGTCTTCCCCCGGCTTCACGCAGGCGTGTGCGACGTGCAAAGCGATGCGATCGAGTAACGACAGCCGTCGCCGGATCTGCGGATCGATGAAACCGACCTGCGGCGAGGCCTCTTGATCTGTCGCTCGCCAGACGGCCCACGAGACCACTGGCAAGGCGACCTGCGACTCCATGGAATTCCCCCCAACCCTACCGCGCTGCGCCGGCGCGGCCTTACTTTTTTTCGGCCCGGCGATGATACCCCGTTCAGCGGCGAGCGGTGTCCCAGCCGCGCCGCGAAAGGTGCCGCTCGTCAGTGGGCGTACCGCAGTGCCGGATAATCCGGCGCATTCACACCCGCGGCAATGAGGCACGCGATAATGAAGAGGATGTGGCGCATCGGGGTGGCGCTCCTCGTCGGAGCGTTGAGTGCAGGCGAGGCCTTGGCGCAGGGCTATCCATCGCGGCCCGTGCGCCTCGTGGTGCCGGCGAGCCCTGGCGGCGCGAGCGACCTCGTCGCGCGCATCCTCGCGCCTTCGCTCTCGGCCGAGCTCGGGCAGCCTTTCGTCGTCGAGAACCGCGTTACCTCGGGCGGCATCATTGCCACCCAGCAGGTCGCCGACGCGCCCGCCGACGGCCACACGCTGCTCGTCACCTTCGATACCTTCGCCGTCAACCCGTTTCTCTATCGCGAGCTGAAGTGGGACCCGTTGCGCGACTTCGCGCCCGTCATGCAGGTTTGCCGCTATCCGCAGGTGCTGGTGGTGCACCCGAGTCTCGGGGTGAAGACGGTCAAGGCGTTCGTGGCGCTCGCCAAGGAACGCGGCGCGAGCCTCAACTACGGCTCCGCCGGCCCCGCGTCCTCCAGCCGCCTCGCCTATGAGCTCTTCAAGCAGGTGGCGGGCATCGAGACCGTGCCGATCCACTATCGCGGCGGCGGGCCGGCGATGCAGGACCTGGTCTCCGGCCAGGTCCAGGTGATGCTCATTCAGGGCGGCGGCGCGATCGCGCAGCATGTGAAGGCCGGCAAGCTGGTCGCCCTTGCGGTCAGTACCGCCGAGCGCTCCAAGTTCTATCCAGGGCTGCCGACCATCGGCGAGACCTATCCCGGCTTCGAATCGCAGTCCTGGGCGGCGATCTTCGCCCCGGCGCAGACCCCCGGCCCGGTGCTCGAGCGCCTGCATGGCGCACTCGCGAAACTACTCGCCGATGGCGCGGTCCGCGAGCGCTTGGAAAGCCAGAGCTGCGAGATCATCGGCAGGAGCCCTGAAGCGCTCACCGAGCTCGTCAAATCGGAGCAGGCGAAGTGGGGCCGCCTGATCCGCGAGATGCACATCACCGTGGACTGATATGAGCGAGCGGCCTTACCCGGATCTGCACGAGCACCTGGAGGCGTTGGACAAGGCGGGGCTCCTGGTTCGCGTGTCGCGTGCGATCAACAAGGACACGGAGATGCATCCGCTCGTGCGCTGGCAGTTCCGCGGCGGCATCGCCGAGAAGGATCGCAAGGCGTTCCTGTTCAGCCAGGTCACCGACGGCAAGGGACGTAAGTACGACATTCCCGTAGTGGTCGGCGCGCTGGCCGCGAGCCGCGAGATCTATCGCATCGGCATGGGCTGCCCGCTGGAGAAGATCAATGAGGTGTGGACCCGCGCGATCGCGCAGCCGGTTGCGCCGCGGGTGGTGACCAAGGCACCCTGCCAGGAGCAGGACGTGTCCGGGCTGGAAGCGCTGCCGATCCCGATTTCGACGCCGGGGTGGGACATCGCGCCCTTCACCACGCTCTCGCAATACATCACCAAGGATCCCGAGACCGGCGTGCAGAACATGGGCATCTACCGGGGGCAGGTGAAGGCGCCGCGGCGCCTGGGCATGAACCCGTCGCTCGAGCTGCGGCCGGGCATCTACACCCACTGGCGCAAGGCGCGCGAGCGCAAGCAGAAGCTCGCCGCCGCCGTGATCCTGGGCGCGCCGCCGTGCGTCGCCTTCACGTCGGCGCAGAAGGTGCCGGAGACGATCGACGAGCTTCACGTCGCCGGCGGCCTGGTCGGCGCGCCGATCAACGTCGTCAAGGCGAAGACCGTCGACCTCCTCGTCCCGGCGGAGGCGGAGATCGTCGTCGAGGGCTACATCGACACCGAGTTCCTCGAGCCGGAGGCGCCGTTTGGCGAGTCGCACGGACACGTGAACCTGCAGGAATACAACGCGTTCATGGAGGTGACCTGCATCACGCGCCGGCGCGACGCCGTCCTCACCTCGATCATTTCGCAGGTGACGCCGAGCGAATCCAGCCTGATCAAGCGAGTCGCGCTCGAGCCGCTCTATACCCAGCACCTGCGCCACGCGCTCGGCATCCAGGGCGTGAAGCGCGTGTCGATGCATGAGCCGCTCACCAACCTGCGCAAGGTCGTGGTGTTGATCCTGGAACGCAACATGCCGCGCACCGAGATCTGGCGCGCGCTGTATGGCGCCGCGGCATGGAACCGCGCCGCCGGGAAATACATCATCGCGGTGAACGACGACATCGATCCGGACAATGCCGATGCGCTCCTCTGGGCAATGTCCTACCGCGCGAATCCGGCGCTCGACCTGGAAATCCTGCGGCATCGCGACCAGGGTCACGGGCCGCGCAGCCAGCGCAACGACGGCGAGGACGCCTCGGTGCTGATCGATGCGACCTTGAAGGAGGACTTCCCGCCGATCTCGCTCCCGAAGCGCGAATACATGGAGCGAGCGCGCGCCATCTGGGAGGAGCTCGGCCTGCCGGCGTTGAAGCCGGAGACGCCCTGGTACGGCTATAGCCTCGGTGAGTGGCCGGCCGACCTCGACGAAGCCGCCGCGGCGGCCGTCAGCGGCGACTACTTCACGACGGGCGAGAAGCTCATCGCTCGCCGCCGCCGCGACGTGCCGATGAATACGGAGGTGCGCACGCTGGGCGGCGCGCACACCGAATCCGACGAATGATGCGCATGCTCGGCTTCCTGCTGTTGATGGCCACGGGGGCGGCGCTCGCGCAGAGTGGCGGCCTGCCGATACGCGAGGGGCTGCCGACGCTGGCGCCGATCCTGGAGAGGGTGACGCCGGCGGTGGTCAATATCGCCGTGCTGCAGAAGAGCCCGGAAGATCAGAATCCGATGCTGCGCGACCCCTTCTTCCGCCGCTTCTTCGGCATGCCGCAGCAAAGCGAGCCGCAGATCGCCGCGGGCTCGGGCGTCATCGTCGATGCAAAGAACGGCTACGTCATCACCAACGCCCACGTGGTGAAGGATGCACGCGAGATCCAGATCACGCTGAAGGACAATCGCCGCCTGCCGGCGAAGCTGGTCGGCGCCGATCCGGGCACGGATATCGCGCTCCTGCGGGTGGAGCCGAGAAACCTGGTGGACGCGAAGTGGGGCGACTCCGACGGGCTGCAGGTTGGCGACTTCGTCATGGCGATCGGCAATCCGTTCGGGCTCGGCCAGACCGCCACTTCCGGCATCGTCTCGGCGCTCGGGCGCAGTGGCCTTTCGGTCGAAGGCTACGAGCACTTCATCCAGACCGACGCGCCGATCAACCCGGGCAATTCCGGCGGCGCCCTCATCAACCTCAGGGGCGAGCTGATCGGCATCAACTCGGCGATCATCGGTCCGGCGGGCGGCAACGTCGGCATCGGCTTCGCCGTGCCTTCGGTCATGGCGCGCGCGGTGATGGACCAGTTGATCAAGTTCGGCGAGGTGAAGCGCGGGCGCCTGGGCATCGCCATGCAGCCGCCGGTCGGCGTTACCGAAGGGGCGCAAATCGCCGAGGTCGAGCCGAGCTCGCCGGCCGCGACCGCGGGCCTCAGGAAGGGCGATATCGTCACCGCGCTCAACGGCCATCCGGTGCGCGGCCCGGCCGAGCTGCGCGCACGCCTGGGGGTGGTGCCTGCCGGCGAGACGGTTGAGCTCAAGATCCAGCGCGGCAAGGAAACGCAGGTGGTGAAGGCGCGCATCGCCGAGGTCGAGAAGGGGCAGGCCGCCGGCGGCCAATCGCTGCCGGAACTCAGCGGCGCCGCGCTCACCGAAGTCGAGCGGCGCGGCCTGCCCGGCAAGAACCGCGCGGTCGGCGTGACCGCCGTCGAGCCCGGCTCGCCCGCCTTTAGCCACGGCATCCGCGCCGGCGACATCATCATCGGCGTCAATCAGCGGCGCGTCACGAGCGTCCAGGAGCTCGCCAAGGCGCTGCGCGCATCGGGGCGCCTCGCGGTCAACGTGGTGCGCGGCGACTTCCTGCTGACGATCCAGCTGCGCTAGCTATTCGTGCGAGCGCGCGATTTTCTTCACGTCCGGGAGGCGGCGTAGCGAGCGCATGACGCGCGCGAGGTGCTGGCGGTTCGCCACCTCGATGACGAGGTGCATGGTAGTGAAGAGCGCGCGGTCTTCCTCGGTGGCGATCGAGTCGATGTTGGAACCCGCCTCCGCGATCTGCGAGGCGACCCGCGCGAGCACGCCTCGCTGGTTCTCCACCGTGACGTGGATCGCCGCCTGGAAAAGGCGCGTGATGCGCGGATCCCATTCGACGTCGATCCACTGGTCGGGCTCGTTCTTGCGCGAGCGCACGATCGCCTGGCAGGCCGACTGGTGCACGACGAGGCCCTGGCCCTTCTTGATCGAGCCGATGATCGCGTCGCCCGGGATCGGCCGGCAGCAGGTGGCGAGCTGCACGGCCATGCCCTCGGTACCGCGAATGGTCACGCTCGTGCCGAGCGTTTCCTCGCGGTGCGGGTCGGCATGCTTGAGCAGCCGCCGCGCTACGACGGCCGGCAGGCGTTTGCCGAGACCGATGTCGGCTAGCAGTTCCTCCTTGGAGCGCGCGCCGCCATCGCGCACCACGCGCTCCCAGCTCGCATCGTCCGCTTCCGAAAGTGAGCCTTTCAGCGCGCGCAGCGCCTGATCGAGCAGGCGCTCGCCCAGGCTCGCCGACTCCTCGTACTGCATGGTCTTCAGGAAGTGGCGGATGTTCGAGCGCGCCTTGCCCGTGCGCACGTACTGGAGCCAGCCGGGATTGGGCTTGGCATGGCTCGCGGTAATGATCTCGACGCGATCGCCGCTCCTCAGCTCCTGACGTAGCGGCACCAGCTCGCCGTTCACCTTGGCGGCGACGCAGCGGTTGCCGATGTCCGTGTGCACGGCGTAGGCGAAATCCACCGTCGTCGCGCCGCGGGGGAGGGAGAGAATTTTTCCCTTCGGCGTGAAAACGTATACCTCGTCGGGGAATAGGTCGACCTTGACGTGCTCGAGGAACTCGCGCGGGTCGCCCGACTGGTTCTGGATCTCGAGTAGCGACTGCAGCCACCGGTGGGTCTGCTTCTGCAGGTCCGAGAGCTGGTCGGTCTCGTCCTTGTACAGCCAGTGCGACGCCACGCCGGACTCCGCCAGGCGATGCATCTGCTCGGTGCGGACCTGCACTTCCACCGGCACGCCGTAGGGCCCGATCAGGTCGGTGTGGATCGATTGGTAGCCGTTCGCCTTGGGGATGGCGATGTAATCCTTGAACTTGCCGGGGATCGGCTTGAAGAGCGAATGCAGCGCGCCCATGGCGAGGTAGCAGTTCGGCACGTCCTTGACGACGACGCGGATGCCGAAGATGTCGTGCACCTCGGAGAAGGTGAGGTGCTTCTCGATCATTTTGCGGTAGGTGGAATACACATGCTTCTCGCGTCCCTGGACGGTAGCGTCGATGCCGCCATCGGCCAGCTTCTTCTTCACCGCGTCGAGCGTCTTGCCGATCATCTCGCGACGGTTGCCGCGCGCTGCCTTGATGGCGCGTGCAAGCACGCGGTAGCGCATCGGATACAGGTGCGCGAATGCGAGCTCCTGCAGCTCGTGGTAGAGAGTGTTGAGGCCGAGGCGGTTGGCGATCGGCGCATAGATCTCCATCGTCTCGCGCGCGATACGGCGCCGCTTGGCGGGCGGCACCGCGCCGAGCGTGCGCATGTTGTGCAGGCGATCGGCGAGCTTGATCAGGATGACGCGCACGTCGCGCGCCATCGCCAGCAGCATTTTTCGGAAGTTCTCGGCCTGCACGTGCTCGGCCGACTGGAACTCGATCCGGTCGAGCTTCGAGACGCCGTCGACGAGGTCCGCCACCGGCTTGCCGAAGGTGTCCGAGATCTCGTCCTTCGTGACCGACGTGTCCTCGGTGACGTCGTGCAGTAGTGCGGCCATCAGCGTCTGCCCGTCGAGGTGCCAGCCGGCGAGGATTTCGGCGACGGCGAGCGGGTGCGAGATGTACGGGTCCCCCGACTGGCGGGTCTGGCCGGCGTGCGCCGCTTCGGAGAAGCGGTAGGCCTCTTCCAGGCGTGCCACGTCCTTCGGCCTGAGATAGCCGAAGCGTTCGGACTCCGACAAGAGCGGGGCGGTGGCCGCCATGCGGCTCAATTTACCCGACTGGCCGCAGAGTTGCGTGCTACAAGCCCGGCGGGGCGGCCGGCGTGGCGTTCCTCTTCAGAACCTCGGTGCCGACCTTGCCGGTCGCAATCTCGCGAAGGGCGATCACGGTCGCTTTGTCGCGGTTGGGCTCGACGAGCGGCGAGGCGCCGGCGCCGAGCTGGCGCGCGCGATAGGTCGCCGCGAGCGTCAGCTGGAAGCGGTTCGGAATTCTCTTCAGGCAATCGTCGACGGTGATACGAGCCATACGGGTGCGCTTTCAGGATTAGGCGCGCTCGCGTTCGATGATGCTCGCGAGCTCGCGCCGGGCGGTTTCGAAGTCTTTGTTAATTATAGCGTATTTGAATTCGCCAGCGTGGGCCAGCTCCTCTTTGGCGTTCGCCACGCGCTGGCGGATCACCGCCTCGCTGTCCTGACCGCGCGAGCGCATGCGTCGCTCGAGCTCTTCCACCGACGGCGGCAGGATGAAGATGCCGACGCAGTCGGGGTAGAGCCCGCGCACCTGTTGCGCCCCCTGCCAGTCGATCTCGAGGATCAGGTCCTCGCCTTTCGTCAGCGCGTCGAGGATGACCCGCTTTGCCGTGCCGTAGTGGTTGCCGTGCACTTCGGCGCTCTCGAGAAACTCGCCGCGGCTTTGCATTGCGCGAAAGGTCGTGACGTCGACGAAGTGGTAATCGACGCCCTCTTTCTCGCCCGGGCGCGGCGCACGCGTGGTGTACGACACGGAGATCTTGAGCGTCGGGTCGTCGCGCATCACTGCGTCGATCAACGACGTCTTGCCGGCGCCCGAGGGCGCGGTGACGACGAACAGCCTCCCCTTGCGCTTGCCGCGCCCTGCGATCATTCGATGTTCTGCACCTGCTCGCGCATTTGCTCAATCAGGAGCTTCAGCTCCAGAGCGCAATCGGAGATCTCCTGGCTCGCGGCCTTGGAGGCAAGCGTGTTCGCCTCGCGGTTCAGTTCCTGCGCGATGAAATCGAGGCGCTTGCCGACAGCGCCGCCGCCTTTGAGCGTGAGCTCGACCTCGCCGAAATGGGCGTTGAGGCGCGTGAGCTCCTCGTCCACGTCCGCCTTGGAGGCGAACACCGCCAGCTCCGCGCGCACGCGGTCGTCGTCCGCGGAGCCGAGAGCTTCGCGCAGTCGCTCGGCGAGCTTCGCCTGGTAGGCGGCGAGCGACTGCGGCACGAGCGGCGCCACGTCCGCCAGCCGCCGGCGCATCGCGGTGATCCGCTCGCCGACCGCGGTGGCGAGCTTCATGCCTTCTCGTGTGCGCGAGGCGACGAGCTCGTCGAGCGCCTGGCGACAGAGCGCGGCGGCGAGGCGGCGCGTCTCGGCCTCGTCGAGCGGCGCCTCGCTCATGACGCCCGGCCAGCGCAGCACGTCGGCGATGCGAAGCGGCGCGGCGTGCGGCATTTCCTTTTGCACCTGCGAGGCAAGCTCGCGAAGCTGCGCGAGCGCCTCGGTGTTCAGTTGTCCGGTGGCGAGGCCCGAGGCCTCGTTAAGAAACACGCGGCAATCGAGCTTGCCGCGCGAGACGCGAGCCGCAACGAGCTCACGCAGCGTCGGCTCGAGCACGCGCAGCTCGTCGGCGATGCGAAATTGCAGATCGAGAAAGCGCGCATTCACCGAGCGCAGCTCGACCGAGAGCCGGCCGCGCGGCGTCTCGGCGCTCGCCGCGGCAAAGCCCGTCATGCTCTGGATCATTCGTTATCATAGGAGGAGATGGCGTCCCAAGCCAATCAAGCGCTGCCCGCGGGAAGCCGCCTCGAGAACTATCGCATCGTGCGCACGCTCGCCTCGGGCGGCTTTTCTTTCGTCTATCTCGCACACGACGAGAACGAGGCGCCGGTGGTCATCAAGGAGTATCTGCCTGCGACGCTTGCCGTGCGCGTCGACGGCGAAGCCTCGCCCAAGGTGGCATCGGCCGATCTCGCACGCTTTCGCTCCGGCATGAAGTCCTTCTTCGAGGAAGGGCGCGCGCTTGCTCGCCTGCAGCACCCGAACGTGGTGCGCGTCGTCAATTTTTTCCGCGCCAACGACACGGTGTATCTCGTCATGCGCTACGAGCGCGGCCGCACGCTCGAGAGCCATATCCGCGCGCGGCGCGGCCTGCCCGACGAAGTATGGGTGCGCTCGACCTTCGCGCAGCTCCTGAACGGCTTGCGCGAAGTGCATTCCAACAAGCTCCTGCACCTCGATATCAAGCCGGCAAACGTGTATTTGCGCGACGATGACTCGCCGATCTTGCTCGACTTCGGCGCGGCGCGTCAGACGCTCTCGGCGGAGGGCGTGAAGCTGCCGCCGACGTACACGCTCGGCTACGCGGCGCCGGAGCAATACGCGCGCCGCGGCGAGCTCGGTCCGTGGACCGACATCTATTCCGTGGGCGCGACTGTCTATTCGTGCTTCGCCGGCGCGGGTCTGCAGCCGGCGCACGAGCGGCTGGCGAAGGATCGCCTCGCGCCGGCACGTCGCGCCTGGGCCGAGCGCTATTCCGCGGTGCTCCTCGACACCGTCGACTGGTGCCTGCGGCTCAATCACCTCGAGCGCCCGCAGAGCGTGCTCGCGCTACAGAAGGCGCTGCTCGGCGAGAAGGAGCCGGAGCACCGCGGCAAGGCTCCGCTCTTGCAACGCGCCTTCAAGATCGGCCGCAAATGAAATACGCCCTGCACCAGGCAAGCCGCATCGGCGGCCGGCGCGTGAACCAGGACCGCGTCGGCTATTGGGCGACGCCGGAATGCCTGCTGATGACCGTGGCCGATGGCCTCGGCGGCCATCCGCATGGCGAAGTGGCGGCCGAGATCGCCGTCGGGCTCCTCGGCGCCGCCTTTGAGCGCGAGGCGCGGCCGCGGCTCGCGCAGCCGATGCAATTCCTGAACCACACGATCGCCGCGGCGCATGCGGCGATCGTGCGCGAGGGCGCGAAGCGCCGGCTGGTCGATACGCCGCGCACGGTGCTCGTCGCGTGCGTGGTGCAGGACGGCGAAGCCTGGTGGACGCATGTCGGCGACAGCCGCCTGTACCTGATTCGCGATGGCCGTATCCTGCACCGCACGCGCGACCACACGGTGGTGCAGCAGCTCGTCGATTCGGGCCGCATCCGCGAGGAGGCGATGACCACGCACCCCGAGCGCAATCGCCTTCTGCAATGCCTCGGCGGCTACGAGTCGCCACGGCCCGAGGCACCGAGCCGCGAGCGCCTTGCCGAGCACGACTTCCTGCTCCTTTGCTCCGACGGCTTCTGGAATCCGCTCACCCAGCGACAGGTGCTGCACCTGCTCGCGACGCGGGAACTCGAGCAGGCGGTGACCGACCTCGTGCACCTCGCCGAAATCCGCGCGGGCCCCGATAGCGACAATGTCTCCGTCGTCGCCATGCGCTGGGGAGAAGCGGCCGCTTCCGTAGCGGCCGTGCCGGAAAGCGAGCGCACCGTCGTGCAGGACCTTACGGCCACCGATCTCGATTTCATGCGCGTCTCGGATGAGGACATCGAGCGCGCCATCGCCGAGCTGAAAGCCGTGCTTCGCAAGAGCTCGTCTTCTTGAGACCTTCCGGACGCCGGCCGGACGAGCTGCGGCCCGTGCGCATTCACCGGCGCTACACCAAGCACGCCGAGGGCTCGGTGCTCGTGCAATTCGGCGATACGCACGTGCTTTGCACCGCCACCGTAGAAGAACGCGTGCCGCCGTTCCTGAAAGAGAGTGGTCGCGGGTGGGTCACGGCGGAATACGGCATGCTGCCTCGCTCGACCAACACGCGCACCGACCGCGAGGCGGCGCGCGGCAAGCAGAGCGGGCGCACGCAGGAGATCCAGCGGCTGATCGGCCGGTCGCTGCGTGCGGTCGTGGACCTCGCCTCGCTCGGGCCGCGCACCGTGCAGCTCGACTGCGATGTACTGCAGGCCGACGGCGGTACGCGCACGGCGGCGATTACCGGTGCCTTCGTCGCCCTGCACGACGCCCTCGACTGGCTCGGGGAGCGCGGCCTGATCCGCAGCCGTCCGCTCCGCGATTTCGTCGCCGCCATCTCCGTCGGCATGCATCAAGGCAGGCCGGTGCTCGACCTCGACTACGCCGAGGACGCGGCGTGCGGCTGCGACATGAATGTCGTCATGACCGGCGCCGGCAACTTCGTCGAGGTGCAGGGCACCGCCGAAGGAGAAGCCTTCGCCCGCGCCCAGCTCGACGAGTTGCTCGCGCTCGCCGAGCGCGGCATTCGCGAGCTGATCGCGCACCAGCGGAGCGCGCTTGGCCTCGCCTGAGCTCCTCGACTACTACCGGCGGCGGGCGCGCGAATACGAGGCGATCTACGCCAAGCGCGAGCGCCAGGCCGATCTCGCGCGGCTCGGCACGCGCATTCCGCAGCGCCTCGCGGGTCGCCGCGTGCTCGAAGTCGCCTGCGGCACCGGCTACTGGACCGTGCTCGTCGCCAGGAGCGCCGCGAGCGTCGTCGCCACGGACGCGGCCGAGGAGCCGATGCGCATCGCCATGTCCAAGGATTACGGCGGCGCCAATGTGCGCTTCGAGATCGCCGACGCCTATGCGCTCGGCGACACGCTCGGCCGCTTTGACGCCGCGCTCGCGGTGTTCTGGTGGTCGCACGTGCCGCTCGGCCGCGTCGACGATTTCCTGGCCTCGTTCCACCGCCGCCTCGAGCCCGGCGCGCGCGTGCTGCTCATGGACAACCTTTACATCGCCGGCTCGAGCACGCCGATCGCCGAGCGCGACGCCGAGGGCAATACGTACCAGCGCCGCAGCCTCTCCGACGGCAGCGAAAACCGGGTACTGAAGAATTTTCCAAGCGAGGCAGATCTGCGCGCCTCGCTCGCGCCGCACGTCCGCGCTTTCGCCTACGAGCCGCTCGAGTACTACTGGCTCGTCGAATACACGCTGAAGTGAAGGTCGTCGTCGCCTCCAACAATCCCGGCAAGCTGCGGGAGCTGCAAGCGATCCTCGCGCCGGCACTCGAGCTCGTGCCGCAGTCGGCGCTTGGCATCGCCGAAGCCGACGAGCCGCACGACACTTTCGTCGAGAACGCGCTCGCCAAGGCTCGGCATGCGAGCCAGGCGGCGAAGCTTCCGGCGCTCGCCGACGATTCGGGCCTTTGCGTCGATGAGCTCGCCGGCGAGCCGGGCGTGCATTCGGCCTATTACGCGGGCCGGGAGGGCAGCCGGGATGAGCGCGATGCGCGCAACAACGCGAAATTGCTCGCGAGCCTCGGCGAGCGCCGCAGCGCCTACTATTGCTGCCTGATGGTGTTCCTGCGCCGCGCCGAGGACCCGCGCCCGCTCATCGCCGAGGGCATCTGGCGCGGGGAGATCGCGCGCTCGCCGCGCGGCAGCGAGGGCTTCGGCTACGACCCTCTTTTCCTGCTGCCGGCGCTCGGCCGGACCGCCGCCGAGCTCTCGCCCGCCGAGAAGAATCGCATCAGCCATCGCGCGCTCGCCGCACGCGGGCTCCTCGAATTGCTGCATGCCGCAGATCGCGCTTGAGCGGCCGCTCGAGGTGCATTTCAGCGCGTTGCCGCCGCTCGCGCTCTATGTGCACATTCCCTGGTGCGTGCGCAAATGCCCGTATTGCGATTTCAATTCGCACGAGCGCGCCGAGCCGCTGCCGGAACGCGAGTATGTCGGCAAGCTGATCGCCGATCTCGAGTCGCTGCTGCCTTCGGTGTGGGGCCGGCGCTTGACGAGCGTGTTCATCGGCGGCGGCACCCCGAGCCTCTTTTCTCCGGTGGCGATCGATGAGCTGCTTGCGGCCGTGCGCGCGCGGCTGCCGCTCGATCCCGGCGCCGAGATCACGCTGGAAGCGAACCCGGGCACGGTGGAGGCGGCGCGCTTTCGCGGCTTTCGCGAGGCCGGCGTGAACCGCATCTCGCTCGGCGTGCAGAGCTTCGATGACCGCATGCTCTCGGCACTCGGCCGCATACATGGCGCCGCCGAGGCACACAACGCGGTCGATACGGCGCTCGCGAGTTTCGACAACGTCAACATCGACCTCATGTACGGGCTCCCCGCACAAACAGTGGACATGGCGGGGCACGATATCCGCGCGGCACTCGCGACCGGGGTGCCGCATGTCTCGGCCTATCAGCTCACGATCGAGCCCAATACAGTCTTCTATCGCCGCCCGCCGGCGCTGCCCGCGCACGATGACTGCGCCGATATGCAGCTCGCCGTGGAGGAAGCATTGGCTGAGGCCGGCTATGAGCACTATGAAACCTCGGCCTTCGCGCGGCCCGGCCGTCGCTGTCGGCACAACCTCAACTATTGGGAGTTTGGCGACTACCTCGGCATCGGCGCCGGCGCGCACGGCAAGGTCAGCTTCCCCGACCGCGTGACCCGGCACGAGCGCATCAAGCAGCCGCGCGATTACCTCGCTGGCGGCTCGACGCTGGCACGCGAATTCACCGTGCCGCCCGAGGAATTGCCGTTCGAATTCATGCTGAACGCGCTGCGGCTGATCGAAGGCTTCCCGATCGCGCTGTTCGGCGAGCGCACAGGTCTGCCCTTCATTGGCGTCGTCAAGCAGCTCGAGGATGCGGAGCGTCGCGGCCTCGTGCAGCGCGACTGGCAGCGGGTGCGGCCGACCGAGCGTGGGCGGCTCTTCCTCAACGAGCTCCTGGACCTCTTTGTCGGCGACGGAAATAGAGATCGCGAATCGGGTGCCCCAGTCGCGCTCCACGTGACGCGAACTTCGTCTCCGGCCGGGCGGTAAGGCCGCGCTCCGCCGGCTCGAGCAACGGCTCGCTGCTGAAAACCGCCTGCATCTGCTCGGCGTATTCGGGCCAGTCCGTCGCGGCATGCAGCACGCCGGCGGGTGCGAGCTTCCGCGCCATGAGCGCCGCAGTCTCGGGCTGTACCAGCCGCCGCTTGTGATGGCGCTTCTTCGGCCAGGGGTCGGGAAAGAAAAGGTGGATCGCCGCCAGGCTTTCGTCGGCGATCATCTGCCGTAGCACTTCCACCGCGTCGTGACGGATGACGCGCACGTTGCGGAGGCTCTCGCGCTCGATGGCATTCAGGAGGCTGCCGACACCGGGCCCGTGCACCTCGACGGCGATGAAGTCGGCCTCGGGATGCGCCTTGGCGATGGCGACCGTCGTTTCGCCCATGCCGGAGCCGATCTCCAGCGCTAGAGGCGCGTGGCGCGCAAAGAGGCTCTGCGGCGCGATGGGCCGCTCGGCGAACGCGATGCCGTAACGGGGATAAAGCTGCTCGAGTGCCCGGCTCTGCGCCGGCGTCGTCCTGCCTTGGCGCAGGACGTAGCTGCGGATGGGGCGCTTCAGGCTGCCTTGGACGAGATCTTGCCGTCGGTGGGCGAGCTCGGCGCCGCCGAGTAGAGCTTTTTCGGCATGCGGCCGGCGAGGAAGGCTTCGCGACCCGCTTCCACCGCTTTTTTCATCGCGCGCGCCATCAGCACCGGATTCTTGGCCGCGGCGACCGCGGTGTTCATCAGGACGCCGTCGCAGCCAAGCTCCATCGCCACCGCGGCGTCGGAGGCCGTGCCGACTCCCGCGTCCACGAGGACCGGCAGCTTCACCTTGTCGATGACGAGTTGCAGGTTCCAGGGATTGAGAATGCCCATGCCCGAGCCGATGAGCGAGGCGAGAGGCATTACCGCGACGCAGCCGGCGGCTTCGAGCATCTGCGCCTGGATCGGGTCGTCGGAGCAATACACCATCACCTTGAAACCTTCTTTCACGAGCTGCTCCGCCGCCTTCAGCGTCTCGGGCATGTTCGGGTACAGCGTGTGCGGATCGCCCAGCACTTCAAGCTTCACCAGATCATGTCCATCGAGGAGCTCGCGCGCAAGGCGCAGCGTGCGCACCGCATCCTGCGCGTTGTAGCAACCGGCGGTGTTTGGCAGGTAGGTGAATTTCGACGGCGGCAGGAATTCAAGTAGGCTCGGCTCGCCGCGGGTCTGGCCAATGTTGGTGCGCCGGATGGCGACCGTTACGATCTGCGCGCCCGAGGCTTCCACGGCAGCGCGCGTTTCGGCGAAGTCCTTGTACTTACCCGTGCCGATGAGGAGACGCGAGCTGTAACTCTTGCCTGCAATGACCAGGGTATCGTTCATCAGCCGCCTCCCACCGCGACGACGATTTCCAGCTCGTCGCCATCGGCGATCACCGTCTGCGCATGGGCGCTGCGCGGCACGATCTCGCCGTTGCGCTCGACGGCCACTTTCTTACCCGCCATGTCGAGGCTTGCGAGCAGCGAGGCGACATCGAGCGGCGCCTCGAAGCGCCGTGCCGCGCCGTTTACGGTGATCACGATCATGTGCAAATTTTACCGCGCTAGGGCTGGTAGACGATGGCGCGCACCGGCGTCGGGTTGTAGTCGTTCACCGGGTTGTTGACCTGCGGGCAGTTGGAGATCACCGCGAGCGCATCCATCTCGGCGCGCAAGTCCACGTAGTCGCCGGGCTTGGAGAGGCTCGGTCCCATGTCCATCGCGCCGTCGCGCCCGACGGGCACATACATGAAGAAGTTGAGGTTGGCGACCATGTCGCGCGGCCCCATGCCGTAGCGCGCGAGCTGCTGCAGGAAATTTGCGCGGCAGTTCGGATCCTGCGGCTTGCCGTAGCGCTTGCGGTTGAGGGCGGATGAGCAACAGCCACCGATCGTGTCGTGATTGCCGCACGTATCGTCGGTCACGGTGAAGAGCGCGTTGCAGTTGACCGAGTAAAGTACGGTGTCTTTGCGGATGAAGATATTGCCGTTGATCTTCATGGTGTCCGCGGCGGCGTAGCGATCTTCGTAATCGGCGGCGTTGTAGCAGAGGAAATCGACGGCCTGTCTTCCCTCGAGGTCGATCAGGCGCAGCACCTGTCCTTTGCCGATCTCGCGGCTCCAGCCGGCGCGTGCCGCGATCACCTCATTCGAAATCACCATGCCGGGGATTTGCTCCCACTGTGCGCTCATGACCGTAGCCTAGCGCACTGTGTAGAATCGGCGGCGCCGCGGGTGTAGTTCAATGGCAGAACATCAGCTTCCCAAGCTGAATACGTGGGTTCGATTCCCATCACCCGCTCCAGGCCTGGAAGGGAGATATGGCCGGCGAAGCGACGCGAACGGTGCTGTTCGCCGATGTCAGCGGCAGCACGCAGCTCTACGAGAGCGCCGGCGACGAGGCGGCGGCGAAGGCCATCGCGCAATGCGTGCGCACGCTGCGCGAAGTGACCGAATCGTCCGGCGGCGAGGTGGTCAAGGAGATCGGCGACGAAGTCATGACCACCTTTTCCACTGCGGACGCCGCGGCGAACGCCGCGACGCGCATGCATCTCGCGGTCGAGGCGCTCCCCCTTGTCGGCGCGACCAAGCTCGCGCTGCGCATTGGCTTTCACACCGGGCCGGTGATCCGGCGTGATGATGATCTTTTCGGCGACACGGTGAACCTCGCCTCGCGTATCGCCGGACAGGCTGCCCGGGGCCAAGTGCTCACGTCACAGGAGACGGCGGCGCTCCTGAGCCCGGCGGTGCGCAGCTTGACGCGTGCGCTCTATGCCGTCGAGCTCAAGGGCAAGGCCGAAAGCGTCGCCTTGTGCGAGCTTGTCTGGCGGCAGAGTCCCGATGTGACCGACATGGCCGGCAGCACCGTCGACTTGGCGATCGGTCAGCTGTGGCTCAAGCATCGTGGCGCGGAAGTGACAGGCTGGGAAACGATCGTGCGCATCGGCCGCGACAAGGAGTGCCATGTGATCGTCGCGAGCGAAAACGCCTCCCGGCAGCATTGCACGATCGAGCGGCGTCGCGAGAAGTTCGTGCTACGCGATCACAGCACGAACGGCACGTACCTTACGGTGGAGGGCGAGCGGGAGCTGGTGCTGCACCGCGAAGAGTACGTGCTGCGCGGCCACGGCTGGATCAGCTGCGGCGAGCCGCGCTCGCAGTCCGAGGATGCGATCGAGTACTACTGCGAGTAGCTAGGCGCTCAAGCGCCGCGCTTCGGAGAAGTGCTTGCGCCAGTAAGGTGAGTCGAGGCGGTCGCGCCGCACGCTCTTGCCGGAGGACGGTGCGTGCACCATCTCAGCCCCGCCGACGTAGATCGCGACGTGGCCGTTTTTCTTTCCCTGCTGATCGAAAAATATGAGGTCGCCGGGCCGCAGCTCCGATAGGCTGACGCGCTTGCCGAGGTGTCGCTGCTGCTCCGTGTTGTGCGGCAGCGTGACCCCGGCTTGGCGGTAGCTGTAGAGGACCAGTCCGCTGCAATCGAAGCCTTTCGGACTTGTGCCGCCATAGCGGTACGGCGCGCCTACCTGTTTCATCGCCGCAGCCGCGGCGCGCTCAGGCGCAGTCGGCGCTGCCACCGCAGCGCTCTCGAGCAGCGCGAGAGCGCAGGTGAACAAGAGGAGCCGGAAAGTGACCATGGCGGCGACCATCCTCGCATGATGTCACTACGTCAGCCCACGACTTACGTCACAAGCGAAAACGGCCGCACATGGCGGCCGTCGATCCCCGAACCGCTCGCCTATTGCGGCGGCGCGACCTTTTCCCAGACGGTGGTGGTCCGGGTCATCGTGCCATCCATGGCGGACGCGGCGGCCTCGTTCACCATCGTCAGGCGGCGGCCATCAATCTTGATCTCCCGCACGGCCGCACGCTCGGGCACTTCGTTGTGCACCACGTCGAACGTGTACATGAGCTTGTTGCCCGCGAGCTTGTAGGTGCCAGCGTAGGCGTTCATGGAGTTGAAGAGCGCGATGCGCTCCTGGTCTGTCATCTTCGCCACGCTGGCGGGCTTCGGCCGCTTTTCATTGACGATCACGCTGATCATCCGCCCGTCGGGCGCGAGGTGCAGGTAACCCCTCGGCGCCTTACCGCGCGGTTCCTCGACCTTGCCGTCTGCGTTCTTGCGGCTCAAGCTCATGAGTTTCCAGGTGCCGTGCAAGTCCTTGTCGGCCGCGAGAGCCGCGTAGGGAATTGCCAGTGCCACTGCAGTAGCCAGTACCGCGGATTTCATGGTGGGTCCTCCTCCGGGATGCGGGCTTGGCGCCCGCCGGTCGGTTATACCCCTTCGCTCGGCAAAGACAACAAGGTGCTACATTGCGGCGCAAATGCCGTTCTCCGTCGAAGGGAAGCTCGTCGTCGCGATCTCGTCGCGGGCGCTGTTCGACTTCGAGGAGGAGAACCGCGTCTTCGAGCGCGACGGTGAGGCGGCCTACGTCGCGCTGCAATATGCGCGGCTCGACGTGCCGGCGCGCGAAGGCGTGGCATTTCCCCTGGTGAAGAAGCTGCTCGCGTTCAATACACCGCACGCGCAGCGCGTCGAGGTCGTGATCCTCTCCAAGAACGACCCGGTGTCCGGCCTGCGCGTCTTCCGCTCGGCCAAGCTCGCCGGCCTCGCCATCGAGCGCGGCGTGTTTACCCGCGGACGCTCGCCCTACCGCTATCTCGATGCGCTGAAGGCGAATCTTTTCCTCTCGGCGAACGAAGCCGATGTCATGGGCGCGCTCGAGGCGAACTGCCCGGCGGCGCGTGTCTACCCTGAATCGCGCCAGGAGGCGAGCCGTCACGCCGATGAGCTGCGCATCGCCTTCGATGGCGATGCGGTGCTCTTCTCCGATGAAGCCGAACGTGTCTATCAACGCGACGGCCTCGACGCCTTTGCCCGGCATGAGGCGATGAACGCGCTGCAGCCGCTGCCGCCGGGGCCGTTCAAGCCGCTCCTCGAGGCCCTGCACCGGCTGCAGGCGGCCGCAGGCACAGACGTGCCGATCAAGGTGCGCACGGCGCTCGTCACCGCGCGCAGCGCGCCGGCGCACGAGCGGGCGGTGCGCACGCTGATGGAGTGGAACATCGCGGTAGACGAGCTCATGTTCCTCGGCGGCCTCGACAAGGGCAGCTTCCTCAAGGCGTTCGAGCCGGACTTTTACTTCGACGATCAGCGCGGCCACGTCGACTCGGCGCGCGCCTACGTCGCGGCCGGGCACGTCCCTTTCGGTGTAGCGAACCTGCGTTAAGAAATCGGGGTCAGAGCTCTATTTAAATCGGGCTCTGACCCCGATTTCTAGATTCTTCCCGATTTCTAGATTCTTCCTTCTTCAATCGCGTGGCAGGCGACGCCGTCGACGAACGCCGGCACCTCGCGCCGGCAGCGCTCGTTGGCATGCGGGCAGCGCGGATGAAAAGTGCAGCCGGTGGGCGGCGCGAGTGGATTGGGAACCTCCCCGCGCACCGGCGTTCGCGGCTTTCCGCTCATGCCGAGGTCGGGCACCGCGTCGAGCAGCATGCGCGTGTACGGATGCCGCGGCCGGGTGAAGAGCACGCTCGCCGGCGCCAGCTCGACCAGGCGGCCGAGGTACATGACGCCGACGCGATCGGCCACTTGCGACACCACCGCAAGGTTGTGCGAGATGAAGAGATAGGTGAGTCCGAGGCGCCTTTGCAGATCGGTCATCAGGTTCAGGATCTGTGCCTGTACCGAGACGTCGAGCGCAGACGTGGGCTCGTCGCACACCAGGAAATCGGGCTCGCCGGACAGCGCGCGCGCGATCGAGATGCGCTGGCGCTGACCGCCGGAGAATTCGTGCGGGTATTTGTCGCCGTCGTCGGCCGAGAGGCCGACCTGAACCAGCATGTCGTCGACGCGCGCGCTCGTGCCGAGGAAGCGGATCGGCTCGGCGACGATGTCGCGCACGCGCCAGCGTTGATTCAAGCTTGCGTAGGGGTCCTGGAAGATCATCTGCAGGCGCCGGCCCCGGAACTCGACGCGCCCTTCGGTCGGTGCGTAGAGGCCGACGATGAGGCGCGCCACCGTCGATTTGCCGCAGCCCGATTCGCCGACCAGCGCGAGCGTCTCGCCCGCCTCGACTGTGAAGCTCACGCCGTCGACCGCGCGCAGGATGCGTCGCGGCTCGCGCTCGAGCACGCGGTTGAGCCAGGGCCGCGACACGTCGAAATCGCGGCTTACCTTCTCCAGCTTAAGCAGCGGCATGCAGCCAGCAGGCGGCGCGGCTCGCGCCGGCCGGTAGCAGGTCCGGCCGCTCGGCGAGGCAGCGCGCGAAGCGCCGCGGGCAGCGCGGGTTGAAGGCGCATCCCGGCGGAATCGCGTTCAGCCGCGGCATGGCGCCGTCGATCTGCACCAGGCGGCTTCGCTTCGCGGCAATGCGCGGGATCGAGCCCATCAGGCCGACCGTGTACGGGTGGCGCGGCGCGTGGATCACGTCGCGCACGCTGCCCACCTCGACAATGCGTCCGGCATACATCACGGCGACACGATGCGCCGTCTCGGCGATGACGCCCATGTCGTGCGTGATCAGCATCACCGCCGCGCCGCGCTCGGCAGCGAGGCGCTTCAAGAGCGCGATGATCTGGGCCTGGATCGAGACGTCGAGCGCCGTGGTGGGTTCGTCGGCGATCAACAGCCGCGGCTCCGCCGCGAGGGCGAGGGCGATCACCACGCGTTGCCGCATGCCGCCGGAGAACTGGTGCGGATAGTGGTGGTAGCGGGCCTCCGGGCCGGGGATGCCGACTTCGCGCAGCAGGCCCAGGGCGCGCGCGCGCGCCGCGGCCTTGCCCAGCGGCAGGTGGGTGAGGATGGTCTCTTCGAGCTGCCGGCCGATGGTGTACAGCGGGTTAAGCGAAGTGAGCGGGTCCTGGAAGATGACGCCGATCTTGCGGCCGCGCAGCTTGCGCAGTTCTTCGGCGGG
>Ga0081539_10002866_pt1 | contig 22912 bp, 17 predicted proteins | sample TabmetS4T2R2_FD_71023 | JGI IMG/M metagenome (GOLD analysis project Ga0081539, IMG submission 71023) | Tabebuia heterophylla rhizosphere microbial communities from the University of Puerto Rico - S4T2R2 | ecosystem: Host-associated > Plants > Roots > Rhizosphere ...
TCTCAGGCGAAGTATCGTACACCTGACAGACAAACAGGTAGATTTCTATGAGTAGGTTTTCCATGGTAAGAAAATTCTACTCAATCTCTTGTTTGTCTGTCTTTTTCAACTACTGATTCGCATATTAGTGTAGAGTAGGAGCTTTTCTAGGATTTTTGGGTGCTTGTAATATATTTTAGACGTCTTTGAGCCACCTTTTTCTAACCTTAACGTATATTTTGTAGCAAATGGGTACAAAAGTATGTTAATTTGTCGCTGTTCGACGTAAGTGCGCCGTAAGGGACTAAGAATGGCGAAGATTATCGCGGTAGCAAACCAAAAAGGCGGCGTTGGTAAAACAACAACCTCCGTAAATTTAGCCGCGGCGCTCGCTATCTCTGAAAATCGAGTCCTTCTAGTTGACGCAGACCCTCAAGCCAATGCTACCTCCGGCGTTGGCATTCAACGAGGAAGCCTCAGACGAAGCCTCTACCACGTCCTCGTCCTTAATGAAGCTCTCCAAAACGTTATACAGAACACGGAGTTAACTTTCCTCAAAGTCCTTCCTTCCGACAGAAATCTCATCGGTGCCGAGATTGAACTGGTGGATATCGAAGGTCGCGAGTATAAATTACGCGACAATCTTCGCAAGATAGAGGAAGAGTATGACTTTATCGTAATTGACTGTCCGCCCTCACTCGGACTTTTAACTCTAAACGCATTGACCGCCGCAAATTCCCTTTTAGTCCCAATTCAGTGTGAATATTACGCGCTTGAAGGCGTGACTGAGCTTTTCGACACTTTGGCCCGCATTCGGCGCTCGCTTAACCCTTCGTTAACTATCGAAGGCCTTCTTTTAACAATGTATGACGAGCGAACAAACTTGTCGGCGGCAGTGGCCGCAGATTTAAGGGATTTTTACGGAAGTCAAGTTTTTGAAACGGTAATCCCCCGCAATGTCCGTTTGGCGGAAGCGCCGAGTTACGGCAAACCAGTCTTCCTTTACGACATAAGATCAAGGGGGGCTGAAAGCTATCTTCAGTTAGCAAAGGAGATAATGGCCCATGACAAGAAGAGCATTAGGACGGGGATTGAGCGCGCTGCTGTCGGACAGATCAGCGATAGCTAGCGAGGAGATGGTTGACCTCGACATAGACCTTATCGAACCCAATAATTATCAACCGCGAACAAATTTCAACGAGGAGAGATTGGAGGAACTTGCGCAGTCAATCAGATCGAACGGAATAATTCAGCCCCTCCTTGTACGTAGAATTAATAACGAAAAATATCAACTGGTCGCGGGCGAACGTAGGTGGCGTGCCGCACAGCGGGCAGGTCTACTTAAAGTTCCGTGCGTAGTGAAAGAAGTTTCTGAAGACAAAATGTTAGAGTTGGCGCTGATAGAGAACATTCAGAGGCAGGAACTAAATGCCATTGAAGAGGCTCACGCGTATAAAAGATTGATTGAAACTCTTGGACTCACACAAGAGATGATCGCCCAGAGGGTCGGGAGAGACAGGACGTTTATAACCAACTATTTAAGGCTTCTTCGCCTACCAGAGGATATCCAGCAGCTTGTAGAAGATGAAAAACTTACGATGGGACATGCGCGTGCTTTGCTCGGTATTGACGACCCTCTGACCCAAAGGAAGCTCGCGAAGAACGTTATTGATAAAGGACTCTCAGTTCGTGAGACAGAACGAACCATAAAAAAGGTTATAGCCGGGACGAACCCTAAAACCGCCGATACTATTTCACCAAAGGACGACGCTAATATAAGATTTGCTGAAGACAAGCTGCGGCGAAAACTAAGCACAAAAGTGCAAATCATCGTTGACCAAACGAATGGTAGAGGGAAGATAGAAATAGAGTTTTATGACCAGAACGACCTGAATAGAGTTTATGAATTATTGTTAGGTAAGGACGTTATATAGTCACATGCTTTTTAGAAATAAAACACATGGCTTTACAAAATACACTCGACCTTAACTGTGCAGTTAGGTAAACCACTGGTTCGACCAGTGCGACTTGAAAAGCTTTGAGCGTTCCGGCAGTAATGCTCCACGCAGGTGGCTTAGCGAGCGTAACCTGAAAGGAGCATTGACATGCCGGAACAGTATCAGAGCATGGCCCATTCGAAATGGGATTGCAAGTATCATGTTGTTTTTATCCCGAAGTATCGGCGGCACACGCTCTACGGGCGCATCCGCCAACACTTAGGGGCGATCTTCCACGAGTTGGCCCGCCAGAAGGAGTGTCAGATTCTGGAAGGGCATCTGATGAGCGATCACGTTCACATGATGATCTGCATCCCACCGAAGCACGCCGTCGCCTCGGTCATTGGATTCCTCAAGGGGAAAAGCGCAATAGCGATAGCCCGGCAATTTCAGGGGCGGCAGCGCAACTTCAACGGCGAGAGTTTTTGGGCGCGCGGCTACGCGGTCTCGACCGTAGGCTTCAACGAGGAGCAGATTCGCCGCTACATCCGCGAACAAGAAGGTGGTGACGGCGGCGGGTTGTTTTAGCGAGACGTGCGGCGTCGCGTTCCACGACGCCGTCGAGCGGTCTGGATAATCGCGCCCGTTGGTTATCACAGACTAAGATGATTAACCTCGACCGTCTTTGAGACGGTCGCGCTCATTAAGCCACCCGCTTTGCGGGTGGTGTCTAACTACACCCCTCGCCCTAAGAGCGTTTGGTGGAATCTTGACGGTCTAAAATGATGAGTGTTAAACTTCTAATCTTTTAACCCGTCCCCAAGTTGACTTTTATAATTCTTCGGTTTTAGGTGTGCTTTAAATCCATGATGTTACTAATGTTTGCAGAGTCTATAAAGCTCGTGCCCGATGGCACGATTGCAGTTCATATTGCGATTATTATCACGATGGTGTTCGTCCTAAACAAGATTCTTTTTAAGCCCGTAAACCGCATTCTGAGTGAGCGTGAAAATCGCACGCGGGGTCGTTTGGCGGAGGCGCGAGAGATTATTCGACGGGTCGAGGGTAGTTTGTCGCGCTATGAGGGCGCGCTCAAACAGGCGCGCGCTGAGGGCTACCGACTCTTGGAGCAGCAACAGTCGGAGGCGTTTGCCATAAAGCAGCAGAAGGTTGGCCTCATGCGCAAAGAGATTGAAGAGCAAATTGACGCGGAGAAGGGGACGATTGAAGCACAGGCGGCCTCCGCACGCGCGACACTTGAGGACGAGGCGAGACGAGTAGCCGCAAGCATCACTTCTCAAATTTTGAGGCGTTGATTATGAGGCGTTGATTATTAGGAACGCCAATTAAGGTTCGTTGAGATTTTGTAGAAACGGGTATGCTTTTGATCACAGGCTATCAATTCGCTCTGTTTGCGGTAGAGTGGGGAGAACTCCTGCCCGTCTTGGCGAGAGTTGTTAATCTCTTACTGTTTATCGGATTAATGTACTACTTTTTGCGGCGTCCTCTGGGCGAGGCGTTTCGGGGGAGTCAGGAAGGTATCCGGCGCGATTTGATGCGCGCGGAGGAGGAGCGTAACGCGGCGGTCGCGAAGTTGGAAGAGGTAGAGGGGCGCTTAGCGCGTCTCGACGCGGAGGTGGAGGCGATTCGCGTGCAGGCGCAGAGAGAGGCGTCGGAAGAGCGCGAGCGAATCGAGCGTTCGACGGAGGAAGAGATTCGGAAGATACGCGAACAGGCGCGGCGAGAGATTGAGAGTGCATCGAAGGCGGCGCGCATGGAGTTGCGCGTCTATACCGCGGAGCAGAGCGTTAAGCTCGCGGAAGAGATGATCCGGCGCGAGATTCGTTCAGAGGACGACGCGCATTTGGTTAGAGATTACGTCGAGGAGTTGGGAGGTGTCGGGCGTTGAGTTTGCAGGCCGTTGCGCGTCGGTATGCGGTTGCGTTGGCTGACGTAGTGGTCGCGCGCGCCGAGTCGCAGGAGGTTCGAGACGAACTGGCTGCGTGGGAAGCGATGACGCAGACCAACCCGCAGCTCGCGGAAGTGTTTCGCCATCCGACGATTCCTTACGAGCAGAAGCGCGGCATCCTCAACGAACTCATCCGGCGTACGCGCGTCCGTCCGACGACGGCAAACTTTCTACAAGTCCTCCTACAGAATCACCGCCTCGCAGACCTGAGCGAAGTCAACCGCCAGTTTGCGCAGGAGCTTGACCGCCGCACGGGATTCGTCAACGCGCAGGTGACGACGGCGCGGCCAGTCTCGCAGGAGGCGCAGGAGGCTCTGCGCGCGCGGCTCGCGGAACTGACGGGAAGTAAGGTGCGACTCGAATTCGGCGTTGACGAAAACTTGATCGGCGGCGTCGTCACGCGCATCGGTTCGACGCTTTACGACGGCTCGGTGCGCGGGCAGTTGCAGCAGATTAGACAGAAGATGATCGGGGAGCAGTAGAGGAGTGATGAATGCGGAATGCGGAATGATGAATTAAAAGCAGCGTCCTTCTCATCATTCATCACTCCGCATTCCGCGTTCATCATTTAAAGACTATGGAACCAATCAGAGCCAACGAGATAAGCGAAATCATACGCCAACAGATCGAGAACTTCGATGCGGGGATGACCGTCACGGAGGTCGGCACCGTCATCAAGATAGGCGACGGCATCGCGGAGGTTCACGGGCTTGAGAAGGTGATGGCGGGCGAACTCCTAGAGTTCCCGCACGAAGTTCGCGGTCTCGCCTTGAACCTCGAAGAAGATAAGGTCGGCGTCGTCCTCTTCGGCGAGTATCAGAACGTCAAAGAGGGCGACACGGTGAAGCGCACGGGGCGCATTATGAGTCTTCCGGTGGGCGAATCGGTCATCGGTCGCGTCGTGAGCGCGCTCGGCGTCCCGATTGACGGGCGCGGCCCCATAGCGGCGGACGCCTTCAACCCGCTCGAACGCATCGCGCCCGGCGTCGTTGATCGCCAGCCCGTGAAAGAGCCTTTACAAACGGGCCTCAAGGCGATTGACTCGATGGTGCCAATCGGTCGGGGGCAGCGCGAACTCATCATCGGCGACCGACAGACAGGCAAGACCGCCGTCGCGCTCGACACGATCATCAACCAGAAGGGCAAGGACGTAATCTGCATCTACGTCGCCATCGGGCAGAAGAACTCGACCGTCGCGCAAGTCATCAAGACGCTCGAAGAGTTTGGCGCGATGGACTACTCAATCGTCGTCAGCGCGACTGCGTCAGACCCCGCCGCGATGCAATATCTCGCGCCGTACGCGGGCGCGGCCATCGGCGAATACTTCCGCGACCGCGGTCGCCACGTGCTCACAATCTACGACGACCTCTCGAAGCACGCCGCGGCCTACCGCGAAATCTCCCTTCTGCTCCGACGCCCGCCCGGACGCGAGGCTTATCCGGGCGACGTGTTCTACTTGCACTCGCGCCTGTTAGAGCGCGCCGCGAAGTTGTCGGAGTCGAGCGGCGGAGGCTCGCTCACAAGTCTTCCAATCATCGAGACGCAGGCGGGCGACATCTCCGCCTACATCCCTACGAACGTCATCTCTATCACCGACGGGCAAATCTTCCTCGAAGCAGACCTTTTCAACAGCGGCATACGCCCCGCAATAAACGTCGGCAACTCAGTCTCGCGCGTCGGCGGCAGCGCGCAAATCAAGGCGATGAAGCAAGTCGCGGGAACGCTTCGTCTCGACCTTGCGCAGTATCGCGAACTCGCCGCGTTCGCGCAGTTCGGCTCAGACCTCGACCGCTCGACACAGGCTCAACTCGCGCGCGGCCAGCGTCTAGTCGAAATCCTGAAGCAGCCGCAGTATCAGCCGCTCGAAGTCGAAAAGCAGGTGCTCATACTCTGGGCCGCGACGAGCGGGCAGCTTGACGACATACCCGTCGAGCACGTCCGGCGCTTCGAGGCCGACTTCCTGCGCTTCGTCGAATCGTCGCATCCCGGCATACTCAACACGATACGCGAGCAGAAGTCGCTCGGCGACGAACTCAAAGGTGAGATGAAGCAAGCGGTCGGCGACTTCAAGGCGACTTGGCGCGACACCGCCCTCAACCCCCAACCCGAACCGCCGGGCACGCCCGCGACCGACACGACGCCCGCGGAGACGACCGCCGCGGCAAACGCATAAAGAAGTGATGAATGCGGAGTGATGAGTGATGAATTAAAACAGCCTTCCTCTCATCATTCATCATTCCGCACTCATCATTCATCACTCAGACGATGGCAAACCTTTTAGACATACGGCGACGCATCAAGTCGGTCAAGAACACGCAGCAGATTACGAAGGCCATGAAGATGGTTTCCGCCGCGAAGCTCAAGCGCGCGCAGGAACGCGCCGTCGCCGCCCGCCCCTTCGCGTTGAAGATGTCGGAGGTTCTAACTGACCTCGCGTCGCGCGCGGGCGAAGACTTCCACCACCCTCTGCTCGACGCGCGCGGCGACCAACGCTATCTTCTCGTTCTCGTCACCGCCGACAAAGGACTCGCGGGCGCGTTCAACGCCAATCTCATCAAGGCCGCGCAAGCGTTCGTGCGCGAGCACGAAGGCAAGACGATTGAACTAATGGCCGTCGGTCGCAAAGGCCGCGACTTCTTCCGCCGCCGCCCCGTCGAGATAGTTCACGAGTACATCGGGCTGACGGGCAAGGGAAGAATCGAGCACGCGGAGGCTTTGGAAGTCGCGCGCGAAGTGATGCAGCGATTCACGAGCGACGAGGGGATTGACAAAGTCTTCATCATCTTCAACGAGTTTCGCTCGGTCATCTCGCAGCGCGTCGTCGTCGAACAGATTCTGCCGGTCTCGCGCGTCGAAGAAGAGGTCGCGGACGCCAGCGCGCCGCAGACCTTCGTCGAGTATGTTTACGAGCAGCCGCCCGCGGAGATTTTCAGCCAACTCTTGCCGCGACTCGTCGAGACGCAAATCTATCGCGCGCTCCTCGAATCGGTCGCAAGCGAGCAGGGCGCGCGCATGACCGCGATGGACTCCGCGTCGAAAAACGCGGGCGAACTAATACAATCACTCACGCTCAACATGAACCGCATACGTCAGGCGAGCATCACGCGCGAGATTATCGAGATCGTTTCGGGCGCGGCTGCGTTGTGACGCCGGGCGCAATATACTGGGCTTGAAGCACGGGGAGGGAAGCAGATATTGCGGCTTCCCTTTTTCTTTTCCTTTTGAATTTTGATGACGACAGCGCGAAGCGAAAAAGATTTACAGACTTCACCGTCGCCCGCTTCCGGCGCGCCGGCGCTTCGCGCGAGGCTTTGGCGTTACGGGCCGCTCGTCGCGTGGACGTGTTTGATTCTGTTCGCTTCGTCGTCAACTTTTTCGGCGTCGAACACTTCGCGCATCATACGCCCGCTGCTCCTGTGGCTCTTTCCGAACATCACGGAGGCGAAGCTCGACGAAGTTCACTTCCTCGTGCGCAAGGCTTCACACTTAACGGAGTACGCAGTCCTCGCCGTCTTGGCCGCGCGCGCACTGCGAACGTCGTCGCGCCGCGCGTTGGCGAAACGCTGGTGGCTCGCGTCGTTCGCTCTAGTCGCCGTGGTCGCGCTCACGGACGAGTATCACCAGAGCTTCCTGCCTTCGCGCACGGGGACGATTTACGATAGCTTCTTAGACATGACGGGAGGCGCGACGGCGCTCGCCATCATCGCCCTTTGGCTCGCGCGCCGGCGGAAGAAGCTTGGCGACGCGGCGTCGCGCGGTTGAAATCGAAAAGACTGTCAGTTTCTCAACGTCGTGTTATCCTTTAACCGTCTCCCGGTTATTCTTTAGTCGTTTCCTGACCAGTTCTAAATTCCCGATTGCGCCGGAGCTTTGGATTTATGCTGAAGGGTTTCACACAGTTGCGCCGCGTCGTCATCACCGGGATGGGTTGCGTGACGCCGCTCGGCATCGGGAGGGAAGCGTTCTGGGGCGCGCTTCAGCGCGGCGAAAGCGGCGTCCGGCGCATAGAGGGCTTCGACGTTTCCGGCTCGCCCGTGCAGATCGCGGGGCAAGTGCGCGGCTTCGATTGGGAGAGCGAACTAAAAGCGAAAGACCGCCGGCACGTCGCGCGCACAGTCCCGCTCGCGCTCGCCGCCGCGCGCGAAGCTTTGGACGACGCCGCGCTTCAACCTTCCGACTTCACGCTCGAAGAGCGACGCGCCTTCGGCGTCGTGCTCGGCACGGGCGGCGGCGGACTCGCGTTCACAGAAGCACAGTATGAATACTGGTACACGGGCAAGCCCGGCAGCGCGAGCATCTACACGATCCCCGCTTCGACGCACGGCGGACTCTCTTCCGAACTCTCGATGGTCTTCGGCCTTCGCGGCCTCTCGCACGTAGTCTCAACAGGCTGCACGAGTTCAACCGACGCAATCGCCTACGCCGCGCAGCACATCGCGCTCGGTCGGCAAGACGCGATGCTCGCCGGCGGGTCTGACGCGCCGATTGCGCCGGGCATACTCGCGGGCTTCTGCCTTATGAAGGTCTGCACGGAGGATTGGAACGACGAGCCGGAGCGCGCCTCTCGTCCGTTTTCGCGCGACCGTTCGGGGATGGTCTTGGGAGAGGGCGCTTGGGTCTATGTGCTCGAAGATTTTGAGCGCGCGCGCCGTCGCGGGGCGAAGATTTACGCGGAGATTACGGGCTACGGCGCGACGTGCGATGCGTATCATCGAGTGCGGCTCGAAGACACGGGCGAAGAACCCGCGCGCGCGATGCGTCTCGCGCTCGCCGACGCGGGGCGCGAGGCGCGCGAACTCGACTACGTGAACCTCCACGGCACTTCCACGGTTCTTAACGACCGCATTGAGACGCAGGCTCTCAAACTCGCGCTCGGCGACGCTGCGCGGCGCATCCCTATGTCGGGCACGAAGTCGCAGATAGGACACCCGCAGGGCGCTTCGGGCGCTGCCGGGTTGGGCGCTGCGCTTTGCGCGATGCAGACGGGCGTCATCCCGCCGACCATAAACCTCGACGAACCCGCGCCCGAATGCGACCTCGACTACACGCCCAACCGCGCGCGCGAACGCGACGTTCGCGTCGCGCTCTGCAACTGCATCGGCTTCGGCTCGAAGAACAGCGCGCTCGTCGTCGAACGCGTCGCATAAGAAGTGAGGCGGCGTGGCGGACGGTTTTCATGTTCGAGAATTTTCGAGAGCGCAGCTACGAGCTTGAACACATTGACGCGGGCGACTACACGCCGCAGGAGTATGAAGCGTGCATGGTCGAGTTGCGACGCGTGAACCGTTGGCTCGGAGATGCGAGTGCGCTGCGGCGTTCGGTTCTGCCGGAGATTGAAAGAGACGTTTCGGCGGAGAGCGCGTCTGACAGTTTGAATGAGAATGAGACTGGCGGCGCGCGCGGGTTTTCGATGCTCGACGTTGGCGCGGGCACGGGCGAGTTGTTAAGAGAGACGGCGCGTTGGGCGCGCGCGAGGAATTTGAAGGCGACGCTGGTGGGACTTGAGTTGAACGAGCAGGCGGCGCGCGGGCTGGCCGAAGAGTCGGAAGGGTTTGAAGAGATTGTCGCCGTGCGCGGCGACGCGCTACGCCTGCCGTTCGCCGACGGCGCGTTCGACTACGTTATGTGCTCGCTCTTTACGCATCACTTCCGCGACGAGTCGGTCGTCGCGCTCTTGCGGGAGATGTCGAGAGTCGCGCGGCGTCGCGTCTATGCAATAGACCTGCACCGGCATCCAGTGGCTTATTATTTTTACACGACCGCCGGTCGTCTCTTCCTACACAACCGGCTCGTGCGCGAGGACGGCGCGCTCTCTATCCTGCGCGGCTTCGTCCCGCGCGAACTTCGTCGTCTCGCGGAGCGCGCCGGACTCGCGCGCGCGCGCGTCGAACGGCGGTTTCCGTATCGCCTCGTTCTAAGTGCGAGGGTCGGGTGATGGAAAGATTTTCAACACAGAGGACACGGAGGCACAGAGGAAACGGAGACAGCACAGAGAAGTCTAGGGTTCTCTTCGTGTGCTCTGTGCCTCCGCGTCCTCTGTGTTAATTACCGTCTAGCGTCGTAACCCATATTGATGAAAAGCCAATCGGAAAACTTCGACGTAATCATCGTGGGCGGCGGCCCGGCGGGAGCGAGCGCGGCGATTCACTTGGCCGCGCGGGGCGCGCGCGTGGTTCTGGCGGAGCAGAAGAAGTTTCCGCGCGAGAAGTTGTGCGGCGAGTTCATCTCGCCCGAATGTTTGGAGCACTTCGAGCGTCTGGGCGCGCTCGACCTGATGGAAGCGGCGGGGGGCGCGCGCGTGGCGCGGACGGTTTTTTACGCGGCGAGCGGGCGTAGTTTGAACGTGCCGAGCGCGTGGTTCGCGGGCGGCGGGCATGCGGCGTTGGGCCTTAGTCGCGCGGAGATGGACGCGCGGCTGCTCGAACGCGCGCGCGCCGTAGGCGTTTGCGTGTTGGAGGAGACGACGCTCGCGGGCGTGCTCGTGGAGGAAGTTGAAGATGAAGGCAAGCGTTTGAACGGCGCGACACAAAGCAAACGTTTGAATGGTTTGACGCGCAGAGGCGCGCGCGTCGTGGGCGTTCGTTTGCACGTCGCGGGCGGACGGGAGATTGAGCGTCGCGCGCCTTTGACGATTGACGCGACGGGGCGCGGTCGCGCGGTCGTCCGGCGCGCGCGACGCGAGGCGGAAGTTTTGAGTGAGACGCACGGGCGACGCGCGGAAGAGAGTCGTGCGGGGGAGAAACGCGCGCGAGCGTCGTTAGAAAAAAGCGGACGTGCGTCGTTGGTCGCGTTCAAGGCTCATCTTGAGGGCGCGCGGGGCGAGGCGCGCGATTGCGAAATCTATTTTTACAAGGGCGGCTACGGCGGGCTGAGCCGCGTCGAGCGGGGTTTGAGCAACCTTTGCTTCATCGCCCGCGCGAGCGACGTGCGCGAGCGCGAATCGGACGCGGAGCGCGTCATGCGCGAGGTCTTGATGCGAAACCGTCGCGCGGCGCATACGCTGGCCGGAGCGCGCGCAAGTTCGCGCTGGCTCGGCGTCGCAATCGAGAGCTTCGGTCGTCACAATCCAGCGCCCGCCGCGGGCCTGCTGGCAGTCGGCGACGCGGCGAGTTTCATAGACCCTTTCACGGGGAGCGGGATGCTGATGGCGCTCGAAAGCGGCGAGTTGGCCGCGCAGTCGGTCTCGAAGCATCTCGACGAAATCGTCGCCGGCGCCGAAACGCGACTCGCCGCCGCACTCGACTCGCTCGCTTGCGACTACCGGGCGGCCTACTCGGCGCGCTTCGACGCGCGTCTGCGCCTGTGCGGGCTTCTGCGGCGCGCGGCCTTCGCGCCGGCGCAGTTTGCGGAAGCGGCGGTCGTCGTTCTGGGCGCGAGCGCGGCCCTTCGTCGCCGGCTCGCGCGCGCAACGCGACAAAGCGCGCCGGCGAGCCGTTAGCCTGTAACGATTGCCGTCGAGTTTCCTTTGCGGGCCGTTGCTGAACTGTTGAGCGTGAGGATGAAAAACGAGAAGAAGCGTTTGAAGGAAGAGTACAAGCGCGGCGTGAGGCCGATGGGCGTGTTCCTGATAAGGAACACGTCGAACGACCGTGTGTTCGTCGCGTCGGGCCTAGACCTCGCGGGCAAGATGAACCGGCACAAGTTCGAGTTGACGTCGGGCAAGCACAAGAACCGCGAGCTTCAGGCCGACTGGGACGCTTTGGGCGGCGAGCGTTTCGCCTTCGAGATAGTTGACCAGATCGAGCCGCGCGACGCGCCCGGCTTCGACGCGCGCGCTGAACTCGCGTTTCTGGAAGAGATGTGGTTGGAGAAGCTTCGGCCCTTCGGCGAACGCGGCTACAACGAGCCGCGACGGAGCAGGGAAGAGAAGTTGCGTCGAATCGCGTCGAACCGTTCGGGCGATTTCTGAACCGGGGCGGCGGGTTAGACAATCACTGTTCGGAATTAAGGTAGTGGGTCAGTTAGAAATAAAAGAATAGGTGTCCGGCGAATTATTAACCACCGCAGACACAGAGGACACTGAGGGAGCACAGAGAAGTTTAATGTCTCTGTGCAATCTCCGTGCTCTCTGTGCCTCTGTGGTTAATTCTATTTCAAACTGAACCACTACTGGAATTAAATTCACTCCGTTAGAAAGACGCGCCTCGAACGCGCGCGTCGCGGTCGTCCGTATCACAAGTTTCTTGCCAAAGGGCCGTTTTTAAGGTACAAAGTCGGTCGCCGGGTCGTGACGGATTGCTCTCGACTTTCGAACCGAAAGTTTAAGCCACAGAAACTCATTAGCGAAATGCGGACGGCGCACGCGCGAGTCTTCCCCGAAGCGCCGACGGCCTCTTGTTCGAAGAGCAGTCTTGAAATCTTGTAAGCGGGCCGGAGGCGACGCGCGCCGAAAACGTTCGGCGGTGCGATGGCGGCCTCGCTCCATTCCATCATCTTGTCTTTCAAGGAGAGAAGAGTTATGCGTGCTTCCCCACGGCGGTGGCTCCCGACCGCTTACCGTTTTGCGTTTATGTGCGCCTTCGCCTTGACCTTCGGCGCGGGCGCGGCCTTCGGACAGGCCGACGCGACCTCCGCCAACCTGAGCGGCTTCGTGCGCGACCAGTCGGGCGCGGTCGTTCAGAACGCCAACGTCACGGCGCGCAACGCCGAGAAGAACGTCGAGCGAACCGCCGTCTCGAACGACGAAGGCTTCTACCAGTTGACGAACCTTCCGCCGGGCACGTACGAGGTCACGGTCGAGGTTTCGGGCTTCAAGAAGGCCGTCATTCCCTCGGTCACGGTAACGGTCGGCCAACGCGCAGACCTAGACGTTGCGCTCGAAGTCGGGCAGATAACCGACATCGTCACGGTCACGGGCGCGACGACCGAGTTGATAGAAACGTCGAAGACGAACGTCTCGAACACGGTTGACCAGACGCGCATCCAGAACCTTCCCATAAACCAGCGCGACTACATCAACTTCACCTTGACGACTTCGACCGTCACGCGCGACAACGGTCGGCCCATCGGCCCCGCGCCGACTTCCGGCCTCAACTTCGGCGGCCAGCGCGGTCGCTCGAACCTCGTCCAAGTTGACGGCGCTGACAACACCGATAACTCCGTCAACGCCGCGCGCTCGACCGTTAGCCAAGAGGCCGTGCAGGAGTTTCAGGTCGTCACAAACTCGTTTGCGCCGGAGTTTGGACGCACGGCGGGCGGCGTCGTCAACGTCGTCACGAAGGGCGGGACGAACGACGTGCGCGGAAACGTCTTCGGCTTCATACGCCACAAGTCAATCCAAGCGCGCAACCCGTTTGCGCCCATCATTGACAACGACATCAACAAGAAGCCCGGTTTCACGCGCGCGCAGTACGGCGCGACCATAGGCTTCCCGTTCGCCAAAAACCAGACCTTCGGCTTCTTCGCCTTCGAGCAGCGCAAGCGGCAGGAGTCGGGCTTCTTCACCTCGAACGTCGTCGGCAACCTGACTTCGAGCGTCACAATCGGCGCGCCGTTTCTGCCCTTCACGCAGACCTTCGACCGCATAACGGGCGCGCAGTCAACCTACGTTCAAGGCTTGCTCACACAGGCGGGCGCGCTCATCGCGTCGGGCGTGCCGGCCAACGTCGCGCTCGGACAGCAGCTTGCGAGCGCGGCCATACAGTACGCGACGCTCGCCTCCGCCGGCGGGCAGACGGGCCTTAACGGCGCGAGCACGCTCCGAAGCCCCGGCGGCTCTATCCCGGCGGGCCAAGTCATAGGTCAACGCTTCTTCGTCACGGGCGCGCCCGTGCCCGTCAACGAAAACGCCTTCCGCCCGCTCCTCGGTCTCGCGCGCGTCTTCCCCATCTCCGAAGACACGACGTTTAGTTCGTTCCGCCTCGACCACAAGATTGACGAGGCGAACAACCTGACGCTGCGCTTCGGCTACAACCCTTCGGACATCACAGGGATTCAGGTCGAGTCGCAGAATCAGGCGTTGGGGCAGAACGACTTCTCGCGCACGGGGCGTCAGGGCCTGCGCGACACGGCCTTCGTCGCCACGCTCAACTCGACGCTCACAAACTCAATCGTCAACGAACTCCGCTTCAACTTCGGCTCGCGCCGCGCAACCTTCACTTCGCAGAACGGTCAGGCCACGGCCTACAACATCTCCGGCGCGGCCTTCATCGGTCGAGAGCTTTTCTCGCCCGTCATACGCACGGAGAATCGCTACCAGTACACCGATAACGTTAGCTGGGTCGCCGGCAATCACACCTTGAAGTTCGGCGGCGACGCAAACTTCATCTCGATTGACGCCATCTTCGAGTTGAACTTCGCCGGCCTCTTCAACTTCGGCGGACTCTCCGCCTCCTCGGTCGCGGCCTTCCCCGGCGCGCCGCCCGCCTTCGAGCCAGTCCAGCAGTACGGACTGGGTCTGCCCGGAAACTTCGTGCAGGGCTTCGGAAACCCCGCCAGCGATCTCAACAACCGTCCCTTCGCTTGGTTCGCGCAGGACTCTTGGAAGGTTCGACCGAACTTCACGATCAACTACGGCGTCCGCTACGACTACGAGTTGACCCAACAGATTGCGCCGATTGACTTCGTTGACCCGCTTTCGGGCCTCGCCGTTCCGGCGGCGACCACGCAGCAGTTCTACAACGCCTTCGGCATCCAACAGGGCTTCCCGCGCGACCATAACAACTACGCCCCGCGCGTTGGCTTCGCTTGGGACATCGGAGGCGACGGCAAAACCGTTCTTCGCGGCGCGGCGGGCATCTTCTACGACCACCCGCTTCTCGCCATCGGCTTCAACTCCGACATCGCCGACAACGTTCAGCAGCAGCAGTTCGTCGCTCTGCCGGGCAACGCCGCGCCGAATCAACTCCTAAACGCCGTACAGATTTTCCAAGGCACGGTCTGCACGCCCGCGAGCGTCAATCCCTTGTGCCCGCCGGGCCTCGTGACGCCGGGCACGGCCCCGACCGCGCAGTACCAGTTTGGTCGCCAGCGCTTCAACGACCAAACCTTCCCCGGCTTCGGGCCGTTCCTTCCGTTCTCCCTGCCCGTCGCCACCAACTTCGAGTACGCCTACGCCAACCAAGCCAACGCGACGATTGAGCGCAAGCTCACGAACAACATGTCCGTCACGGCCAGTTGGCTCTTCACGGGCGCGCACCACCTGCCGCACCCGACAAACCTGAACGCGCCCAACAACGCCGCGCTCATCGAAAACTTCCGACGCTGCAATAACGCGCTGCCGACTAACACGACCGCCGTTTTGACGCTCTCGCCCTCCGCCTGCTCGAACATCGTCGCGCAGCCGATACCGGGCCTCGTCGCCGTCACGACGCGCGGCACGGTCGTCCAGCCCTTCGCCGCAAACCTCTTCCGCCCGTCGGGGCCGAACTACTTCTTCGTCCAAGCAATCACGGGCGGCGCGGTCAACCCGGCGACCTTCAACGGCGTGCTCGTCGCAACCAACGCGCTCGCGCGTCCCGGCTTCGTCACCACATTCGGCGACGTGAACGCGCAAGTCTCCGACGGCAACTCCGTCTATCACGCCGCAAACTTCGAGTTGCGCCGGCGCTTCGCCAACAACTTCCAGTTTCTCGCCAGCTACACTTGGTCGCACTCGATTGACGACTCTTCCGACTTGCAGACCCTCCTGCTCCCGCAGGACGTGACGCGCCTCGACCTTGAGCGCGCCGACTCGCTCTTCGACCAACGCCACCGCTTCGTCTTCAGCGGCGTGCTCGCATCGCCCGGCTCTTGGCGCAGCGAGGGCGGCTGGAAGAGTTTCCTAGCCGACTTCATCGTCGCCCCCATATTCGAGATGTCTTCGGGCCGACCCTTCAACATCCTGACGGGCCAAGACACCAACAACGACCTGACGGGCAACACAGACCGCCCGTCGGTCACGGATGGCGGCGTCCTGTTCGTCCCCGGCCCGTTCCAATCAGGCTCTCTGGGCCGCAACGCCGGCCTGACACACTCCTACCAATCGCTCGACCTCCGCGTCGCGCGAACGGTTCACTTAGGCGAGCGTCTGCGTCTCGAAGTCATCGCCGAGGGCTTCAACCTCTTCAACCGCTTCAACGAAGCCGCGGCAAGCCCGCGCTTCCAAGACGTGCTCGCCGCAGGCGAGCGAACGAGCAGTGGTCGCTACCGCAGCATCTCCACAGCGTCCTTCGACCCGCGCCAGTTCCAGTTCGGACTCCGCCTAAATTTCTAGGCATGACCGGAAGCATGAGTTGGCGGATTCCGCCAACTCATGCTTCCAAAAACTTTCCGTCAACTTATACTTCCCAATAAGGGGAAGCACCCATAAACAAATTAAAAGGGAGAGGACTTGGGTGGTGGTCGTCAATCCGCGCCGGTTCGAGGTCATCAAGCAGAGCCGGGCGAAGACCGACAAGCGCGACTCCTAGACACTTCGGGATCGTACCCAGTGTGCGGCAGTCTAATGAGACGCAACATCATGGGCGGATCACGAAAGGCGGCTCGAAGCTGGGCCGCACGACGCCGGTGCAATGTACGCTCGTGGCGTTGCGCTACAGCCCGTACCTGAAGAAGTTCTACGAGCGAATCAAAGAGCGACGCGGGTCAGGCAAAGCGATCATCGCCACGGCACGGAAGTTCTTAGGCATCGTGTACCAGACGTTGAAGAACAAGTGGGTGTTCGCAGACTTCCCCAACTTCGTGTTGGCGGAAGAATGAATCACTCAAGAGTAGATATTCATCATAGTAGTTACGATTCATGAATAGACCTGACGAAACAATTTGAATGAGCGTGAGAGAGATATAATAGCTGAAAGGCTATTTTTGCAACACAGCCCTCGGAAGTTGGTCGGCTGGCGAGGAAGTCGAGCACATAGCGGGAGACGTGTGCGGGCAGATGTTATGTTGCCTTGCAGTAAAACAGGCAAGGGCAGACGCTATTCAGGGTATGATAATTGCTAAATAGCGTCTGACGCTATGGTCGAGATATTAGTGATTGATGACGAATTGAGCGTGGCCGAGGCGCTCAGGATTATTCTTGAGGACGACGGTTATCTCGTGAGCGTCGCCTTAACTGGCCGAGAAGGTATCAAGCTGGCGCATGAGCGTTGCTTCGCCGTGATGATCTCCGACTATCGTTTGCCCGACATCACAGGGATTGACGTGCTCAAGGCCGTCTCGAAGATTCACCCGGAGAGTTCAACCGTCCTTATTACTGCCTACAGCACGCCGGAATTGTTGGCGGAAGCTCACGCCTGCGGTATAAAAAGGGTGCTTACCAAACCTTTCCAGCCGTCCGAAATTCTCACATTGCTGATGCGACTCGTCGAATGTACGCATGACACATGCTGAGGTGAACGCAAGGACGGCGCTAGAGACTAATTCAAATACCTCGTATGCGTTCCAATGATTCACATCGTACCATTATTGTTGTCGCTTGTTTCAGCACAATACATGTCGAAAAAAAATTGCCGGGCGGTTCTGCTTTAACGGTCTGAAACTTCGGTGCGTGTGAGCCAGACGCTATGCACGTCGCCACTCTCCGAGATGAAAGCGGTGAAGAGTCGCCCGCCCGCGACGGTTGCCGCGGGCAGTTGGCCTGCGTCGGCCAATGCGGCGCGGACTCCGGCCTCTCCGTTTTCCGACACTTGCGCCGTTAACGGTTGTGCCATAATGCCGCCACCATCCCACACGGCGATGAGGCCGTCACTCCCGTCGTTCGAGAGCACCGGAGTTCCTCGCACATCGCTTTCGGTAAGCTGGCGTCGTAGCGTAAAACTGCGCCCGCCGTTGCGAGATTTTGCCCAGTAGAGTCCGGGGCTTCCCATCTCGCCCTCCGTGTACCAAAGCACGTTTAGCTCTCCATCAGAGCCGACGGCCAACGCGGCCCCCGACACGGGACAGCCCTGTATCTGCCAACCGTCATTGCTAACCACTGTCGGGGATGAAAAAGTTTTTCCTTCGTCTGTGGTGGATGCGACGGCGATGTGCCTGTAGTCGCCGGGCAGCACTTGACGCCAGCCGACATAGACGCGCCCATCATGCGCGGCGGCCAGTGAAGTCTTGCAGCACGGACAGGCTTCGCTCGCCACGCGGAGGTTATGCGAAAAGGTGCGGCCTCCGTCCACGGATGAGGAGAAAAAGACTTCACGGTTACTCTCCGCGCGTATGTGTGACGGGGCGTTCGCGGGAGCGGATTTCGGCGCGACGCTGCGTTCGTCAAGCCATGCGACATAGACGCGCCCGTCATCCGAGACGGCGAGCGAATGCATCCCGTGGACGCACGGCTTCGAGTCGTCGTTAACTTTCGACGGTGGCCCGAAACTGCGCCCGCCGTCGCGCGAGGCCGACACGTAAAGCGTGCTCGCGTGCGCCGCCGCGTCGTCGCGCGCAGTCCACCCGACATAAATCGTTCCATCCTTCGAGACCGCCACGGTCGGCGCATCGCCGCGCCAAGCGGTAGCCTCACCCACGTTCGGATTGACGCGCGCCGGCGAATTGAGCGGCCTCTCTTCCGCGTCGAAGTGAGAGAGCCAGACGTCGGCCTCCTTGCCCGCGCGATGCTCGACCCACGCAACGAAAACCGTGCCGTCAACCCCCAACGCAACGGCAGGCTCCGCCGCTTCAATCTTCTCGGCGGAGACGCGCACGGGCTGCGTTGCGCCGACCGCACGATGCTCTCCCGCTGAATCCGTCAATGGAGAGGCGGCAATCATCTTCTGATTCACGGGCCGCGCACAGCTCGCCGATGCGAACATGAGAAGGGCTGTAACAAGCGTTTTCAATTTCATCGCGCGCACCTTTTCAGAAGTTGAAGCGAAGGCCGAATTGAATCTGGCGCGGGTTGTCGGCTGCGGTCGGGCGACCGAACGTCAGGAGCGTCGCAGGGTTGGCCGGGTTCAACGTATTGTTCGGCAGTTGTAGGTTCGCGCGGTTGAGAACGTTGAAGCCTTCGACGATTGCTTCCAGATTCACTCGTTCGCCAAAGGCCACACGGCGACTCAGACGCAGGTCGAGCGAGGCGAAGTCGAACCCGCGTCCCGTATTCCTGCCCACGCCGGCGGGACGGTCGTTGACGTTCGTGTCGTTATTTCTGTCTGTGCCGGTCACGATGTTGAAGGGCAGCCGCGAGCCGTACTGGAAAATGTAGCTCAACTGAAAACCGGAAAGGGCGCGGCGCATCACGCTGTCGCCGTCCTTTGCGGCGGGCGACTCGAACGCGCCGCTCACAGTCAGGTGATGCCGCTGGTCGTTGTCGGCGAGGCCGCGTTCATCGCGCAGGTTGAGATTATCTTGCGGCGAGAAGAAGAAGGCGTTGCCCACGTCGTCAATCGCCTTCGAGAGCGTGTAGGAGACGCGCGACTGCGCCCAACGGCTGAAGCGACGCCTGAAGGAGACGACCATGCCGTCATAGTAACTGTCGCCCGAAGACTCGAAGCGCGAGACGTTGGCGAAGCGCGAATCGGGCCTTCCCAAATTGAACACGCCCGACGAGGCGGGAAAGCGCGGCACGTTGACGTTGCGCGACAGAATAATATGCTCGCCACGAACGTGGAGGTAGCCGACCGACAGCGACATCGCGCCCGACAACTCGCGCTCGATTTGCAAGTTGGCTTGCTGGCTGTATGCGTTTCTGATGTTCGGATCAATCGTCGTGATGCTGACGAGCAGGTTTGAAGGGAAAGCCGTAAGTAAGGTGGGAAACGTCGGCGCTCCCGTCTGTCCGAACGAGAGCACGGCCACGCGATACTTCGACCCGTCGCGCTGGAGCGCATTCGACGTGGCGCGCAGCGGCAGGCGGTCGAAGAAGATTCCGTAGCCCGCGCGTATGACGGTCTTGTGAACGCGTCCAAGAAAGTCCGGCGCGTAAGCGACGCCGATACGCGGGGCGAAATTGTTTGCATCGGTCTTGATGGGATCGGGTAGAAACTGCGCGTCGTAACGCAGACCGAGGTTGATGGTCAGATCGTGACGCGGCTTCCATTCATCCTGCGCGAAGAGACCGATGTTCGGATTCGATTGAAACTGGCGCGGCGCTCCGAACGCCTGCTGGAAAGTGGAGTAGCGACCTGCGAGAAAGTTCGAGAGCGAGGAGAAGGTGTAAACGCCTTGCAGCGCGCCGGGGAACGTTATATTGACGCGGTCGAGCAGGAAGTTCGCGCCGGCTTTGAGCGAGTGCGCGCCGCGCCCGGTCGAGACGTTGTCCACGAGTTCAAGTGTATCGAGGCTGCGCGCCGCCGGCGAGAACGTGGCCGTGCCGAAGTTCGCAGTGCCTGCGATGTTAATGGCCGGGCCTGTCTCGTCGTTGACGGAAGCAGCGAGGCGGCTGCGCGTGTATTGGAAGCGCGCCTCGTTGAGCGTTCTGGCCGAAAGCGTTGAGACGAGACTCGCGGCTGATGTCTGGTCACGGTCGGAGAGCGCGGTGCCGCGGCTGACGGCGTTCAAGCCTCCGACGTTGCGCGCGTTGAAACTCTCTATGTTGTAAAGGTTGTAGCGCGCCGTGAGTTGATTCTTCTCGGTCATGCGTTGGTCGAGGCGGAAGAGGAAGTTGGTCGTGTCAAAGCCTGTGGGCACGACACCCGTCGAGACGCGCGGCCCTTTGTAGTTGATCTGATCGAGTCGTGCGTTGATCGCCGCGACGTTGGCGGGCGAGATAGTGATGATGGCCGCGTTATTGAGTCGCGTCTGCTCGAAGTTTGAGAAGAAGAACGTGCGGTCGCGCCGCAAAGGGCCACCGAAGCTCGCGCCGTACTGCGCTTGCGTAAAAGGGTCTTTGGTTGGAGAGAGCGGGTTGCGCGCGTCGAGGCGCCGGTTACGCAGGAAGCCATAGACGCGCCCGCGCAGGTTGTTCGTGCCCGAGCGCGTAGCGATGTTGACGACGCCGCCCGACGCGCGCCCGAACTCGGCGATGCCGCCCGACGTGATGACTTCAAATTCTCGAATCACCTCTTGACTGTAGAACGTGCCGGCGAGGTCTGCCGCATCGTCGTTCGACGAGAGGCCGTCAACGACGAAGCCGTTGTTGATGAAGCGTTGGCCGGTGATGGAGAGTCCCGTCCCGGGGACGGCGCTGGTTTCGGGGAAGCGTTGGTTGGCGACCGGGTTCGTGCGCGTGACGCCGGGCGTGAGCGCCGCGAGGTCGAGATAGTTGCGCCCGTTTGAAGGCAGACTGTCTATCTCCTTTGAAACTATCGTCTCTGCTACCTGCGTGCGCGCCGTTTCTACTACGGCCACGTCCGCGTCAGTTACCTGAATGTTCTCCGACATGCCAGCTACCGGCAACGCGAGCGGCACGTCGAGCGTCTGCCCGACAGTGAGCGCCAAACGTTTCGTCAGCGCGGCGAAGCCAACCTTCCCGGCCTTCAGTTCGTAAATCCCAATCGGCAGGTAGGAGAATCTGTAGCGCCCATCCTCGTCGGTCGTGGACGTTCTGCTTTGATTGGTCTCGACGTTTGTGACCGTGACTGTGACGCCGGGCAGCGTTGCGCCGTCGGCGTCCTCGACGCGTCCGCCGAGTGTGGCGGAGGTCACAGTCCGTTGTGCGAACACGGGGAACGCGCCCGCGTTGAAAATCATTATCGCGCCGAGCGCTATCAGGCTGATGGCCGGGGCAGCGGCCCGTCTCCTTCTCAAGTTGTTCATCGCAGTCTCTCCGAGAGGAATTGCTCCTGTCACTACAACGCGGAACTGATGCGGCGGGACGGAAGTTCGGCGCGTTGAAGTGACTGCCGTTGAAGACGCCTACGGTCGCTGCTTATGCCGGGCAGCACGTCCGTGCAGACCAACCCTTATGCGTACGGCGGAAGCGCACGCACGGCGACGCGGAGAAGTCTTCGATTATTTAAGCTGTTCGGTTGTCGGGAGCAGTCGGAGGGGCGCGGGGCGGGTGGCTCCGGCGTACAGATGACGCGGCCTTGTTGATTCCGTAGCGGGCATAGCTGAGTGGCTTGACGGTGGGCGGGCGCGGGCGCAACACATAGGCCAGCGCCGCATCGTGGCGCTGGCGACGCAGTCCGGGGAAAGAGCCTGCGGTAGCGCCGCAACAGTCCGAAGGGCAGGGTCTCATGAGCGAAGCGACCCCGGCGGACGGCTGCCGCGAAGAGGTTTGCGAAATGTTCTGCGGCGAAACACTCGCGGCGTAGTCGTGTTCTACTCCGACATGAGTTTGATCGTGCGAGTGCGCGTGTTGCGAGTGTGCTTGCGGCGCAGCAGAGGTCTCCTCTTTCGCCTGAAGGGTATGGCCCGACCCGCAGTGCTCGTCCAACGACTCCGTCGGCTTTGCGCGGGCGCGACGGTGTAGAGGGCACGAGTTGCCGTGACACTCCCCGCCCATGCCGTGGCAACACGGCATTGAATTATAAGGATTGAAGACGGCCTCGGCAGGCAACGCACTCGACAGAACGCAGCACAACAACACCGCCGAAATTAACTTGGCGATGGCGATGCGTGTCTTGAGTGGTTCTCGCCGGGTGGGTCGCAAAAGTTAAAGTCTCTCCAGAGACAATTACGGTCGCTCGGACGATGGCAGACTGTTTACCGCATACAATAACAGGGCAAGGATTATGCCAAGAGTAGATGAGACTCTCCGTCGGGTAAAGGGATTTCAGAGACTCTCCGGTTCTGTGACTCGTTGCTGGAGGGAAGTTCAGTTGAGCTTACGGAAAGAGGCTCCAATACGGAGAGCACCGCAGACGCAAAGGACACAGAAATTAACTTCTGCGAACTCTGTGTCTGCGGTGTCCTCTGTCTTAATTCTTATCTGGTAAACTCATCAGCAAATCGCCTCAAGAGTTTATCTTCTGCAATCCGGCATTACAGCGCACGTCTTGCAATCGTACCGCTGCCGGTGCAGCCGACCCACAACGCCGATGCTGTTGCGGTGCCGATGAGCGGCGACCTGTCAACCTTGTCGCTGCTGATTACCGAACCGTCAGCCGCCGACAACCTCGTAATACTGTTGCTGCCGTTCTCGACGACCGCCACGACATTGCCGTAAGCAATCATGCCCGCCGCTCCGTCGCCCACGGCGGTCTTTGAGAGCACCGCGCCGGTTGCGCCGTCGAGCCTG
>Ga0081539_10002867_pt1 | contig 22911 bp, 18 predicted proteins | sample TabmetS4T2R2_FD_71023 | JGI IMG/M metagenome (GOLD analysis project Ga0081539, IMG submission 71023) | Tabebuia heterophylla rhizosphere microbial communities from the University of Puerto Rico - S4T2R2 | ecosystem: Host-associated > Plants > Roots > Rhizosphere ...
CCTGCTCCAACCGGGGCAACCGCGCCAACGCGTCGGCCCGCTCGGCCAACTCGCGCGCCGGATGCGGATCCAGCACCAACGTCGACCGCAGCCAGCTCCGCACCGACCGATGACCATGCCTGGCCGGGACATCGCGACCCGCCGCCTCGGACGTCAGGCGCGCCTTCGCCACCGCCGCGGTGTGCTCCCACCGATGCACCACCCGCAGACACTCCACCACCTCCTCATCGGTCAGCGACCACAACGGCGACGCAACGGCCTTCACCGCCTGGTCGGCAATCTCCTGGAACGATGCGAGCATGAATCCAGAATCGAACACATGTACGACAGTTTCCGGGGTGCCGGCGCGGCGCTTCGCGCGTGCTTGCGCCATCTGCGGGGTGGCACGAATCGGGACGCTCGCCGGCGCGGTGCGGGCGCGTGCGGGTGCGGTGCGGGCGCGGTGCGGGCGTGCGGTGCGCCGGTCCCGGTGGATCGCCCGCGTGCTCTGCGGCACGATCGCCTTCGCTAGTGTGGCGCTCATGGCGCGCAGGCACCGCAACGATGCTCGTCCCGGGCACGAAGACTTCTTCCCGCTGACCGACGCCGAGCGGCGCGCTCATGCCGACGCTCTGGCACGCTCCCACGCTGGTCATGACTGCGCCGAGCGGGCCGCGAACCTGTGCCAGGCCGGCGAGTACTACGCCATGCTCGACGACCACGACCGGGGCGAGCAGATGTTCCGCGACGCCGTCGCCGTCGAGCACGGCGAACCCGGCATCGCGCAGGCTGCGTACGCGTCGTACCTGCTCGACCGGGAGCGCACCGACGAGGCACTCGCCATGATCAAGGAAGCCCGCCGGCTCCGTCCGCGAGATCCCGGCGTGTTCGCCATGATCGGCGAAGTGCTGGCCGAGCACGGCCATCCGCAGCAGGCCGCTCGCTGGTTCACCGCCGGCCTGGTCGCCCACCTCGGGTACCTCGCCGACCTCACCATCGACGACCTTCGCTACGACGTCGACGCACGGTCACTGGCCGGAGGACGTCACCAGGCACGCCAAGCCCTCGCGCTTCCGGAGGACCACGTCGACGCACTGGTGGAAGAACTGCACCGGGCCGACGCCGTCACCGCAGCTGGGGAGTGAGCCCAGCGGCACCGCCGCTACTGTCACGGCCGCGCCAGCCCTGCCGCGAGCTCCCGCACCACCGCGACGAAGAAATCGACGTCCGCCTCTGTCGTGCGCCAGTTGACGATCGCCGGTCGCAGCGCCACCCGTCCTTCGTAGACGGTGGTACCGGCGTAGACCCGGCCATCCTCGATCAGCGCCGTGCCGAGCGCCCGGTTGAGATCGTCGAGCGCGCCCTCCGGGACTCCGGCGGGTCGGGCCCGGAAGCAGACTACACACAGCGGCACGTCGGCCAGCCGCTCCAGCTCCGGCGCCGCGTCCACCAGACCCGCCAGCCGCTGCGCGAGCGCCACGTGCCGCTCGACCATCGCCCGGTAGCCGGCGCGGCCGTACGCCGCGAGAGTCGCCCAGATCGGCAGCGCGCGGGCCCGGCGGGACGACTCCGGGCCGTACAGGGCGTAGCCGCCGGCCGGGTCGCCAGGCCCGGGCAGGTAGGCGGCGCCCGGCATGCCGAACGCCGTGCCGAGCCGGCGCGGCTCGCGGACCAGGGCGAATCCGCTCTCGTACGGGACGTTGAGCCACTTGTGCCCGTCCGCCGCGATCGAGTCGGCGCGTTCGACGTCGCGCACCAGGTGGGCGGTGCGCGGCGAGAGCGCGGCGAAGATCCCGAACGCCCCGTCCACGTGCAGCCAGGCGCCGAACTCCTCGGCCAGGCCGGCCAGCTCGTCGAGCGGGTCGAAGTCGCCGGCGTTGACCTCCCCCGCGGTCCCGATGATCACCGCTGGCCCGCGGACCTCGCCGAGGCGTCGGCGCATCGCCGCGAGGTCGACGCGCCCGACCTCGTCACGCGCGAAGACGGAAACCGCGTCCCGGCCGTGGCCGAGCATCTGCAGCGCCTTGCGGGCGCTGGCGTGCACGTAGCCGCCGGAGAGCACCGGCATGCGCGGCAGCCCGGCGAGGCCGTCGCGGACCGTGTCGGCCCCGTGCCGCTCGCCCCACCACTGCGTGGCGCAGCCGAGCGCGGTGAAGTTGGCGAACGTGGCGCTGGCGACCAGCGCGCCGCTCCATCCCGGCGGGAGGCCGAACAGCTCGCGCAGCCAGTCCAGGACGACCGTCTCCGTCTCGTGCGCGAACGGCGACGAGACCCGGGCGAACGCGTTCTGGTCGAGCAGCGAGGCGGTCCAGTCCGCGGCGAGGGCGGCCGGGGTGACGCCGCCGGTGACGAAGTGGAAGAACCGCGGGCCGGACGAGGCGGTGCCGGCCGCCGTACCGATCTCCAGCAGCCGCTCGATCACCGCCTCGGCGCCGGCGCCGTCGGCGGGCAGCGGGCCGCCCAGCCCGGCGAGCAGCTTCGCCGCCGCCGCGTCCCGCGCCGGGCGCTCGGCGAGCGACTCCAGGTAGGGCGCGGCGGCGGCGTGGACCCGCGCCAGCGCCGACGCGGCGGCGGAGGCGTCGGTGATCGGATCGGCCATCACCGCAGCATCCCGCACCGGCGCCGGCGGGGCCAGCGTTCAGACGGCGACCGGACGCCGCGACGACGGCCGCAGGTACACCGCCCACGTCACGACCACGCACAGGGCGTAGAAGCCGATGAAGGCCAGGTACGCGGCGTCCGCGCTGCCGGTCGCCAGGAACGACTGGCGGAACGCCAGGTTGACCAGCACGCCGCCGAACGCGCCGACCGCGCCGGCGATGCCGATGACCGAGCCGGCGAGGCGGCGCGCCTCGTGCTCGTCGTGCGGGTGCCGGGCGCGGAAGATGGCCGGGATCATCTTGTACGTGGAGCCGTTGCCGATGCCGCTGAACACGAACAGCGCGACGAACCCGACCAGGTAGAGCGGCAGCGACCGCTGGTGCGCGGCGAGCAGCACGATGCCCGCGCCGGCCGCCATCGCGATGAAGTTGACGAAGGTGACAAGCGCGCCGCCCAGCCGGTCGGCCAGCGCGCCGCCGGCCGGCCGGATCAGCGAACCGAGCAGCGGGCCGAGAAAGGTCAGGTACGCGGCATCGATCGGCGTCGCGAACGAGGAGTGGAACTGCACCTGCAGCACCTGGCCGAAGGCGAACCCGAAGCCGATGAACGAGCCGAACGTGCCGATGTAGAGCAACGACATGATCCAGGTGTGCGGCTGCCTGGCGGCGTCCCGCATGCCCCACTTCTCGGTGCGCGCCTGGCTGAGGTTGTCCATGGCGAGGGCGGCGGCCAGCGCGGCGAGCACGATCAGCGGGATGTAGAGGCCGGCCACCAGGCCGGGGCGCCCCGCGCCGAACACGGCCAGCACGAACAGCCCGACCAGCTGGACCGCGGCCACGCCGAGGTTGCCGCCGCCGGCGTTGACGCCCAGCGCCCAGCCCTTGAGCCGGTCCGGGTAGAACGCGTTGATGTTCGCCATCGAGGAGGCGAAGTTGCCCCCGCCGACGCCGGCCACCCCGGCGAGAATCAGCAGCGTCGAATAGGAGACGCCGGGCCGGATCAGGAACGCGGCCAGCACGGCGGGGATCAGCAGCAGCGAGGCGCTCACGATGGTCCAGTTGCGGCCGCCGAACCGGGCCACCGCGAACGTGTACGGGATCCGCAGCACCGACCCGACCAGCGCGGGAACGGCAGTGAGCAGGAACTTGCCGGCCGGATCGACGCCGTACGCCGGGCCGAGGAAGAGCACCAGCACGGACCAGAGGGTCCACACCGAGAAGCCGATGTGCTCGCTGAAGATCGAGAAGATCAGGTTGCGGCGGGCGATCGCGGCGCCCCCGCCGGCCCAGAAGGCCGGGTCCTCGGGCCGCCAGTCGTCGATCCAGTGCCCCCGGATGGTGGCCGCCGCCGGACGGGTCACGGGCAGGGTTGCTGTCATGTCAATCTCCCAAGAGGATCTCGTCGCCGTCGACCAGCACCGGGTAGACGGTCAGGTCGCTCTGACCGGACAGCGAGCATCCGGTGGTGAGGTCCCAGGCGTTCAGGTGCAGCGGGCAGAGCACCTGCTTGCGGTCGATCTGCCCGTCGGCGAGGGGCCCGCCCCGGTGCGGGCAGATCGCGGAGAGGGCGCGCACCGAGCCGTCGCGCAGCCGGAACACGGCCACCGGCTCGCCGTCCACCACGTACGCGCGGCCCTCACCCAGCGGGATGTCGTGAACCGATCCGAGCCGCCTCATGCGCTCACCGGAACCTGCGGCAGCACGGTCAGTGGCAGCGAGGTGCGGAACTGTCCGGGCGTGACCGGTTCGGCGCGTTCCGTCCACGGGTCCCGGTAGGCCGCGACCGCGGCGTCCATCGCCGTGTCGAGATCGGCCGCGATGCCGTCGACGTCATCGACGATCACCGAACGGATCCGCTCGATGCCGATGCGGGGGACGAACGCGTACGTCCGCTCCAGCCAGTTGGCGTTCTCCCGGTAGTACTGCAGGAAGCGGCCGGTCAGCCGGACCACCTCGGCGGCCGAGGCGACGGTGGCGAGCAGGTCGCCCTTACGGACGTGGGCACCGGCCGCGCCACCCACGTAGATCTCCCACCGGCCGCCGTCGATCGCGACGACACCGAGGTCCTTCACGTACGCCTCGGCGCAGTTGCGCGGGCATCCGGTGACCGCGAGCTTCATCTTCCCGGGGCCCTCGATGCCCTGGTAGCGCTCCTCGATCGCGATCCCGAGCGCGGTGGAGTCGCCGACACCGAACCGGCAGAAGTCCGAGCCGACGCAGGTCTTCACGGTGCGGAAGCTCTTCGCGTACGCGTACCCGGACGGCATGTCCAGGTCGGCCCAGATCTGCGGCAGCTTCTCCTTGGGGATGCCGAGCAGGTCGATGCGCTGGCCGCCGGTCAGCTTCACCATCGGCACGTCGTGTTTCTCGGCGACCTCGGCGATCCGCTTGAGCTGGGCCGGGGTGGTGACGCCGCCCTTCATCTGCGGCACCACCGAGAACGTGCCGTCGCGCTGGATGTTGGCGTGCACCCGGTCGTTGATGAAGCGGGCGTCGCGCTCGTCCACGTACTCGGCGCCCCACATCATCTTGAGCAGCGAGGCGAGGCCCATCTTGCTCTTGGCGTCCTCCTCGCCGCCGAGCGTGGCGAAGACCGCGGAGACCGACCTCAGGCCGTGCTCGCGGATCGCTCGCATCAGCTCCGGCTTGGGCATCGGCACGCCGGGGACGTAGTACGAGGCGGCGGGGTCCTCCTCTACCGCGCCGTCGGCCGCCCACTCGACGATCCGCTGCACCAGCGGCTTGCAGGTGCCGCAGCCCTTGCCGGCCCGGGTCCGGTCCATCACCCCGCTGACGGTCCGGCAGCCGGACTTCACCGTGGCGCAGATGGTGCCCTTGCTGACGCCGTTGCAGTTGCAGACCTGCTCGCCGTCGGCCATCTCGGCGGGGCTGGCCTCGGCCGGCGGGCCGCCCAGGTCGAACATCAGCTCGGCCCGTTCCTCGGGCAGCGGCAGCCCCCGGTCGAACGCCTGCATCAGGAAGGCCGCCTTGCGGGCGTCGCCGACCAGGGTCGCGCCGACCAGCCGGCCGTCGCGGATGATCACGTTCTTGTACACGCCCCTGGCCGGCTCGGCGAACTCGAGAAGCTCGTCGTCGTCGCGCTCCGGGCTCTGCAGCCCCATCGAGGCGACGTCGACGCCGGCCACCTTGAGCTTGGTGGCCACCTGTGAGCCGTGGTAGGCGGCGGCCGGGTCGGCCCCGGTGAGGTGGTCGGCGAGCACCTTGGCCTGGTCCCACAGCGGCGCGACCAGCCCGTACACCTGGCCGCGGTGTTGCGCGCATTCGCCGACGACGTAGACGTCGTCCTCGCCGACCGCGCGCATCTGGTCGTCGACGACGACGCCGCGCTCGACGACCAGGCCGCTGTCCGCCGCGACCTGCGTATTGGGGCGGATGCCGGCGGCGACCACGACGACGTCGCACTCGATGACCCGGCCGTCGGCGAGCTTGACGCCGGTGACCGCGTGCTTGCCGAGGATCTCGGTGGTCATGCCGTCGAGCACCACCTGGATGCCGAGCTTCTGCTCGACGGTGGCCTGCAGGGTCTTGCCGGCCCGCTCGTTGAGCTGGGTGTTCATCAGGTGGCCGAGGGCGTGCACGAGCGTCACGTGCGGCAGATGGCTCTGCAGCCCGCGGGCGGCCTCGAGGCCGAGCAGGCCGCCGCCGATGACCACCGCCCGCTGGTGTTCCCGGGCGTACCGGATCATGGCGCGCGTGTCCTCGAGCGTGCGGAAGACGAAGACGCCCTGGTGGTAGCCGCGCCCGGGCCGGTGCGCGCCCTTGATCGGGGGCACGAACGCCGAGCTTCCGGTGGCGATCACGAGCTTGTCGTACGGCGTCGCGGTGCCGTCGGTGGCGTACACCGTCTTCGCGGACCGGTCGATCCGCTCGATGCGGGTGCCGGCGTGCAGCGTGATGCCGTTGTCGGCATACCAGGACAGGTCGTTCAGGAAGATCCCGGACTCGTCCTCCACGCCCGCCAGGACGTTGGACAGCATGATCCGGTTGTAGTTGCCGTACGGTTCGTCGCCGAACATCGTGATGGCGAAGTCGCCGCCGCGGGCGAGGATCTCCTCGACCGTGCGGGCGCCGGCCATGCCGTTGCCGATGACCACCAATCGCTGTCTCATGGGGAACCTTCCTCCTCGTGCCGGCGGACCGCGACCGCGCACACCTTGAAGGCGGGCATCCGCGAGTGCGGGTCGAGTGCCGGGTTGGTCAGTGCGTTCGCGCCGGGCCAGTGGAACGGGGCGAAGACGGTGTCCGGGCGGATGCCGTCGCTGAGCCGGGCGCGCAGCACCGCGGCGCCGCGGCGGCTGCGCAGTTCGACCAGGTCGCCGTCGGCGATGCCGTGCCGGCGGGCCAGGTCGGGGTGGATCTCGGCGCGGGGTTCGGGTAGCGCGACGGTGAGCGCCTTCACCCGGCGGGTCTGGTTGCCGCTCTGGTAGTGCTGCATGGTGCGGCCGGTGGTGAGCACGTACGGGAACTCGCCGTCCGGCAGCTCGGCCGGGTCGCGGTGCTCGACCCGGACGAACCGGGCCCGGCCGTCCGGCGTCGGGAAGCCGTCGGCGAACAGGCGGGGCGTGCCGGGGTGGTCCTCGGCCGGGCACGGCCAGAAGACGCCGTCCGACTGGTCGATCCGCTCGTAGGTGATGCCGGCGTAGTCGGCGATCCCGCCGGCGCTGGCCCGGCGCAGCTCGTCGAAGACCGTCCGCGGATCGCCGGAGAAGAACGAGCCCCGGCCGAGCCGGTCCGCCAGCGACGCGAGCATCTCCAGGTCGGTGCGCACGTCCGGGGGCGGCGGCAGGGCGCGCCGGCGGCGGATGACCCGGCCCTCCAGATTGGTCATCGTGCCGTCCTCCTCGGCCCACTGGGCGGTGGGGAGGACGACGTCGGCGAGCTCGGCGGTCTCCGAGCGGAAGATGTCCGAGACGACCAGGAAGTCCAGGCTCTTGATCTTCCGGACCACGTTGTCGGAGTGCGGTGCCGACACCACCAGGTTGCTGGCCAGCACGAGCAGGCAGCGGACGCCGCCGGGGGTGCCGAGCCGGTCGATCATCTCGTACGCGCTCAGACCGGGTCGGGGCAGCTCGTCCGGGTCGATCCCCCACACCGCCGCGACGTGCGATCGGGCCGCGGGGTCGTCGAGCTTGCGGTAGCCGGGCAGCTGGTCGGCCTTCTGGCCGTGCTCCCGGCCGCCCTGCCCGTTGCCCTGCCCGGTGATCGTGCCGTAGCCGGAGTACGGCCGGCCGACCAGGCCGAGGGCGAGCGCCAGATTGAGGTACGCCTGCGCGGTGTCGGTGCCGCTGCTGTGCTGCTCGGCGCCGCGAGCCGTGAGGATCATCGCGGGCCGCTCGGTGGCGAGCAGCCGTACGGTCTCGCGCAGCAGCGTCTCGGGCACGCCGGTCATCCGCTCCACCCGCTGCGGCCAGTAGGCGTTCGTCGCCGCCCGGACCGCGTCGAAGCCGGTGGTGCGTGCGGCGATGTACGCCTCGTCGACCAGGCCCTCCCGGATCGCGATGTGCAGCAGGCCGTTGGCCAGCGCCAGGTCGGTGCCGGGCAGCGGCTGCAGGTGCAGGTACGCCCCCGCGGCGGTGGCCGTGCGCCGCGGGTCCACGACGATGTGCCGCGCGCCGGCCGCCCGGCCGGTGTCGAGGTACTGCATGGACGGCGGCATCGCGTCGGCCGGGTTCGCGCCGGCCAGCAGCACGGTCCGCGCCTCGGCCAGGTCCGCCAGCGGGAACGGCAGGCCGCGGTCCACGCCGAGCGCCCGGTTCGCCGCGGTCGCCGCGGACGACATGCAGAACCGCCCGTTGTAGTCGATCGACGCCGAGCGCAACCCGACCCGGACGAACTTGCCCAGCGCGTACGCCTTCTCGTTGGTCAGCCCGCCGCCGCCGAACGCGCCGACGCTGTCCGGCCCGTACGCCTCCTGCGCCGTCGTGATGGCGTCGGTGACGAGCGCGAGCGCCTCGTCCCACGTCGCCTCGCGCAGCGGGCTGCCCCGGTCGCCGGGCTCCTTGCGCACCAGAGGCGCAACCAGCCGGTCCCGGTGGTCGAGCAGTTCGGCCGCGGTGAATCCCTTGGCGCACAGGCCGCCCCGGTTGACCGGGAAGTCGCGCGGCTCGAGCCGCACCCGGTGCAGTTCCGGGGTCAGCGTCATGCCGCACTGCAGTGCGCAGTAGGGGCAGTGCGTTCCGGTAGCCGTCACATCTGGAATGCTGGCGGCTCTTTGTTTACCGGCGAGACCGTCGCGGTTGCGCAGACGTTCGGAAAACCCTACATACCGTCACGGCCCGATGTGAGAACCGGTGTCTCACATAGTGGACCTACCGTTCGTCGACGCGCAGCCGGTATCCCCGCTTGATCACGGTTTCGATGTGCCGGCCCGAGCCGAGCGCGGTGCGCAGCCGGGCCACCGCCACGTCCACCGCGTGACCGTCGTTTCCGCGCGGGAGGGCGGTCGCGAGCTGCTCCTTGGTGACGACCGCGCCGGGGCGCGCGGCGAGCGCGGCGAGGATGGCCATCGCGACCGGGGCGAGGGCATGGGTCACCCCGTCGATGAGGACGGCGTGGCCGCGTACCTCCAGCACCGAGCCGGCCACCCGCAGCTTGGCCGACCGGCGCGGCAGCTCGTCGGCCACGGTCCGGATCAGGGCGCCGAGCCGGTACCGCTCGGGCGTCACCACCGGGACGCCGCGCTCGACCAGCGGCGCGGCGGTGACCGGACCCACGCAGGCGGCGAGCGTGCCCGCCCGGAAGCGATCCAGCACGGCGGGCTCGGCCCCGCCGGCGAGCGCGAGGAAGGACTTCACCGCGGGCGCGCTGGTGAACGTCACGGCGTCGATCTGCCCGGCGGTGATCTGGTCGGCGAGCCGCCGTACCGGAGCGGTGTCCGGCGGCAGCACCCAGCGGTAGACGGGCACCTCGACCACCGCGGCGCCGGCGTCGCGCAACGCCTCGACGAAGTCGGTCAGCGGCTCGCCGTGTTCCTGCACCACGATCCGCAGGCCGGCGATGCCCTCGGCGAGCAGCCGCTCGAGGATCTCGTCGGACGCCTCGGTGACGGCCGCCCAGTCCTCGGTGAGCCCGGCCGCCCGGATGGCGCCGCACGGCTTCGGCCCGCGGGCGACGATCCGGGCGCTGCTCAGCACCGTACGCAGCTCGTCCGCCAGGCCCCATCCCTCGGCGGCCTCCAGCCAGCCGCGGAAGCCGAAGCCGGTGGTGGCGATCACCAGGTCGGGGGCGAGCCCGATGCAGGCGGCGGTGGCGGCGTGCAGCGCCTCGTCGTCGGCGAGCGGGACGATGCTTATCGCCGGAGCGGTCACCACGCGGGCACCGCGGCGCTGCAGCAGGGCGGCCATCTCGTCGCGGCGGCGCTCGGCCGTCACCGCGACGGTGAAGCCGGTCAGCGCGCCTTCGCTCATTCGCTCCCCATCGTGGATCCGTTTCCGGCCAGCATGGCCGGGCCCGGTTTCCGCGGCGTCGAGCGGGTGTTTCGGGTCCGAAAACTCTCCGGCGCCGAGCCGGCTAGTCCCTGTCCTTGCGGCCGTGGCCCTCGCCCTTGCCCGACTTCCCCGAGCCGGAGCCCGACCCGGTCGCCGAGCCCGAGCCGTGCTTCGCGACCGCCACCGCGACCGCCGGCTTCGTCGGGGACGCCTGCAGCACGGCCACCTCGGCCCGGCACGGTTCGCCGTTCAGCTCGAAGGACACCGGCAGCGACGCGGACGCCCGGTACGCCGTCTCCAGGCCGGCGGCCACCGAGCCGCCGGCCGGCAACGTACCGCCGTCGGCGTGCACCGTGCTGCCGACCTGCCGCCACGTCGCCGCCCAGCCGCGGATCAGGCGCTGATCGCCGGGCAGGGCGAACCGCAGCTCCCAGGCGGAAACCGGTGCCGTGCCGGTGTTGCGGATCGTGACCGCGGCCGAGGCCCGGCCGGCGGCCGCGGTGCGCACCGCGTACCGCACGGCGCAGGAGGGCGCGGGATTCGAACTCGGCGCCGGCTCGGCGGCCGCACTGGCCGGCTCGGGCCCGCCGCCGGACCCGCTCACCGCCCAGCCGGTGAGGCCGGTCGCGGCGAGCACCGCCGCCACCGAGCCGAGGAGTACGGCGTCCCGACGCTTCGGGCGCCACGCCGCCGTGGTCGTCCGGGTGTCCTGCGCCCGGTGCCGGGTCGCCCGCGCCGGCGCGGTGGCATCGACCGCCGACGCGGTTACGGGCTGGGTCGCGGAGGTCACCTGCGGCAGCGCGTCGGTGGGCGTGGCCACGGCCCGCAACAGCGCGGCCGGTGGCAGGCCGGCGATCTCGCCGAGCAGGTCGGCGACCTCGGCGGCGCCGGGCCGGTCGCTGGGCTGTTTCGCCAGGCAGCGCTCCACCGTGCGGCCCACCTCGGCGGGCAGGCCCGGCACCTCCGGCAGCGGTTCCGGCTCGGCGTACCGGTGTGCCTTGATCATCTGGGTGGAGGTGGACGCCTGCCACGGCATCCGCCCGGCCAGCATGAAGTAGAGCAGCAGGCCGAGCGCGTACACGTCGGTGGCCGGGCGGACCGGTCCGCCCTCGATGCGCTCCGGCGCCAGATAGGCGGGCGTGCCCAGCAGCCGGCCGTCGCCGTCGTCGTCGACCTCGCCGACCGCCGCGGAGATGCCGAAGTCGACAAGCTTCGCCCCGGCCGCGGTGACCATGACGTTGGCCGGCTTGACGTCGCGGTGCACGATGCCGCGGGCGTGCGCGGCGGCCAGCGCCGCGGCCACCTGCGTGCAGATCAGTACGGCCAGCCGCCACGGCAGCGCACCGGCGGTGAGCAGATCGGCCAGCGAGCGCCCGTCGACCAGCTCCATCACGACGTACGGGAGGGTCCGCTCGCCGTAGGTGGTCTCGCCGTAGTCGAAGACGCCGACCACGTTGCCGTGCCGCAGCCCGGCGGCGGCCCGCGCCTCGGCGCGGATCCGCCGCAGCAGCTCCGGGTTGTCCGCGAGCCGGGCGTCCAGCACCTTGACGGCGACCTCCCGGCCCAGCACGTCGTCCTCCGCCCGCCAGACCACGGACATGCCCCCGCGGCCCAGCCGCTCCCGCAGCCGGTACCGCCCGCCGATCAGCAGTCCGCTCTCCACGGCATAGGGCCTTGCCCCGATCCCGGCGCGGGAAACCGTCCAGAATGCTCTTTTGCCCGCGATGCGCCGGAAACAGCGTCACACGGCACACGACGGGGTTGTGTGGTGCCCGCACATGTGCGATCCCTCCTCCGGGCTCGTAAGTTCACGCCATGACGACGGCACATGTGGTCGACCTCGATCTGGCGGGCCGCACCGCCCTGGTGACCGGCGCGGGCAGCGGCATCGGGCGCGCCTGCGCGGAGCGGCTGGCGGCGGCCGGCGCCGCGGTGATCGTGGTGGACATCGACGAGCGCGCCGCCAAGGAGGTGGCCTCCGCCGTCGGCGGGCGGGCGGTGACCGCCGACCTGTCCGATCTGGACGCGATCGGCCGGCTGCCGGCCGCGGTGGACGTGCTGGTCAACAACGCCGGCCTGCAGGTGGTCGCGCCGCTGACCGAGTTCCCCGACGACAAGTTCTCGCTGATCCACCGGGTCATGCTCGAGGCGCCGTACCGGCTGGTGAAGCTCGTGCTGCCGCACATGTACGCCCGCGGCTGGGGCCGGATCGTCAACATCTCCTCGGTGCACGGGCTGCTCGCCTCGCCGTTCAAGGCGGCGTACGTGACGGCGAAGCACGGCCTCGAGGGCCTGTCCAAGGTGACCGCGCTGGAGGGTGCCGAGCACGGCGTGACCTCGAACTGCATCAGCCCGGCGTTCGTGCGTACCCCGCTGGTCGACAAGCAGATCGCCGACCAGGCGCAGATCAACGGCATCCCGGAGGCCGAGGTGATCGAGAAGATCATGTTGGACCGGGCGGCGATCAAGCAGCTGATCGAGCCCGAGCAGGTGGCCGAGCTGCTGGCGTACCTGTGTGCCCCGCCGGCCGCCTTGATCACCGGATCGTCGGTCACCATCGACGGCGGCTGGACGGCGCACTAGCTTGCGATACATGCCGTCGCCGCTCGAGTACCTGGAACTGCTCGCCCGCGAGGCGGCACCGGTCGAGTTCGAGCGGCCGCTGCTGGCCGCCCGGGCGACCGGCGCGCCCCCCGAGGACCTCGCCGAGCTGGAGGACGTCAAGCTGGCCGCGCTGCGGGTCCGGGCGCTGCTGGAGCGCCGCCGGCGGCGTGAGGAGGAGCTCTCCGGGCTGTACGACACCGCGGGCGACCTGGCCGGGCTGCGCGACCTGGACGCGGTGCTGCGGGCCATCGTGCACCGGGCCCGGACCCTGCTCGGCGCCGACGTCACGTACATGACGCTCAACGACCCCGACCGCGGCGACACGTACATGCGGATCACCGACGGATCGGTGGCGGCCAGCTTCCAGCAGCTGCGGCTGCCGGCGGGCGCCGGGCTGGGCGGGCTGGTCGCGGTGACCGGTACGCCGTACTCGACGGCGAACTACGGCAACGACGCGCGCTTCCAGCACACCTCCGAGATCGACCACGGGGTACGGGACGAGGGCCTGGTGGCCATCCTCGGCGTCCCGCTGCGGCTGGGATCGACGGTGATCGGCGTGCTGTTCGCCGCTAACCGCACCGAGCGCCCGTTCGCCCGCGAGGAGGTGGCGCTGCTGGTGTCGCTCGCCGCGCACGCGGCGATCGCCATCGACACCGCGCGGCTGCTCACCGAGACGCAGGCGGCGCTGGCCGAGCTGTCCGTGGCGAACACGGTGATCCAGGCGCACAGCGAGTCGGTGGAGCGGGCCGCGGCCGCGCACGACCGGATGACCGCGCTGGTGCTGCGCGGCGGCGGCGTCGACGACGTGGCCGCCGACCTGGTCGACGTGCTGGACGGCGGCGTGCTCGTCCTCGACGCGCAGGGCCGCGAGCTGGCCACCGCGAAGTCGCCCGGGTCCGCCACCGACCTGCCCGAGCTGGACAAGGTCTCGGTGGTCGAGGCCGTCGCCGCGTCCCGCGGCGAGGGACGCAGCGTGATGCGCGGCGACCTGTACGTGGCGGCGATCGTCGCCGGGGCGGACAACCTGGGCGCGCTCGTGTTCCGCCCGGTCCGCCCGCTGGCCGGTGCGGACCAGCGGATCCTGGAGCGGGCCGCGCAGATCACCGCTCTGCTGCTGCTGTTCCGCCGCACGGTGGCCGAGGCCGAGGGCCAGGTCCGCGGCGAACTGCTCGACGACCTGATCGGCCGGCCGGTGCGCGACCAGGACGCGCTGCGCTCCCGGGCCCGCCGGCTCGGCGTCGACCTGGACGCCCCGCTCGTCGTGCTCGCCGCCGCCGACCAGGCCGACGGCGGCGGCCTGCGCCAGCGGGCGGTCTCCTGGGCGCGCACGTTCGCGGCCGGCCGGGGCGGGCTCGCCGCGGCCCGGGACGGCCGGGTGGTGCTGATCCTGCCAGGCACCGACGCGGGCGCCGCAGCCCGGCAGGTGGCCAGGGAGCTCGGCCGGGCGCTCGGCCATCCGGTCACGGCCGGCGGTGCCGGGCCGGCCACCGGCCCCGCCGCGGTCGCGCCGGCCTACCGTGCGGCCGACTCCTGCGCCACCGCGATGATCGCGCTGGGCCGGCTGGGCGACGGCGGCAGCAACACCGAGCTCGGGTACGTGGGCCTGCTGCTGGGCGACCGCCGCGAGGTGCCCGGCTTCGTGACCGGCGTGCTCGGGCCGGTGCTCGACTACGACCAGCGCCGCGGGACCGCGCTGGTGAAGACGCTCGAGGCGTACTTCGGCGCGGGCGGCAGCCTGGCCCGCGCGGCCGAGGTGCTGCATGTGCACGTCAACACCGTCACCCAGCGGCTGGACCGGATCGCCCAACTGCTGGGTGCCGACTGGCACGACCCGTCCCGGGCCCTGGACCTGCAGCTGGCGCTGCGCCTGCACCGGCTCCGCGGGTCGCTGCCCTGAAGCACGCCGCGTGGTGTGCTCAGCGCCTTCCGCCTTCCGCCTTCCGCCCTCAGCCCGACACCGGCCCCGCGCGATCTTGGCACCCTCCCCGCGTGTCGGCGCGCGTGTCGGCGTGCTCACCCTTCCAAGGTCCCCGGCGCCGGGCGCCGCACTGCTGCTCAGCGGCAACGCCGGCCTCCCCTTCAGGCGATCTTGGCACCCTCCCCGCGTGTCGGCGTGGTCACCCTTCCAAGGTCCCCGGCGCCGAGCGCCGCACTGCTGCACAACGGCGGCGCCGGGACACCCGTCACGCGATCTTGGCACGCCACCCACCCGCGGACGTGGCCACCATTCCAAAGTCCCCGGCGCCGAGCGCCGCCCTGCTGCACAACGGCGGCGCCGGGACACCCGCCACGCGATCTTGGCACGCCGACCCCCTGCGGATGTGGCCACCGTTCCAAGGTCCCCGGCACCGCTGGGCCGGCGCTGGTCATCGGCGGTGCCGGAACGCCCACACGCGATCTTGGCACGCCACCCACCTGCGGGCGAGGTCACCGTTCCAAGTTCCCCGGCGGCGGGCACCTGGCTGCTGCCCGACGCCGCCACCACGGGAATCTCGGTACCCCGTCCCCCTGGATTTCCGCACCGGAGTGCCGGACTCCGTGGCGTCCACAATGCCTTGACGCCAGGGCCGATCAACATCCGTGCACGGGTGTTTCTAAGCTGCGGGGATGGACATGGAGGAGATCGACGTACCGGTGGCCGGCGGCATGCTGCGGGCCGTGAGCTGGCCCGGGGACGGGCCGGCGGTGATCGCCGTACACGGCATCACCGCGAACGCGCTGTCCTGGGCGGCGGTCGCCCGGGCGCTGGCCGGACGGGTCCGCCTGGTCGCCCCGGACCTGCGCGGGCGGGCCGGCAGCGCGCACCTTCCCGGACCGTACGGGATGGCCGCGCACGCCGCCGATCTGATCGCGCTCGCCGACCACCTCGGGCTGGACCGGATGGCGATGGCCGGGCAGTCGATGGGCGGGTTCGTGGTCACGGAGACCGCGGCCCGGTATCCGGAGCGGGTCTCGTCGGTGCTGCTGGTGGACGGCGGCGTACCGCTGGCCGTGCCCGCGGGCGTGGACGTCGACACTGTGCTGCACGCCACGATCGGCCCGGCCATGCAGCGGCTGTCCATGACGTTCGCCTCGGCCGAGGAGTACCTGGACTTCTTCCGGCGGAACCCGGCGCTCGGCCGCTACTGGACGCCCGACATGGAGGCGTACATCCTGCGCGACTTCACCGGCAGCGGCTCGTCCTGCAACATCGAGGCGATCCGGGCGGACGCCCGCGACATGCTCACCGCGCCGGCGGCGCACGACTTCCCGCTGTTGTGGGCGCCGCGCGGGCTGCAGGACGAGGCGGTCGGCCTGTACGACGAGACGCGGGTGGCCGGGCTCGACGCCGAGCAGGTCCCGGACGTCAACCACTACACGATCCTGCTCGGCGCCGGCGCGGAGCGGATCGCCGAACGCATCCTTCGCACACTGACGTGATCCGATCACGCCCGCCACGTGTGTGACATTGAGGCTGCGGATCGGTTACTCGGCGTACCGCTTGACCGCTTCCGACCAGCCCGCGAGGTCGGTGGCGGGCCGCTGCCCCGGCCCGACATAGTCCGCGGACGGCCGGATGATCTTCCCTAGACGCTTCTGCTCGAGCACGTGCGCGCTCCACCCCGCGGTCCGCGCACCGGTGAACATGGCGCTGAACAGCTCGGCCGGCACCTGCGCGAAGTCCAGCACGACCGCCGCCCAGTACTCCACGTTGGTCGCGAGCACCCGGTCCGGCTTGCGCTCGCGCAGCTCGGCCAGGGCGGCCTTCTCGAGCTCGAGCGCCACCTCGTAACGCGGTGCACCGAGTTCCCGCGCGGCCGCGCGCAGGATGCGGGCGCGGGGATCCTCGGCACGGTAGATGGCATGACCGAAACCCATCAGCCGCCGGCCGCTGTCGAGGACCTCCCTGACGTACGCCCGGGGATCGGCGCCGTCCTCCACGGCCTCGACCATGCCCAGCGCTCGGGAGGGGGCGCCGCCGTGCAGCGGTCCGGAGAGCGCGGCCACCGCCGCGGCCAGGCAGGCCGCCACGTCGGCGCCGGTGCTGGCGACCACTCGGGCCGTGAAGGTGGACGCGTTCATGCCGTGCTCCGCGGCGCAGACCCAGTACCGGTCGATCGCGGCGACGTGGCGCGGGTCGGGATCGCCCTGCCAACGGATCATGAACCGCTCGGTGGCGGTCCGGCCGCGCTCCACCACACGCTCCGGCACCGCGGGCAGGCCGGCACCGCGGGCGGACTGCGCGATGGCGGAGAGCATCATCACCGAGGTGCGCGCGAGGTCGTCCCGGGCCTGGGCGTCGTCGATGTCGATCAGCGGGCGCAACCCCCAGTGCGGCGTCAGCATCGAGACCGCCGCCTGGACATCGACGCGGGTGTCGCCGGAGCGCACCGGCAGCGGGAACGGCTCGGCGGGAGGCAGTCCCCGGGTCAGGTCGCCGTCGACCAGCAGCCCCCAGACGTCGCCGAACGACACACGTCCGGCTAGTGACTCGACGTCCACGCCCCGGTAGCGCAGCGCCCCGCCGTCCCGGTCCGGTTCGGCGATCTCGGTGTCGAACGCGACGACACCGGCCAGTCCTGGATTGACAGTCAGCATGACCTCAATCTGTAACGGCGTCATGTTGATGTCAACATTGATCGAGTCAATATGAGACCATCCGCACATGCCTCCCTCGACATCGTCCCGCCGTTCGAAGACCGCCCCGGGCGCGGAGCCGCATCTCCTCACCACGGACGAGGTGGCCAACCGCCTCGGCGTCAAGGCCGCGACCGTCTACGCGTACGTCAGCCGGGGCCTGCTCAGCAGCCGTCGCAACGCCGACGGCAAGGGCAGTCTCTTCGCCCGGGAGGATGTGGACGCCTTCGTGGCCGGGCGGCGGCGTGCCAGCACGCCGGGCATCCAGACCGGCATCACGCTGATCAAGGACGGCCGCCTGTACTACCGCGGGCGGGACGCCTGCGTGCTGGCTCGCACCGCGACCTTCGAGGCCGTCGCGAACCTGCTCTGGACCGGCGACCTGCGGCACGCCGCCCTGGAGCCGCAGCGCGACCTGCTCACGCTCGCCTCCGCCGTCACCGGGCCGCTGCCCAAGGACACCCGGTCCACCGATCGGCTCCGGGTGATCGTCGCCGCCGCAGCGGCCGGCGATCCGCTGCGGTTCGACACGTCACCGACGGCGGTGGTGGCGACCGGCCGGTCACTGCTCGGCACAATGGTGCGGGCGCTGCCGGAAGGGCTCGGCGCCGGGAGCAGCACAGCCCCGCAGGGGTCCGGGTTCTCCGCGCCGTCCGCAGGACCAGGCGCCGGTAACAGCACCGCCCCGCAGGGGCCCGGGTTCTCCGCGCCGTCCGCAGGACCAGGCGCCGGGAGCAGCACCGCCCCGCAGGGGCCCGGGTTCTCCGCGCCGTCCGCAGGACCAGGCGCCGGTAACAGCACAGCCCCGCAGGGGTCCGGGTTCTCCGCGCCGTCCGCAGGACCAGGCGCCGGGAGCAGCACAGCCCGCGCCCTCTGGCATCGGCTGACCGGCCGGCAGCCCACCGACGACGACCACCGGTCGCTCAATGCCGCCCTCGTGCTGCTCGCCGATCACGACATCGCGGCGTCGACGCTGGCCGCCAGGGTGGCGGCGTCCACCCGGGCGAACCCGTACGCGGTGGTCAGCGCGGGCCTCGCCGCGCTCGACGGCCCGCTGCACGGTGCGGCGAGCGGCCTGGCGTACGCGCTGCTCGCCGACGCCGTCTCCAAGGACGATCCGGTGACCACGATCGCCGACCGGCTGCGGGTGGGCGGCGTGATCCCGGGCTTCGGCCATCCCCTCTATCCGGACGGCGATCCCCGGGCGGCGACACTCCTCGAGATGGTCCCGGACGGCCCCGTGCGGGAGTGCGCCGCCCGGGTAGCGGAGGCCATGCGGAGCCGCTCCGGCGTACACCCGAACGTCGATTTCGCCGTCGCCGCCCTCACCCTGCAGCACGGGATGCCCGCCGACGCGGGTGAGGCGATCTTCGCAGTGGCGCGCACGGCGGGCTGGCTCGCGCACGCGCTGGAGGAGTACGCGGACCGGCCCAGCCGGTTCCGGCCGACGGGCCGGTACGCCGGACGCCCGCCGTCGGACTGACCAGACGGGCCGCGCTACGCCGGCGGCGGCGTGTAGCGCTCCTGGAAGACCACCTCGTCCAGCGGCCGGCGCCGGGGCTGCGTCCAGCGGCCACGGGCCGGGTACCCGAGCGGGATCAGCGCCATCGTCAGCGCGTCGCCGGGCAGCCCGAGCAGGCGGCGCACGTCGTCCTCGTGCGCCGTGTGCAGGGTGGTCAGCGTCGACCCGAGCCCGTACGCCCGCGCGGCCAGCATCAGCTGCTGGATCGCGCCGTAGATGGAGGAGCCGAGGCGCGGGTTCGCCGACCGGGCGGCACCCAGCAGCACCGGGAAGATCCAGACGGGTGCCTCTTCGAGGTGGGCGGCCAGGTGGTCCGCGGCCCGGAAACCGGCCGCCGACAGGCCGTCGTCCGACGCGTCCGCCGTGCGGAACTGGTCGCGGCGCGAGCCGTACTGCTTCTCCCAGGCCTCCCGATACCACTCGGCGATCCGCGCCTTGACGCCCGGATCCCGGACGACGATCCAGGCCCATCGCTGGCTGTTGCCGCCGGACGGGCCGCGGATCGCAGCATCCAGGACGGCCCGGACGACGTCGTCGCCGATCGGTTCGGTGGACAGGTAGCGGCGGGCGGGCGTGGAGTGCAGCGCCTCGAGGAGGCCGAGCGCCTGCGGATCTTCGGACGGCATGCCCGAACCCTATCCGCGGGCTCCGACGCCCGCCGACCAGAATGGCCGCGTGACATACATCAAGAGCGTGACCTTCGACTGCGCCGACGCGCTCCTCGTCGGGCGGTTCTGGGCGGCCGTCCTCGGCGGCGAGCTGGATGAGGAATCGACCGCGGACAAGGCGTTCGTGGAGGCGCCCGGGTGGGGCGGGCCGAACCTGTGGTTCCAGCGCGTGCCCGAGGGCAAGACGGCCAAGCTGCGCATGCACTTCGACCTGCGGGCGCCCGAGGGGGTGCCGGCCGAGGTGCGCCGGCTCGAGACGCTCGGCGCCACGGTGGTGGCGGAGCACCACGGCCTGGTGGTGATGCGCGACCCGGAGGGCAACGAGTTCTGCGTCGAGAGCTGAAAGGGTCAACTGGGCGCGCGGCGCGCCGATTGCGGGACTCGTGGCCCACCCCCCCGGCCCGCGAGAAAGGACACCGTCATGGCGCAGACGACGCGCTCGATGCCGGTCCGCACCGACGACTGGCGCCCGGACGACGAGATCATCGACGGCATCATCCGGCGGTGCGTCGCCGAGGCGGAGGACGCCGAGGCCCGCGACGGCACCCGCGAGTACATGGCCGGCGCGTTGATCCTCGCCGTCCTCGCCGTGGTCATCATCGGCGCCACCGGATCGGTGCCGGCGGCGGTGGTGGTGACCGGCCTGATCGCCGCCGGCGGCGCGTGCTACATGCTCAGCGCGACCCGCCCCGCCCCGGCCGAGCGCAAGGCGTCGCTCGCCGCGATCGGCGGCCCGGGCCGGCTGCCGGCCGGCTACCTGGTGCATCCGGCCGCGTGGGAGGCCGGCATGGCGGACCACGTGGCGCACGTTCCGGAGTCGCAGCTGCGGGCCGCGGCGGAGTTGTGCCACGCCTATCCGGGTACCGTGGACGACCTGCTGATCTTCACCGGCAACCTGGCGATCCACGTGCCGGCGACCCGGCCCGCCGGCGCGGCGGACGTCGAGCGGCGGGCGCACGCCCTGGTCCGGCTCGGCCTGCCCGTCCTGCGCGAGCACGCCGCCCGCACCCCGGTCCCGGCCGGCGCGACGGGCAAGAAGGGCAGGTAGGCGCGGAAGCGAACCGCTAGGCAGCGAGCGCGGCGTACCGGCCGCCGGCCGCGACCAGTTCGGCATGCCGGCCGGTCTCCACCGCCCGGCCGTGGTCGATCACGACGATCTGGTCGGCGTCCCGGACGGTGGACAGCCGGTGCGCGATCATGATGGTGGTCCGGCCCCGGCTCAGCTCCTCGAAGGCCCGCTGCACCGCCCGCTCCGTCTCGGTGTCGAGCGCGCTGGTCGCCTCGTCCAGGACCAGGATCCGCGGGTCCCGCAGGAGCGTCCGGGCGATGGCGATGCGCTGTTTCTCGCCGCCGGAGAACCGGTGGCCGCGGGAGCCGACCATGGTGTCGTAGCCGTCGGGCAGCGCCGCGATGACGTCGTGGATCCGGGCGGCCCGGGCCGCGGCCTCGATCTGGTCGTCGGTGGCGTCCGGCCGGGCGTACCGCAGATTCTCCCGGACGGTCGTGTGCAGCAGGTACGTCTCCTGCCCGACCACGCCGACGATCGCGGCGAGGTCGCCCAGCGCGAGATCGCGCACGTCCACGCCGTCGATGGTGACCCGGCCCGACGACGGGTCGTGCAGGCGGGCGATCAGCGCGGCGATCGTGCTCTTGCCGCTGCCGGTCTCACCGACCAGGGCGAGTGACGTGCCGGCGGGGACGTCCAGATTGATCCCGGCGACCGCGGCCGCGTCGCTGCCGGCGTACGCGAAGGTGACGTCCTCCAGGCGCACGTGGCCGCGCGGCGCCGGCAGCCGCACCGGGCTGGCCGGCTCCTCGATCTCGACGGGCAGGTCGAGGTACTCGAAGATGCGCGCGAACAGCGCGAGCGAACTGGTCAGCGACACCCCGACGTTGAGCAGGGCCATCAGCGGCCGGAACAGGCCGGACTGCAGCGCCGTGAAGGCCACCAGCGTGCCGATGCTCATCGTGCCGGCGGTGACCGGCAGGCCGGCGGCCAGGTAGATGACGGCCGGGATCGCGGCGAACAGGATGCTCATCGCGGCCATCCGCCACCGGCCGGCCAGCTCGGCGCGCAGTTCCAGGTCGATGAGCCGGCGCGAGGAGGCGGCGAACCGCTCGACGAGCGCGGGCGCGGTGCCCATCGTCTTGCTCAGGTGGATGCCGCTGATCGACAGGCTCTCCTCGATGGTGACGTTCAGGTCGGCGAGCTCGCGCTGGCGCCGCGCGGTGATGTCCCGCCGCATCCGCGCGACGCGCCGGGTCAGCCAGATCGCCGGCGGCAGCACGACCAGCGAGACCAGCGACAGGCGCCAGGACAGTGCGGCCATGGCGACGGCGGTCGCGATGACCGTGGTGAGGTTCGCGGCGATCGAGGTGGCGGTGGAGGTGACCACGGACTCCATGCCGCCGATGTCGTTCGTGATCCGGGACTGCACCTCGCCGGTACGGGTGCGGGTGAAGAAGCCGATCGACTGGCGCTGCAGGTGGATGAAGACGTCGGTGCGCAGCCGGTGCATCACCTGCTGGCCGACGCGGGTGGAGATCCAGGTCTGGATCACGCCGAGCGCGGCGGTCACGGCCGCGACGGCAACCATGCCGAGCACGAGCCAGACCAGCAGGCGCAGGTCGGCGTGCGGAAGCGCGACGTCGATGACCTCGCGCAGCAGGAACGGCGCCGCCATGCCGATCGCCGACGCGGCGACGATGACGGCGACGACCAGGGCCAGCGACCAGCGGTGGTCGCGGAACAGCGAACCGATGCGGCGCAGCGACACGTCGCGCGCCTGCGCCTTCTCGGCGGGAGTCACAGTGGTGCCGCGGTCGCGGCGGGAAATTCTTTCCGGCATACGCGTCCAAATCTTCCACAGGAGCAATTACTGAGGTTACCTCATCGTGAGGATACAACCACAGTCGCTGATACGGTATTCCGGTGGACGACGAGGGCCTCGCGGAGGCGTTCTGGGCGGTGGCCCGCGCGCTGCGGCACCGCACCCGGGTCGCGCTCGAGCCGTGGGACCTCTCCCCCTCGCTGGCCCGCGCGATGAACGTCCTGGCCCGCCAGGGCGAGCTGCGCCCGGGCACGCTCGCCGACCATCTGCACATCGCCCCCCGCTCGGCCACCGAGGTCGTCGACGACCTGCAACGCCTCGGCCTGGCCGAGCGCCGCCCCGACCCGGGCGACCGCCGTGCGGTGCGGGTCGCCCTGACGCCGGACGGCGCCCGCGCCGCCGAGGCGATCCAGGCGGCCCGGCAGGCCGAGGGCGACCGGTTCTTCGCCGCGCTCAGTGAAGAGGACCGCGTCGCTCTGGCCCGGATCCTGCGCACGCTGCTGGCGGACTGAGCAGGCCAGTCCCCCCGCCTAGCCTCCGGTGCGGCGCGCCAGCATGGTGGCGCAACCCGCCGAGCCGGCCGCGCACAGCAGCGCCGCCATCAGCGGCACGGGTACCTCGGCGGCGGTCGGGCGGCCGAGC
>Ga0081539_10002868_pt1 | contig 22909 bp, 23 predicted proteins | sample TabmetS4T2R2_FD_71023 | JGI IMG/M metagenome (GOLD analysis project Ga0081539, IMG submission 71023) | Tabebuia heterophylla rhizosphere microbial communities from the University of Puerto Rico - S4T2R2 | ecosystem: Host-associated > Plants > Roots > Rhizosphere ...
CATTCTTAAACGGACCTCCTGTATCAGTGACTTTACCTCCTGTGATACTATTGGCATTGCTTGGGGAACCACTGGTGATACAGGGATGGGGCCTTTGAAATTTTTGATTTTAGTCGTGGCGATGATATTGTTTAATGTATATGCAGGTCCCCTGGTCAAAGGACCGACTTGGACGAGCTGAACGGTCAACAGCGACAGGCAAAGAAAGACGCCCGCAATTACGCTTTTAACCTTATCCGTCTTTTTAACCGTTACGTGCATACCTGCAGAAGTCAGGAATACCAGTACCATATTCAGCAACCTATTACCGAAATATGCTGGCGCTTTTTGATCAATCTGCTCCGCCATTCTTTCAAAAAAGCGTTCACGTTCTATTAATTCGTACTTCTCAACAATTTTCTTTTGTCTGAGATTTCTTTCATCCTGCAATTCTTTTAGTTCTTCTGGGACATCCGTCGCTTTAAGTTCGAGTTCATGCAAATCATTTTTTAATTCCTTGATCTCTTCAAATAACCGCTTTGCTTCCCCTGAAGCCGGAAGTTCGTCACTTTGGTCTGTTTTGTATGCTTCCATTACGCGCTTAAATACGATTTTCATGTTTGAGGTTATGATTCGATAAACAACAGTCAACAGAAAACCGATCAGCAATATGATGCTTATCCATTCCCATACTTCGGTAAAGGACGTGTATAGTGATTTTAAAAGGACAAGCACATTCAAAATAAAGCCCGCAATTCCGGCATTCATCTGTGCCGCGCATAGATCCAGCAGGTAAATAAATGCTGCAAGTATCGTATAAGTTATCGCCCCAATAAGAGCAAGCTTTTTCACGTACCGGACGAAAGAGGTTTTAACAAGAATAGGTACTATGTACCTCATCTTCTTATCGATCACCTCTAATTTGTCGCAATAGGTGTCAAGTACGGCGAAGAGAAACCAGCAAATAAAGATTAGAATATAGAGTGGCATAGTCTTTTTATTTAGGCTACGGAATAAGGTTTAACGAAATAAGAAAAGGAAAAGCCACTATAAATTAGTCGAATTAATCCTGATTTCAACAAATTTTTTATTGCGGCATAGTTTACTACCTCACTTTTTTGATTCCATTACCAACCAGTTTCAATTTTTGCATTTAGCTTAAGTTAACAGTCAGAGAATCATTTCTTCACAATTAAATGCTCTCTCATTGGATCATTCAACAATTCCTCCATCACTGCTTCTGCAATATTCAGTGCATCTTCTTTTATCTTTTGATAATTTTTCTTTATGATTGTGTCATCAACATTCCTTACAAGTGGTAAAGACTTATAAGATTGCTTTTCTTTCTTAATCGCTTCCAGGTCGTTCACTATTCTTGAATGAAACGCTTTCAGTTCAATTATCTGATCGGGATTATCGGCTGTAATACCTATAAATTCACCGCTTGAAAGACTGCTGATTGTTGATGCAGGAATTGAACTTTCGAGTTGCTTAGATTTACTGATTGAAGTGTCGGAACTGTTTATCGAAATACTTTGTCTGTCCTGCATAGTTTTTGGGAATCTTTCTGATAACAGCTTGGCAGTTTCACCACTCACTTGACCGCTTATAATGTTACCCATCATATTGAAGATTGTTTCGGCTTCTTCTTTGGAGTAGATCTGCTTTAACATGCTGTAATCCTGCAGCGCAATAATCACTATAATGTCATTGCTTCTGCCAGTTGCTACAACCCGTAAAACACTTGTGGCTCGTAAAGTGCCAAACTCATCATAGATGGTTGCACATTTATGTTTTCCTTTTTGATTGATGATTTTATTTAAACGGTCACAAAAAAGAGATATGACAGGCGCTAATGCTTCCGCTTTTACAGGATCATTTCCCAAACAAACTATTTTGGGTTCTTTTGGATTGTTAATGTCTAAAGTGAAGTCGTTTCCCGATAACAGATAATAGAGCTGCGGCGATGACAACCTGCCTAATGGAATTTTTACGGATGCCAATTGACTTTCGACCGTCTCCATCACATCGGCTAAATAGGCACTTATAAAAGGATTGATGAGTGTGCGTATTTCATCTTCTGAATTAAGCACCGTAAACAGTTTATCATAATCAAGCTGCAAAAGTTCAATTGCATGCGGCAGCGTGCAATATCTTCCATGCTGAAATTTTTTCAAAAACCATATTACTGCGGCAAGCAGGTTTATTGGTGACTCCACGAAAAATTCACCTTGTCGGTTTACCCACGTTTTATTTATACTTAAGAGCATCGTTTTGCTTGCATCCATTGCATCGAGCAGGTCGTTCATCAATTCAGGAAAGAGCGGATTGCAACGCTGCGAATATTCAAGATCCGTGAAGTTGACGGAGTAAAAATTTGGAGTAACCGGATACTTATTTCGATACTCCAAAAAATAATTATACGTGAGTAAGGTTAATTCAGGATACTTGAAGTCGAAAACAAAGAGCGCACATTGACGGTCACGGATCAATTGCCTGATACAGTTTTCAACAACGTAGAAACTTTTGCCTGCGCCAGGTCCGCCAAGACAAATCAACCCCCTTCGTGGGTTGATAAAATTGATATAGCTCCTTCGCTTTCTTCCCTTAAATTCATAGACTGCAGGCAGGTTAATTGAGTAGCTGTTTTCCAATAATCTTTCTTCCTGCGGAAAGGTTTCATTGTGTTTGTTGAAGACTTCGTTTCCTAAATTTTTTTTTATTATTCTTGAAAGGATCGTTCCGCCTGTTAATATGAAAATGAATCCGGTGCTCGTTATTGAGCAATAAATAAGTGCAACGTTTGTTATCGAAAAACTTTTTAAAAGCAATACTGCCTCGCTAATGAAGTATAACAGGAATCCCGGAAGCAGGTAAGCAATTGCTGTTTTGTAATTGAGGGTTTCGCTTTTTCTTCCCTTTGCACCAATCAGTGAAATCACAAGGAATGCAAGCGCAATTAACTTCGATTTATTAAATGCGCTGAATAGTCCTGAATGACTGATGTTCGAAAGTAATCGGTCTGATATAGGATAAGTTAATTGCCACTCTTTAAAGGCACCGTAACAGTAATAATAAAAATGAATAAGCAGCAAAACAATGCTTATCATTCTTGTCAGGTCTATGATTTTTCTTAACCCCAATTCATTGTCACTTGTCATAGCCATAATAGCCTCCTTGTTTTTTTATAAGCGTAATCTTTTTCTTTTCCTCTTTCTTTTTTGTTTTTTCAGTTCGCCCGGCATTTGGTCATTGATGTATTCCGGTTGAATCAACTCTTGCAAAATGTTTGAACTATTAGGCACACCATCAGAGAATGGGGGCTTGAGTTTTTCAGTCGCACTCGATGCGGGAAATAAAGTGGTTTGTTGTGGGAGAGTGTCGGTCTGTTTTTTATCGTGCAGGATCCTTTGGGTTTGCTCTTGCTTTTGCTCTTGTACTTGTTGTTCTGCAGGCGTCTCTTTGTTGAAGCGCTGCTGCATTGCGTTGGCGCTATATTGTTTACCTAAATCGCTTCCATTAAACACACATTTCTTTTCATGATCTATATAGGTAAGCCCATAGATAATGCCTTTATCATTTTGCCGTAATACAAGTTGGATTTTTTCTTTTTGCAGAACTTTTATCAGTTCATCCATTGATTGCACAGGGCGCTTTGCAAATGCCAGGTCAATTGCATTTTTTATTCTTTGTTTGTGTGGCTGTCGCAGGCTTTCATTTTGTGCAAATTTTTCTTCCAAAAACTTAAGACCTGGTTTCATGTAAAAGGCGCTTGCTTTTATCGGTGTACCGATCTTATTTCCCTTTTCATCCAACACCCGGTAAACCAAGCCCTTATTTTTATACATCCTCGAATCTTTGCTACCGCAATCAGCCATAACATTGTATTGCTTTAAAACAGCATTGAGTTCAGCAAGCGAAGTGTATTTGTAAGTCTTAAGAACAGCATCCAATACAGTTGTAATGGCACGCTTTGTAACCGACTTTCCGTATTGCACTTTCAATGCGCTCACGGGTCCCAATTGATACAGCTCAAGTTGCTGATGCCTGCTTTCAGCTTTTACTAGTCCGAAAGTTTGTTCTACTTCTTTCCTCGCCTTTTCAGATTGATTTCTTCCGATGTTGTGTGTCTTTATTCTTTTTCCATCCATTTTGATTATGGTGGAAACGATATGGATGTGCGGATGCCCTGCATCAAAGTGTTGATATACCAAATAAGGTTGATTACCAAACCCAAGCTTCTGCATGTAGCTTTCGGCAACTGCTCGCAAAGTCTCTTTATCTAAATTTTCAGATGGGTCAAAATTGAGAGAAATATGAACGATGCTTTTCTCGCATTTATCATTCAACGATGCCTGTTTTTCGATGCGTTTTAACTTGTCAGAAAAACCTAACCGTTCTGTTGCCTTTCCATAGTTAACAGCATGAATAAGTTCAGCCATGTTTTCTTTCAACTTATTCTCATTATAATTAAGCGTGTTTAGCAAGTTGGCGCTGAAGTTTATCCTTGCAACCATTTGTCATTGATTTGTTCGATTTTTAATTGGATTTGAGAGACTTTATTCATCAAAATTTTTCGCGCAGTTTCATGATGGATCAACCATGATTTTATGTCCGGAAAATCCTTTAGTGTGTGCAGTCTTTTTATGAGCTGATTGTAGTTATTTCCGACAGCGTTTAATTCGTTGCGGAGTGCGATCAACTCTGTCATAAAGGCATCCAAAGATTCGTTGCGCGTTTTAATGATGATGGGTTTATTCATCAGCAGTTTTCGCATGTAATCAGTGAGGTTCCTGGAAGTAGATTTTGAAAAGCCTGTCTTGATTTTTTCAAGCTCGCTTTCTGAAAACCTCAACTTAAAAGTGAGCGATTTTGTTTCTTTCTTTTCTTTCATCACAATATCTTTTCACACGTTAGAAAATGACTTTATTCAGAGTCTTACAGGTTGCTGCCTACGACTTCGGAGTAAGGCAGTTAAATTTCCGTTGTGGGTACAACGGTACATTTAACTGATAGCGGGTAACACCAGGCTATCTCAACGCCCCTATTGTTGCGGTCGTGCTCAAATGAGCATTTTGTAAGAACTCTTATAAGTGTGGGATTCTATAGAAGCTGATGGCTGCCCAAAGAGGATTAAAGTTTGTGCATCAAACTTTGTTTGTGTGCTCTTCCAAAATTTATGAGCCAGTCATTCAGGTCATCGTATTTGTGATACAATGAACGTTCATCAATAAATTTATTTTTATCCAGTTCGAGCGCTTGCGCGGTAAATTTTTGTCCTGTTTTATCGTTGTCCAGGTACAGGTGTGCATGGTCATGCGACTGCATTAATGACAGGCTCTTTTCAAAAAAAGAAGTGGAATTTAAAATAAGATAGTTGCACAATTTTTCCTGCTCGTTGCGATACAAAGTTTGATATGAAAGAAAGTTGAAAAAGCCTTCAAAAACGGCAACATCTTTTGCACCTTTGTCAATAAATGTAACATCGTTCGGACTGGCTGCAGCTTTTATATATTCATTGCGCAAAGCATAGCCTCCTGCATCGTTTGGAAAACCGATTGCGAAATAATTTTTATTCTTGAGTTGATAAGAAATTTCGCAGCAATATTTGCGGGCTAATTCAACAGGAATTTTTCTTTTTTCGAGATATTGCAAAAGCGGAAATGATGTGAGCGTTTTCACGCCTATCACTTTGATTTCTTTTTCTCCTTCTTTTTCATTGACGGGTAAAGATTGTTTTTGATGTTTGCCAAGCGTGAAAGCGGGCACATCAATCTTTTGCAAAAAATCAGCAACAGAACATTTAAAATAAAGCACACCGAAATCAACAAGATTTCCGCCTTTTCCTTCACCCCAATCATACCAGCGATTTAGTTTGATGTTTACTTTAAAAGAAGGTGTTTTTTCATCCCTGAAAGGAGAATGGTACCAGTAGTTGTGTCCCTTCTTATCGGCAGGCTCATAGCCTAATCTGGACAAGTATTGAACGATGTCCAATTGCTTTGCTTGTTTGATATTCATAACACACATTTTTCATTTTCACAAATCAAATAGCAAAGTGAAATTAGAGACAGCCATCAAAATAAAAATGACCCCTACAAAATATGTATGGGTTAAACGCCATTCTTTTGAACATGCGACAATAATTTTACAACTGTGAAAATGATTTTGTGAAAAGAAAAATTTTAAACTATGTTATCTAAAAATGAAGCTGCCCTTATTTATGAGACACTGCTAACATCTCCGGGAATGGGTGAAGAAGTAAAAATCAGCATGCGCATTACAAGAAAAAACATTTTGTTATTAAGCAAGGTTATTGAAGTCGGTTTATTGGCAAAGGGTGGAGCGGACGGCGACGGAATAATCAATATTGCAAACGGTAACCATGTAGATGAGTTAAAAACAATCTCCGCAGAAATTCTGTCAAAAGCCGGATTAACAGAAACGTATCAAAGATTAAACACGCTTCAAAGTAAGGGGTAGTTATGGCAAGAAATGTTTTATCATGGGATGTTGCGCTTCGTAATGGATTTAAACCACATTTATATACCTACGCTTTTGATGCTATTCCTTTGGGTGAATGTGAAGCCATGTTGGATTTCAAGATTTGGGCAAAAAAGATAATGGCGGTGGGTTGTTATTTTACGCATGCTGCAACGGAACAAAAATTTCAGTTAACGGTTTATTGCAGCGGTACAGGATTGTACAGAATTAAAGATTGCCCGATAGATTTTACCGAATGCCCGGTTGGAAGATTGTATAAAGTAAAAGTTATTGCTGACCAAAAGAAAAAAATAGTCTTTAAGGGTGCGGAATTGGTGTAACACTTTTAATTTATTATCCTCTAAAAAATTAATATCGAAACGATGAATAAGTTCTTAACAAAAAATGAAAAAGGGGCTATGTAAAAGCCCCTTTTTATGTCTTAAAAGTCCGACTGCCGAAACTCCATCGCTCTTTGATACAAGTGACGGTGATCAATAAGAAAGTCTGTAATATCAATCTCTACTTCAAACTCATCTTCATTCCACTTAGTGACAAAAGCCCATTTAAATGACTGATACAATGCCTGTGCAATCCAGGTTTCATCGAAGATTTCTAAACAAATGGCGAGTGCTGCCTGTGCGGGTCCGCTGCCGCCATAACCCCAATTAAATCCATCAGGACTATGATTTCTAATTTTTTGACTTAGCTGCGGATATATTTCTTTGCCATCAACCCACAATTGATTGCTCAACTTTCCGCGTTTTCCTGCAATGATAAAATTTGTCTTTTTCATACACCGATAATTTTAAAATTAGAAAATTAATTGTCGGTGCTCTAAAGGATTTTTGAATGACCAGGATGCAAGGAGGAACGCAATAAATGATAGGGCTGTGGGATGGTTAGTGTTTATGTGTAGTTCCTTGTCAGCCTGCGCATTCAAAATCCTAAGTTTGTACCGCAATTAATGCGAACACTACATTCTTTATAAGTCAAAAAAAATATGTTTTTGCAAACGCATGGTTATTGGGATAGTTATGGTATTTGAAAATAGAATAGGCTGCAAAGGAAAGCAGCCCATTCATTTTAAAACAATGCATTATTTAATCACCTTATATAAGGGTATTCCAAAAATACAACACTTCTTCATTTCTTCGAAGATGCTACAAGATTAATCCCTGCCTGATAAAATGGTGCAACACTTACAGGAGCCACATTCATTAAAAACTGATACCTGCTATAAATATAGCTGCCTAAAACGAAGCTAAATAGCCAGGTCAAAGTTGTGCCCTGTTCCATGCTAATTTCAAACATCAATTTTTCGATAGTATCAAACATAATCCAAAGAGGCGCAACACACGTATAAGCTACACACACAATAAATACAAGGATCCACAACAGATTTCCCCTGCCTTTGAAAGCAATCAGTATTCCTTTCAAAAAGAAAACAATTGCATAAAAGATAAAGGTGAATAACAGTGTTACACCAATCCATACAAGAGCATGATCCTGTTTTTGCAGAATGCGCGTAGTTAACAAATATCCTGTAACCAATAAAGGAAAATAGATAATGGCTTTAAAGAGTAATTTGAACACAAAGAAAATAGCGTTCAAACATCGGTCAAAAAGATATTGTCCGCTGTTGCAATCAAAGTAATATGTTTTGCTTCTGAACATAAATCTTTTAAGTTTATGAAGCTGCCGTTCTGCTGCCTTATACAATTTACTTAAAAAACAGAACGGCAACTTCAAATAGTTTTTTTAAAGTTTAGTAGGTAACATGCGGTATCAAGTATTTTTTATCCAGTTTATTTCCATAGGTTTCTATAAAATACCTTACCGCAGCAAGTTTTGTACCCACAGCTACATGAGGAAACGACTTGTGGATAAAATCAAAATCATCGTGCAAATATTTATTGAGGTTGCACTTAATAAGAATTTTATTAAGCAACTCCCAAAACCGATCATCCATTTGATTTATGTCAAGTTGCGCAATCAAATAAAATGTTTCCCGCAGGCAGGAACGGCTTGCAGCCCTGCCAACTTTTTCCACCGTTCTTTTAGACCTGTTTAAATACCCCTTGCTCATGTGTCCGCCAAAAGCAAACATTGCTCTGCTTCTTGCGTCTTTCGTAGCATTATCAATGTTTTCAAAATGCTGTTTTGCTTTGTTGAAGGATGTTTCAAAATATTTAGTGTTCATGGCTTTGCTTTTTTAATTCCAATAGTTTTTGGTATATGTCATTCCAATATCGGTGCTGCTGTTCGTCAAACTTTTCAAAACCTGTATCCTGGTGTTTGAAGCCGCGAAACAAATCAGCTTGTTCAATCGCTTTGTTTAAATCAGTCACAACTATTTCCTTTCCGTTTGTATCAACAACTTTCATAAAACAATTTTTTTAAGGTGCGCCGGCATGAGCTGGCGCACCTGCTCTCAATTATTCTTCACAATCTGCTGTTTCCTGCACAGATTCCAGTTTCTTTATTTCTTTCTCCAATTGCTCCACTCTTTCTTTTTGTCGCTCTTGTCTTGCAGCCGCTTTTTGTTGCTGTTCGCTTTCTATTGCTGCTATGTCAATTCCTGCAGCGCCTGCGGTTTTATACATGAATTGACTTACAAAATGCGTAGGCAATTTGCTTTCATGTTTACCGAGAATAGCTTTACGGATCAAATAGCTGTGCTGCTGTTCAGTAAGATTTGCAAACACATCAAAGAGGTTCTGTTTTTGTTCATCGCCTTTGATAGATAAAACTTCTTCCACTTGATACTTTGCTGAATAATCCAAATTGTAATAAATTAAAAATCGTGCAGCCACAAGATCGGCAGTAGTCATATCACCGTTGTTCGAAACGTCTGCAAGCTTTTCAGAAAAAGACTTATGAATCTGTTCATAAATTTTTTCTTGATCGAGTTCCTGCTGTCTTTGTTCTCGTGCATTGATGCGTTCAATTTCCTGCCGCAATAAATCAGGTGTTGCTTCACCTTGTTTCATTGCTTCCTGCACCTGTTTGGCTGTTACGTTCGATTTATAAGTATTGCTTGTGCTGCTCCTTTCAAAAGTGAAAGGAATCATTTCTATCTTACCACCGGAAATAAATAAACCTTTCTTTACTTCACCCGATTGCAATAACCTTTTGTATTCTTCTAACTCGCTATTATATTCATCCATTGCTTCGTTATAGCCCGTTTCATCAAAAGCAGGCGTTTCGGAATCTTCTTCATCTTCATTTGTGTAATCTTCTTTATCGGGTAATTCCGGCGGTGCGAAGGAAGTAACTTCATACCGAGCAAATCGTGGTAATTCATTTGCGCCGGGAATGGACTCAAGTGCGCTTATTAATTCTTCCGAAGGATTGTTATAAAACAGTAACGCTTCGGGTTGATGTTCTTCGAATGCTTTCGAAACTGTTTTTACAAAATGCGCGGTGCATTTTTTCTGATAACAATTTCTGTTTGTACAAACTGCTTCCTTCGCTTCATCGGGAAATAATGTTTTGAGTGTCGCCGTATTAAAAGGGCAACGGCTGCATGCGCCAATATCTTCCAATAAGTTTTTATCTTTTATGTTGAACGGCGCTCTTGTAAGGTCATACTTAAACCTGTCAAGAATGTATTTGAGATTGAATAAATGAAAGCTTTCCTGCTCCTTCCAGTTGGCGCAATGTTCATCAAAAAATTCCTGTTGTGAATCTGCTGAAATAGTTGCTATTTCTGTTGCTTCTGTAATAGAAATCTTATCAGCTAAAAACATTTCCTGTATTGGTTCAATCAATGCAAGCAATTTAATTCTGCTATATACAAATGCTTTTGATTTACCCAGACGTTTTGAGATTTCATCAATTGATTTTCTTTTTTTCTGCAACTGTCCTATGCCCTGGGCTTCGTGCATCGGGTGCGGATCCTCTCTTTGCAAATTTTCTGCTAACTGAATTTCGATCACTTCATCATCGGACAAGGGAGCAATGATAGCAGGCGCTTCTTTCAGTTTTGCAATCTTTGCAGCACGCCACCTTCTTTCACCAACAACCAATTCATAACGCCCATCGGTTGCAGGGCGTACTGTAAGTGATGAAATGATGCCGTGTATGGCAAGTTCCTTTGCAAACTCCTGCAAGTCCGTTTCTGAATAATACTTTCTATAATTCAACGGGCTTAAATCAATTTTGTCAATCGGTATTTTTTCCGGCTCGCCATCTTGCAACAATGGTTTTATCGGTTTTGATTTCTTAATACTAACTTTTTTGGCAGTTCTGCGCATTGCTTTCTTTTTGATTACTCTTGTTTTCATAATCAATGATTTTATAAGTGAGAAAATATGTTACTGATGTTTCCTTTTACAGCAGATAAAGCTGTTTAAGTGTGGTTGATTGTACGCCTTCACGTTGAAGCAATTGCAGGTTATTTTCTTTGAGTAAGAATATGATGAAATCTCTTATAAACTGTTGCTTGAATTTGCAAGCAGTTCTATCATAGTAAGGCGCTTTGTAAAAGATATTGGTATTTATCCAAATACTTTCTATGGAATTACCAAACAAGCGACGACCTTTTTTGATAGATAAAATTTCGCAACGGATATTTTGATCATGGTATAGTTGCAATCGGTGATAACTAATCCCTGCAATGTCTTTATCATACTCTACCTGCCACACAAGTTTTTCAACAAGTATGTGCGACTCTGCATCAATTATTTTTCCATTGGTTAATACAATCGTTTTACTCTTTTCCATCCTGATTCATTTTTAAATTTATCTATAACATTTGTAAGCTGCCGTTCCGTTCCTTATTATTTTATATTGAAAGGGAACGGCAGCTTTTTTACTATTCATCTTTTTTACTGAAATCCATTTCCATTTGTTCCAAAAATTCCTTTGCAATATGATAAGCCCAACTGTTTAGCTGTCGCTGAAAGGCGCTTTCTGATTTACAAAACACAAATCCTTTTTTGCGCAATGCTTTATACATATCATTTGGTATTCTTTCAGGGAAAATAATTTGCACCCTGTTTGCTTCTGCGTTTTGAACAAGTGTTACACCTTTTATAATGACTTCTGTTGTTTTAAGTGCGGATAATTTTTTTAATTCTGCAATTCGTTCTTTCACTCTTTTGATATTGGCATTGTTCAAAGCCAGGTTAAACTTGTTGCTCCATTCATTGTTCATGATTTCATTCCAAAGGGCTTCACTTGCACCTTTAAGTTGCAGAAAAGATGCTTTATCTTTTTTACGAAAGCATACGTTAGCAGCTTTCATAAATTCATGGTTAGCGACAAGGCTTTCTAACTGTTTTTCAAGTTTGGCAACCGCTTCAGGATCATCAGATGAAATAGCAGTATTGTTTTCTACGGATTCTGCTTTCTGTTCATAATACTTTGCTTTGTCCTGCGTTTCAAATGCTTTTTCAAATTTGTTATGAATCTTTTTCCGGTAATTCCTATCCCTGTTTTCGGAATGATGCCCTACTAATATCGGCTGTCCAAAGGGAATAGCGGAAGCCATATCACCGGCTTGCTTATAAAGTTGTTTTGCTTTCTCTGTATTTTTTTCTGCCAATTCATTGTATTTCTCAATACGGTTCATTTTCCTTTCTTCATAATTGTGTTTCATGATTCAAATATTTATTGTTTACAATTGCGTCTTTACATTGCTCTGATACCTGCAGCCAATCTCTCCCTACATAGATTTCTCTTTTCTTTGTTACTTTTTTCATCCATTGGATTAAATGATAGTTGCCTGTTCTTAGAGCATTGGCAAGCATGGTAGAAAAACTTTGTTCGCTGTTCTCTGCGCACCATTTAAGATTGTTTATAATATTTTGAAATTCTTTTCTTGGTGTCATGTTTCATATTTTTAAAATGTTTTAAATCTTACAATTACTATTTTTCGAATCTTCAAATCTTTGCACAGCGCTTTTAAATTTGGATGTGCTATATCAATGCGATCACGGTTTCGGGGTAAAGTAGCGCCATACTTTTCGCCTAAATCAGTTTGTATAATAATGTGCTCACTGCTGTAAAAAAGTTTGTGCTTTGCTTTTACCAAATTGCCCAAAATAAAAACTGAATTAGCGGGAGTGCCGTCAACTTTTGTAAGACGAAATATTACTAACTCTGCTTTCTTTTTATTGATTTCAATTGTGTTTGTCCGTATTATTTTTATTCTTCTGCACATAACATTTTATTTAATCCTGTCAATAGAATTTATTTCATCTATGGTGTGATAAGCTGCGTTTCACTTTCTTTAAAAACTAAATGAAAAACGGCAGCTTCTTTTGAGTTTACACATCAAACAAAAGTTCGGCAGCTAAGTAAAATGAATGATTGGGACATGCTGCGGCAAACTCGCTTAGAAGCGGGATAGTAAACGGAATAATTTCTTCTGCAAAAAGTCGTTCTGCAAAAAAGTTTGCATCTTTTTTAAGTTCTTCATAGCACTCGAAAACATGAAGCTTTGCAACAACTGCCACTTCATACCACTGTTGCGCCGGCATAGCTTCACAGTCCCAATTGTTTCTAAATGCGTTTGGATCGGCAAGTATCTTTTTTATAGATTCCTGCAGGTACGCTATAAATGCGGGTATAACATAAGGGAACAATTGATGCAAAAGTGTCGCTCTTTCAATCTTTGATAATTCAATTAAAGGTTTCATATTGAAAGTGGTTGAATGTTTGAAAAAGAATTTTGAAGCAAGCGGGGCGGTTCACCCCGCTTTTGTTATATTAGTTCATCATCAGTGCATTACTGCCGCGTTTCATGTATGCTTCGCACAAATCGAATGCTATTTGTGTTTTTTGTTGCGCAAAGCCGCCATAAAAAATGGAATCCATTTTTCCCTCTGCGTCTTTATAATCGCGGATATTTTGGAAGTAACCAGTTACGGCGTTGTAGGCTCCAAACACAGTTCCTTTTGTTGTGTCCAGTTGCTGTGATGGATTTGTCATTGCATAGTTGTACGCTTCATCAACGGTATTTACAAAGCGTGTTGAAAGTTCTTTATAGTCACCTGCTTTTAAGCTATTAAGAACTTCCTTGTTAGGCGCAAGCGCTAATTCAATAAGTCGGCGTACTTCTCGATCAGTAATACGCACTTTTGCCATTTGGTTTAATATGGATCCCAGTTCTTCTGCCATCGTGTTACACATGCCCATTACTTTATGTGCCTGCTGTAAACGTTCTTCTGCTCTGGCAGTGTGGCGTATTTTTAAAGTGTTGGTGCAGTTCTGCAATGCGGCATTAAGCGTGTTGTTGCATACGATACGGATCGGCGTAAATCCAACAAATATGCAGCCGCTGCCATCGTGCGAAGTAGTTAAGAATAAATATTTATCAATTAAATCATCACTGCCTACACGGATATAGCCCGGTAATTTTGCAGTTATAAAAATGCGTTCACCTTTCCCGAGTGCTCCGGCGGTTTCATACATTATGCCACCTTCGCCGCCAACAATGGAATCGAAAAAAGTAAACGCATCAATGTTTTGTACTACATGGTAATTTTTCCCGATCTTATCGCCTAACACGTCGCCTGTATCGGGGCGGTAAGTAAAGAAGGAATTTTTAGAAATTATTTCTTTGCCGTTATCCAAGCGGTGAACATTGGGGCGCAACTCTACAGGGTAATTAAGTTGTGATTCTGTTACCACTTCGGCGCTTGTTAAATAACCTTCAGAGATCTGTCCCTTTTCATGCCATGCGATTTCTTTCCTTGAATAAAATGCGTCTTTACCAGTTTGCGTGTTATAATTGATATTGTCAGCCATAAAAAATATTTTTAATTGTGATTAAATGAATGATTGAAAGGGTTTAAAATGGGAGATCGTCAGTTGCGTCAGGTGTTGCGGGAGCTGTGCTTGTAGTTACATTTTCGCTTTTCTTATTTGAAGGTTTGGCAAGGAATGCGATTTGTGAAACGTGCACTTTCAAACTTGCTTTTGGTTGCTGTTGATTGTTCAGAAAGGCATCAACGGTAAGGTTTCCATCAATTTGCACCAGTGTTCCTTTCGTAAGATATTTTGCAACTCCGGTGCTTCGCCAATACGCACAGTTATAAAAGTTTTTTTCTTCCCTGCGTTCACCTTGTTTTGTGGTGTAGCTGTGGTTTTCAATGATGGTAAAATTTACTACCTGCTGATCTTTCTTTGTTGTGTTTACTTTGGCATCGCTTGTAATTCTTCCGATAAACGTTTTCATAACTTGATTTTTTAGGAATTAATAAATGTTGATTAAGCGAAACGCTTTGTTACCGCCGCGTTCTTTCTTTTTGGTCGGCAACATCATTGCATCCTGGAGGCGACACCATAGTTTTTTGAAAAAAAATACTACCCCTCGATGCCGTTGAAATACCAGATATTGTTAAGGAGTATTGCTGTCCAAAGAAAAAAAAGAAAGGGGTGGAGATTTTTTTTCAAAACCGTCAGGCGTGAACTTGGTGGCGCTCGGAAGGATGCAATATTTTTGATGCCTTCTTAAAGATGAACATCCATAAAAATGAGGCGTCGTTAAAGTGAGCTGTCAAAAAATGTATGATGCTGTGCAGACAGAAAGTATAAGAGTGCGACGCAACGGACGAATCATCAATGCTATAAAGCCGGGCACATAACTAAAAAATTAGGTATAATAATCTCTAAAAAAATTTCAGTAGGAAAATTGTAAGTTTGTCGAAACCTGTTCCTCATAAAGCGTACCCCAAACAAAGTATTTCCGGTAGTCTAATCAAACCAAACCTAATAACCAAACCAATCCTTTTATGCTTGTAGAACACATCATACCGGGCAACAATGTTGTCATCAGGGAAACGAATGAAATAGATCCTGAAACATTGGAGCTTTTGAAACCTTTTCAAATAAGCAGAGGAAGCAGGAAGGTGAGAATTTCAAAAATGAATCTTGAAATAAAATTAGCAGTGACGGATAAAGGTGCCGTCTTTGATGTTAAAAAGAACAGGGACATTGCATTTACAAACATCTGTTGCTTTGAAGAAGAAAAGAAGGACGAAGTAATGAAGCATGTAGAGGTATTGAAAAAGCTGTCTTTCGTAGTTGAGGTAAAAAATCCAAACCTTACCTGCTGGCTGTACACTGTTCCAATCAATCCATTTGCTTTATCGGTTACAGAAATGACATTCGCAGAAGATATTGCATTTGGCATTTACCACTCGATTTATCTCGCAAGAAAAAAAATGGGATATGAAAGCCATAAAGAAAATGTGAGCGGGCAATAGCCCGCTCACGTTGTTTAGTCTATTGGTGTCTTACGAAATGAACATCTTTAGCCACACAAGGCTTTGCAAAGTAAGCAAGCTCACGGTAGCGAAGCGGACGAGGTGCAGCGAACGAAGCGAAGCTTTGTACGGCGTAGCAATCGCAAGCTGTTGCGGCAGGCTGTATTTGCAGTGCAGTTGTCCCGCAAATAGCATGTGCGCGAAAGCGGCGGGAGTACTGCACTGCGCCTGGCGCAACTCTTGCAAATGAACAAAGTCTTAACCGTGTTTCGTCTGAAAAGAGAATCAATCTAAATGATGACAAACATTTTTAGCCGGTACGTATCTGAACCGGAATGAAGTGAGAGAGCTGTAATGCAGGGAAGATGGGTACCGGCGTTTCCTCCTGCGACAGCACCTTTGGCGGTGCAATCGGTGCAAGGACAACAAAACAATTATCAGATAACCTTGCACGGTTTGCACCGGGCTGGCGCAAGGGCTTGCGTTGAAATAATGTACTCGGATTAGGCAGCAACAGCTTCTTTCAAATCCATTGTATCTATTTCTTCAAAAGTAATTCCACTTAACTTTGTTTTTAAATCAAGTAAAATATTATTTACTCTGCTTTCAATAAAAAGGTCTAATGCATTATCTGGCATTGCACCACTTCTTGCCCAAATCAATAATTCGTCGGAAAGAAAGTGGGAATTCATTATTGCTTCAAATTCAGGCTTGTCGTAATCTTTTATGTACTCAAGTGGCGGTCTGTTTGTAATGCCCAGATTTGTTATTTGTGTTAGATAAGCAATGTTCATCAAACTATCAGCAGTGATATTGTTTTTATGCTGATTATTACGCACATACTCTGAATTAATTGGGAATACATGATGTAGATTGGGTTTGTCTGTTGTAAAGAAAATGTTCTGAACCAAGACTTCACGATCACAATGTTCCCAATCCTTTGGTTTGGCACTTGCATAAAGCGCTAAAATGGCTCTACTCATCCTGCCTTTAGAACTATATGTTGCTGAACGCAGCCTGTTCTTATCAATCAAAAATCTTTCGAAACTGAATAGTTGCTTGTTTTTATCCTTGTTTAAAAACTCAATATGTTGCGCGAGTTGAGTGGTATTGCTCAATAGATCATTATTGTGAAAGGTGTTAAACCAAAAATATTTTTTCAGGAGTTCATAATTTGGTGAAGTGTTTTTATAAAAGTAAGCTGCTATCGAAAGTAGAAATATCTAAAAGGAATTAAGTAAGGAGTCTTAATATGTAAATGATTTTCGAAGAAGTCAAATGTTTTAAGAATTACTTTCTTCGTGTCTGCCCAAACAGCCAAAATGTGTTCTGTCTTTATCTCATTCAAGTAACGATCTGTAATATTTCTTACCCCACTGTTTGGAATATTTTCTTTAATGATAACAGCAAGGATTTGTAAATAGTCAATATCACTAATATTCAAAAATTCACTATTGTTTTGAATTCTGAAATCCTCTATTAACTCACGTAAATAAAATCCTTTATCTGCAGAAGCTGACGCGGTTTGAGGTAATGCTGGTTTGAAAGTCTTGGCTACAACTATATCAAAAATGTTGAGTGGCTTTCCTGCTTGATTAATTCTTTCAAAAATTTGACAAACTTCGGCGACCTGTATTCCTTTGATTTCAATAAAAGATATTCTGTAATTGTCAAGAACCCCTTTGATTTTTGCAAGTTCCTGCATTATTGGATGATTAAATTCCTGGTTAACTGTTTCGCTATTGAAAATCTTTTGTTGAATAGTTGAAAAATTATTTTTTATATCAATCAGCTTTACAATTAAGCCATCATCAAATCTTTTTTTCTTGCCGCTATTCGGGCGAAATTCACCGTTTCTGTCATCAATTTCATTCCAAAATAAAAATCTGTTTCTGAAGCTTTCATCGTCTGTTTCGCTATCGAGTTGAACAGTTAAGTCAACATATAAAAAGGGATCAAAACCCGGTCTGCCTTCAATCGTTCCACCATACAATGAAGTTAGAAGGGAAGTAGTTCGTTGTTGTCCATCCAGTATATATTGATATTCGGTTCTGGAAAAGTTTGTGTCAGTAATTTGATGACCCCCAATTTGACGATGATTTTGCAGTTTCAAATCTGTCTTCCAAATCAAGATACTGCCTAAAGGATAGAATTTATAAATACTGTCCCACAGCTTTTTCACATTCTCTTGTTCCCAAACCACATCTCTTTGAAAAGTGGGGATTTGATAATTCTTAGCAATCAATTCATCGAGATAAGTGGTTAAACCTTTGTTGGTGGGGAATATTCTGTCTGTATAGTTCATGTTTATGGTTTTGTAATTAAAGGGCAAATAATAGTCTAAGCACAACAGTCATTTTATTTGAAAATCATCGTTATTATGGAGAATCGTATCGAAGTAGCATATTTAGGGTTGCAAATGCTTTAAAGGCATTAAATGATTAATGAATCACAAAAGTTTAAAGTCAATAACACGAAGTAAATAAAAAAATATCATCACGACAATTTTTATTCAAAACACTGAAATTGCGAGTGAGGGGTTATGCAAAGAGCATGAAAAATGAATCCAAATATTTAAGTTGGTTGATAATCCTCTGTGTCAATTATCTACTGCCGAAAACACGTTCTAAATTCCACATTTTGCCAGGAGTCTCCACGCCTTTTTTTTGGCTCCATATTCGATGATCGCCGTGTAAGGTAATTGTCCAGCCATAGGTTTTCAATAGCTTTAATTCACCAATTCCTAAGTGTCCTAAAACTCTCGTAAGCAGTGAAGATGAGTCAACTTTATTCATGAAAACTGACGATGTTATACCAGGACAAGTTAAAATATAAATATAGCCGTAATTATCCCAATTTGTGTTTGAATAATCAACACACTGCGCCAACCATTTTGTGAAGTCAGTTGTGTCACCTTTTTGATTGAGATTGGGCATGTCTTTAAATTCAAGTCCAAAACAAATTTTTTTGTTCTTCCAGTTTGAGCAGTCAATCGGTTTGATTACAAAATCAATTTGAAGTTGTTTTGCTGAAAAGTGTTTACCTCCTACATGTCTATGAAAAATAAAAGAGTTAGATAGTTGATTAATTACATCGGTGATAACGTGGATTTCGCTCATGTCCCTTCTGTTTTAAGAAAATAAGCAATTGAAATAACGCATATTCATGATACATCTAAATTTAAGCAACTCTTTGATACTGCGGCTCACCTGCTTCTTTAAAGTCTTTGATTTCGGCAAACAAATCATTTGCATTATGTACTTTACTTTTTATACCCACTTTTACACAATCAATCACTTCAATGGAGTGTACATTATAATTGGATGTAACCTTGCCGGTTATTTTATAAAATCCTTTTCCGGTAACGGGATATTGTTTCAGGATTGATGGCCAGTGGATGGTATCAAGCCACTGCATTTTGTAATCATAGAAAGTTCCGAATATCATGTCTTCATTGTGTTTGGTACGGCTTTCTTTTATCACTACCAGGTAGGCTAAAACAGTTACGACTTTACCGACGTGTTTATATAAATCATCCGCTGTAATAAATTGCTTTGGATCCGCATCAACCAATTCAAAGGGATTACACAACGGAAAGCGTATCAGTTCTACTTCATCAATCGCATCATCGAGGTAATGCTGCGTGAGTTGTGGTAAAGAAAATTCAAAAGGCTTTTCTTTAAACAATTTTGGAGCATGTAAAGTCTTCTTATTTTTTTTCTGCAAAAAATTCGCTTCCCACAAAAGTTGTTTTTTATTTTTTCCGGTAAACCTGAAAGCATCAATGCGAATCAGGATATTCAACTGTTCCATGTCGGGCGCAAGCCGTTCAATAAAATCAATTAAGTCTTTGTACAATCCGTTTTTGTTTCTTTCTTCAATGATGGCGTTGATAAAATCGGATTTCAGGGTTTTCACAAGACAAAGCCCCAAATGAACCGTCGTTCCTTTTATGTTGGTTAATACATCGCTGTTGTTTACACAGGGAGCACACACCTTTGCGCCTGTCTTTACAAGCTCACGGTAGTAAACTTCCTTTGGATAAAAACCACCGTCGTTATTCATGACGGCTACCATAAACTCCATCGGAAAATATGTTTTTAAATAAAGGCTTTGATAACTTTCCACTGCAAAGCTTGCAGAATGGGCTTTGCTGAATGAATAACCCGAAAAAGATTCCATTTGCCGCCACACCTCATTTGTTACTTCATCGGGATAACCTCTTTCCTTACAGTTTTTCAAGTATTCGGGATGCAATTCAATGAAAGGATTAATGCCTCTTGATTTACCGCTCATGCCTTTGCGCAGCTTATCACATTTGCCTTTATCCAAGCCGCCAAATTCATGTCCCACTTTAATCACATCCTCCTGGTAAATCATAATGCCATACGTTTCTTTCAATAGTTCTTCCATCTTCGGGTGTATGTATGTAAACTTATCACGGTTATGATGCCTGAAAATATATTGTTCCATCATCCCGCTTTGGCTTACTCCTGGGCGAATGATAGAGCTGGCGGCAACAAGCGTAGGATAATCTTTGCAGTCTAATTTTGCAAGCAACTGACGCATGCCAGGACTTTCAATATAAAAACAACCAATAGAATCACCTCTACGAAGTTTGTTGTTAATATTGATGTCGTTTTTAAATGATTCAACGTCTTGAATATTGATGTTTACTCCCCTGTTTTTAAAAATAATTTCAACTGCTTCTTTGATATGTCCGAGCCCACGCTGACTTAGAATATCGAGCTTGAACAAACCAATATCTTCAGCTGTGTACATATCAATTTGTGAAGTTGCGAAGCCTTTTGGCGGAAGTTCAGTTGCTGTGTATTGAAAAATGGGTGCATCGCTGATGAGCATACCGCCGGCATGAATAGATAAGTGATTTGGGTAATCAATCAGTGTACGGCTGTAGTCGAGAATTTTTTGCTGCAAACTATCTTCAGGATAATATTGAGACTGCAGTAGTTTGATTTCTTCAGGGGGCAATCCGAAAACTTTACCCAACTCGCGGCTTGCTGCTCTTCTTTGAAAAGTTGTAAATGAACCAAGCAAACAAACGTACTCACTGCCATAGCGTTTGAAAATATAATCAATCACTTCATCCCTGTCTTTCCATGAAAAATCAAGGTCAAAATCAGGCGGCGAGCTGCGATACATATTGAGAAACCTTTCAAAATAAAGGTTAAGTGAAATAGGCTCGACTTCTGTTATTTCAAGACAGTAGGCTACGATACTATTTGCACCACTACCACGACCTACATAAAAAAAGCCGCGCTTTTTGGCATAGCGGATCACATCCCATGTGATAAGAAAATAAGCATTAAAACCCAATTGATTTATTACTTCCAGTTCATCGCGTACTCTCTGATACGCATTCTTATTATCCACTCCATATCTTTTTATAAGCCCCTCCATTGCAAATTTTTCCAACAACTTTCTGTCTGCTTCCAGCGATGAAGTATAAACTTTTTTTGTTTTGTCTGTATGAAATGAAATGTCAATCGAACAGGCGTCCAACACTTTCAGCGTGTTTGTAATAAGGGAAGGGTAATCGGAAAACTTTTGCATCAGCCAATAAGGGTCAACAAAAAACTCATGCTCACCGGCAATATCATCGGGCTGCAGTTTTGTTTCCAAAACATTTAATTCAACAGCACGTAACAGCCTGTGGAGTTCATAATACTTTCTGTTTTGTACCGTCACGGGTTGACGAATAACAAATTTGTTCTGGAAACTATGTACTGGTTTACCAAACAGTTTATTTATCTCTGTTGCCTGTACACCGATTAGTTCATTGTCTTTTAATTCTGCAACGTCAACGGCATTCAAAGGATAAACAACAAATACATCATTAAAGGATGGTCGTTCAGGAAAAAATTTTTCTTCTTGCAAGTGGTTAGATAAAAATCGGTTGATTTCGTAAAAACCATGATTATTTTTTGCAAGAAGAATATACATGAATTTTTTGCCGCTACGAATCTCAACGCCTGCCACCGGCTTTATTCCGTATTCTTGACAAAGGCGAACAAAGTCCCATGTATCGCAGGTATTGTTGACATTGGTGAGCGCCAGGCATTGTGCTTTTTTCGCCACTGCTGTTTTCACCAATTCTTCTGTTGAAAAAGTGCCATACTTAAAGCTGTAATATGTTTTCGCATTCAGATACACGTTCCTTAAAATTTAAAAGCCCTCAAAGATTTTTCAACAACTGGTGACTGTTTTCTATGCAGGTCAAAGCCCGAACCTCTTATTAAGTATTTTTCCCCGAAGTCTGTTTTCACACTGTCAATCGCCTGGTACAGTTTGATTTGCTCTTGTGTATCTTCAAACAAATTGATTTGATAGGTACCATCAATCAGATGTGAGACGCGAACGCCAATCAGTCGCACCAATAATCTGCGGTCGTAAAGCTTATCGAGCAGTTCTTTTGCTTTTTGCATTAGAACATGGTCGGCGGCGGTATAAGGAATGATGGCTTGTTTCGTAAGCGTTTGAAAATCGCTGTAACGGATTTTTACGGTGACGCATCCGGTAAGCTTGTTATTTGAACGCAGTTCAAAGGCAATGCTTTCCGTCATTCGTGCCAGTTCACGGTGCAGGTAATCAATATCAATCGTGTCGCTTTCAAAGGTGTTTTCTTTACCTACACTTTTGGCTTCATGATATGGAATGACGGGAGTTTCATCAATACCGTTTGCTCTGCGCCAAAGTTCAATGCCATTCTTGCCCAAAAGATTTGTCATCATTTCAACAGGAATGCGGCTAAGCGTATCAATGGTTTCCACACCCATGTTATACAAAAGCTGACCTGTTTTATTGCCAATCATGGGTAGTTTTTGAATGGGGAGCGGTGCAAGGAAAGCCTTTTCCTGTCCAAAGGGAACTTCGAGCTGTCCATGTGGTTTTGCTTCATTCGTGCCAACTTTGGAAATAAGTTTATTGGAAGCAAGGGCATAGGATATGTTTAAACCGCTTTCTTTTTCGATTTTTTGCCGTAATTGCCTTGTATAGACAGAAGTTCCAAAATATCTGTCCATGCCGCTTAAATCAATGTAGAACTCGTCTATAGAAGACTTTTCAAAAAGCGGTACCTGATCCGCAATTATATCAGTAACCAGGCGGGAGTAGTTGGAATAGCTATCGAAATCGCCTTTAACCACCTGTAAATCGGGACAAAGTCTTTTGGCTAATCTTACTGGCATGGCACTTTTTATCCCGAATTT
>Ga0081539_10002869_pt1 | contig 22908 bp, 25 predicted proteins | sample TabmetS4T2R2_FD_71023 | JGI IMG/M metagenome (GOLD analysis project Ga0081539, IMG submission 71023) | Tabebuia heterophylla rhizosphere microbial communities from the University of Puerto Rico - S4T2R2 | ecosystem: Host-associated > Plants > Roots > Rhizosphere ...
GTGGCGGCGCGACAGCGCCGCCACCAGCCCCAACCCGAGGTAGGTCCCGCCGCTGACGCGGTCCAGCCGCCGCCGGACCGCCGCGCTGCGCCGGAGGCGATCGCCAACCGACCCCGCCGCCAGCGCCCACAGGCAGTCCAGTGTCGCGGCCACCGCGACGAACAGCCCGCCCAGCACGGCGACCTGCAGCGCGATCGCGCCGCGGCCGGGATCGACGAACTGCGGCAGGAACGCGAGGAAGAAGACGGCGACCTTCGGATTGAGCACGCTCACGACCACGCCCTGGCAGTACAACCGCCAGCCGGAGTCGGGCGGAACGTCGGTGAGGGCGACGCCGCCCGCCGTGCGCAGGCGCTGGACGCCAAGGAAGATCAGGTAGGCCGCGCCCGCGTACTTCACGACCGCACCGCGGCCGCCGAGGACGCCACGAGCGTCGCGCTCGCGAGGGCGAAGAGCAGCAGCGTGGAGAGCTCGGGCATGGACTGGCGTTCCAGTGTGCCGATGCGTGGCGCTCCGTGCCACGCTGATCCCCTGCGCGTCGCCATCCTCGGTCCGGTCGGGCTTGGGGGGTCGAGGCCCGTGGTGGGCTCGTCGAGGAAGACCACGGCGGGCCGGCCCACGAGGCTCGCGGCGAGGTCCAGGCGGCGGCGCATCCCGCCCGAGTGCGTGCGCGCCGGACGGTCCGCGGCAGGCGGCGAGATCGACGCCGTCGAGCGCCACGGCATCGCCGAGCCGCTTGGTCAGGCCGGTGGCCTCGATCGCGAGGTCGTTCGTCGCGGTCATGCGAGCACGGTCGGCACGTGCGCTCGCACCGCGCTCGCATGCCGCTCACACCTCGATGTGAGGTGGTTCCGGCGCGTAGCGGTTGTGGAGGATGAGCGGGTTGCCGTCGGGATCGGCGAAGAACGCCTGCAGGCAGACGCCGGAGTCGAGGATCTCGCCCCTGAACGTCACGCCCTGGGCCTCCAGGCGCTCGCGCGCGGCGGGCACGTCGTCGACGTGCAGCGCGATCGCGCTTCCGCTGGGCCGGAACTCCATGCCGAAGGCGGCCGACTCCATGACCGCGAGCGTCAGCGAGCCGGTCTCGAACTCCCCGGCGGGCATGTTCCCCCAGCGCTTCGCGAGGGGCAGCCCGAGCACGCCGTTGTAAAACGCGGCCGCGGCCTCGTAGTCGTGCGTGGGGACGGTGACGAAGTCCGTCCGGGTGACGAGCCTCGGAGTGGTGTCGGTCATGAGCCCAAGACTGCCGCATGCGTGCGAACTCATCGCAGCTCTACACCTTGAGGAGGCGCAGGTCCGGGTGGGCCTTCGCGATCCGGTCGTAGTCGCCGTCCTGCGTCACGACCGGCAGCCCGTGCTCGACCGCTGTCGACGCGATCAGCGCGTCGGTCAGCTTGATCGTCCTGGCTGCACCGGCCGCACGGCAGTCGGCGACGAGCCGGGCCCACCGGACCATGATCGCTTCGCTCACGGGGATGGGGTCGGCGCTCCTCGCAAGGGCAAGCGTGTCCGCCCGCCGCGCGCGCGTCCCTTCGTCGGCTGTCAGCACTCCAAGCTGCAGCTCACCGATCGTGATGACCGAGACCGCGACGTGACGGGGCAGCTCGCCGAGACGGCGCCCGCTCTCACGCGCGATGAACACCGACGTGTCGAGCAGGCCGGCGCGAACGGCGCTCACGGCTCGTCGATCGTCTCGCCCGCGAGCTCGTCGAGATCGCGCTGGAGGCCCGCGTCCGCGGAGCGCTGCGCGAGCTGGTCGCGCAGCTGCGCGCCCGAGAGCCAGCGAACCCGTCGGCCGTGGGGGACGATGTCCGCGATCGGCTCGCCGCGGACCGTCAGCGTGACGCGCTCGCCGGCCATGACGGTCTCGATGACCTGGGCAGTGCGATTGCGCAGGTCGCGCACACCGATCTCCATGTGCGACAACGTAGCATTCGACGCGTCAACGTCCCCTGAAGACGTCCGCGACGCCCATGTCGGTGGCGATCAGGAGCGCCATCTCCGCAAGCGCGCCCGTGACCACGGCAAGCTCGTCGTCGCTTCGATGCTCCGCCATGACGGCCACGGACTCTCGTACGCTGGCTGCTGCGGCGTCGATGATCGCGACGCCCTCCAGCCCGTAGCGCTGGCACTCCTCGACCATCCGGCGCGTGAGGCCGCTCGCGTTCAGGAGGGCGGTGATGAGGCGATCGAGCTCGCGGCCGTCGCGTGGTTCGACAGTGATGAACATGATCCGTCTAGGGCACGGGGCCTCACGTTCGCCCCCCCGATCGCTACGCGGCGCCCGGCGGCCGGTACTCCACGATGCGCATCGCCGCGGCGTCCATCTCCTCGGGCGTGAGGAGGACGACGGTCTCCAGCGACAGCCCGGCCGACGCGTTGACCGTCAGGGCCAGGGCCGCGGCAGCCTCGTTGTCGGGCAGATCGGCGATGACGTACGCGTCGTCGCTCCCGAAGGCGAAGTAGTACGCCTCGAGCGTCCCGCCGACGCTCTTCGCCGCCTGGCTGGCGGCGTCCCGGCGCTCGCTGCCCCCGTCCTGCGCGACACCCCGTATCCCCTCGGTCGTGAACGAGGTCTTGAACAGGTACTTCGGCACGCCGCACCTCCTCCTGGTTCCCCTGGCGGCCATCCTCGCGCGCGCCGCCGTGCGCACGCAACGCCTCGGCCGGGTGCTGACGCCAGGCAGGAGTGTGGATAGCCGCACTATCGAAAGCCGAGCATTTCGCGGTAGCGTCGTTCCCATGAAGTCGACGGCCTCCCGCCCGTACGTCCAGCGCGATCGCGCGAGGGCCGCACAGGCGAACACCGAGCGCATCATGCGGGCCGCGCTCGAGCTGTTCGTCGAGCGGCCGTTCGACCAGATCACGCTGGCCGCTGTTGCCGAGCGTGCGGGAGTGGGCCTGCAGACGGTGATTCGCCGGGCCGGGACCAAGGACGGTCTCGTCCGGGCGTGCGCCGAGTGGGTGAACCCACAGGTGATGGAGTCGCGCGGCGCGCCGCCCGGCTCCGATCCACGTGCGGTCGCGACGGCGGTCGCCGAGCAGTACGAGCGCTGGGGAGCGATGACGGATCGCATGCTGCGTCAGGAGGACGCGTCCCCCGCGCTGCGCGAGCTGGCCGAGCTCGGGCGGATGAACCACCGCGCATGGATCGAGGCCACGTTCGCCCAAGAGCTGGACCCGCTGGCACCCGGCGAGCGCCACGCGCTGCGCGCACGCCTCGTCGGTGTCACCGGCATCGAGCTGTGGCAGGTCCTGCGCCACGTCGAGGGCCTGTCCGCGGACGCCGCGACCCAGGCGGTCGCCGAGCTGATCGCCGCCTGCCTGCCAACCCCTCACGGACGGGAGTCCTGAACATGTCGACGTATCTCGCCTACACCTCGGCCGCGACCGGGCACCTGTTCCCGCTGGTGCCGGGCCTGCTCGAGCTCCAGCAGCGCGGACACACCGTGCACCTGCGCGCGCCCGCCGAGCACATCGACGACGTGCGCGCCGCCGGCGTGCGCAACGTCGAGGCGCTCGACCCGCGGATCGCCGCCGTCGAGGCGACCGACTACAAGGCCACCTCGCCCAAGGAGCGCCTCACGCGCGGCCTGGAGGACCTCATGGGCCGCGGCTCGTACGAGCTCGCTCAGCTGCGCGCGGACATCGAGGCGATCGGGCCCGACGCCCTGCTGGTGGACCTCAACGCGTACGGCGCGTGCGTGGGCGCGGTCGCGAGCGGTCTGCCGTGGGCGACGGTCCAGCCCACGCTGCTGGCCTATCCCCAGAAGGACATCCCGCCGTTCGGCCTCGGCCTGCGCCCCCTCGGCGGCCCCGTCGGACGGCTGCGCAACCGCGTCCTGAACCGCATGATCGTCTCGATGTACTCCAAGGCGATGATGCCCGGCGTCAACCGCCTGCGCGCGGAGGCCGGGCTCCCGCCGCTGGGGCACATCATCGACCACGTCTCCGCCCCCGACCGCCTGCTGATCCTCACGGGCGAGCCGCTGGAGTACCCCCGTACGGGGCTGCCGTCCTTCATCCGCTTCGTCGGCCACCAGAGGTTCGACCCGCCGGCCGAGGCGCCCGCCTGGCTGCAGGAGGACGGAGACCCCTGGGTCCTCGTCACGTGCTCGACCGAGTACCAGGGCGACGAGGAGCTGGCGCGAGCCGCCATCGAGGCGCTCCGCGACGAGCCGGTGCGCGTGATCGCGACCATGGCCGACGCCCACGGGGCCGAGCTGCCGAGCGCGCCGAACGCCCGCGTCGAGCGCTTCGTCCCGCACGGGCCCGTCCTCGAGCGCGCGGCCGCCGTCGTGTGCCACGGCGGGATGGGCATCGTGCAGAAGTCGATCGCCGCCGGCGTGCCGCTCGCCGTCGTCCCGTTCGGGCGCGACCAGCCCGAGGTGGCCCGCCGCGTCGTCGAGGCCGGCGCGGGCGTGATGCTGCCGCTCAAGAAGCTCTCGCCGGAGCGCCTGCGCCACGCGGTGCGCGAGGCGATCGGCAGGCGCGCACCCGCGCGCGCGGCAGGCGCGCGGCTCGCGCAGGCCGGCGGGCCGGCGCGGTTCGCCGACGAGGCCGAGGACCTCGTGGGCTCGCGCGACGCCGCGAACGTGCTCGCCGCGGCGTAAGCCCTACGCGGGAGCGCCGTCGCGCGCCGCGTACTCGACGAACGCGTCGATCGACGAGGGATCCAGGAGGGCGTCGCGGCTCGCGACGTCCTCCGCGCGCGCCCCGCGGAGGATCCGCTTCACCGGCGTCTCCAGCTTCTTGCCGGTCCGGGTGCGTGGGACGGACGGGACGGCGACGATCGTGTCCGGCGCGTGCCGCGGAGACAGCTCCGAGCGCAGCTTCGCGCGGATCTTCGAGCGCAGGGCGTCGTCGAGCGTCGCGCCCTCGACGAGCGCGACGAAGAGCACGAGCTCACCCGCCCCGCCTTCGGCGTCCTCGAGGTGCACGATGAGCGAGTCGGCCACCTCGTCGATCTCCTCGACGCTCGTGTAGATCTCGCTCGTGCCCAGGCGCACGCCGCCGCGGTTCAGCGTCGCGTCGGAGCGCCCGGTGATGATGCAGCTGCCGCGCTCCGTGAACAGCGCCCAGTCCCCCTGGCGCCACACGCCCGGGTACTTGTCGAAGTAGGCGTCCCGCAGCCGCTCGCCGTCGGGGTCGTTCCACAGCCGCACGGGCATCGAGGGCATCGGCGTGGTCACGACGAACTCGCCCAGCTCCCCGACGATGGTGTTGCCCTCCTCGTCGAAGGCCCTGCAGTCCACGGCGAGGGCCGGAGCCGCGAGCTCGCCCTCGTAGACGGGGAGCATCGGCGCGCCGGTGACGAACGCGGAGCACACGTCGGTCCCGCCGCTGCCGTTGATCAGCAGCGTCTCCGGGCCGAGCTGCTCGTAGACGTACTGGAAGCCCTCGGGCGGAAGCGGGGAGCCCGCGGTGATGACCGTTTTCAGCCGCGACAGGTCGAGCTCCCGCCCCGGCTGCAGGCCCGCCTTGCGGCAGGCCATGAGGAACGCGGGGGACATGCCGACGTGCGTCGCCTCCGTCTCGGCGGCGAGCCGCCACTGCATCCCGAGGTCGGGCCAGGTGGGATCGCCGTCGATGAGGACGATCGAGGAGCGCAGGATGAGGCAGGAGACCAGCGCGTTCCACATCATCCAGGCGGTCGTCGTGAACTGCAGCAGGCGCTTCTCGGGACCCATGTCCCACTGCAGCCCGTGAGCCTTGAAGTGCTCGACGAGCAGGTTGCCGTGGCCGTGCACGATCGCCTTCGGAAGCCCCGTCGTGCCCGAGGAGAACAGCACGACGAGCGGGTGGTCGAACGGCACCTGCTCGAAGTCCAACGGCCCCTCGTAGGCGAGCAGGTCCGACCAGTCGAGCGCGTCGGGAACCGTCGCCTCGCCGTACGGGAGGTGCACGACGTGCTCGACGCTCGGCAGCGCCTCCCTGATGCGTCCGACCTCCTCCGTGCGGTCGAGGTAGCGGTCGCGGAAGCCGTAGCCGCCGACGGTCAGCAGGACCTTCGGCTCGATCTGGGCGAAGCGGTCGATGACGCTGCGGACCCCGAACTCCGGCGGGCAGGTCGCCCACGTCGCGCCGAGGCTCGCGGTGGCCATGAACGCCACGACGGTCTCCGGCGCGTTGGGGAGGTAGCCCGCGACGCGGTCGCCGGGGCCGACGCCGAGGTGCAGGAGGCCCCACCGCGCCCGCGCGACCTGCTCGCGCAGCTGCGCGAAGGTGACCGTCATCGGCTCACGCGTCTGGGAGCGGGCGACGATCGCGACCCTGTCGTCGTCGGCGCGCGCGCCGATCATGTGCTGAACGTAGTTCAGGCGCGACTCCGTGAACCACCGCGCGCCCGGCATCTCGCGGCTCGGGAGGACCTCGTCGTAGGGCTCGGACGCTTGGACGTCGAAGAACTCCCAGACCGAGGACCAGAAGCCCTCGAGGTCGTCCACGGACCACTGCCACAGCTCGTGGAACGTGCCGAAGTCAAGGCCACGCTCGTCGCGAAGCCAGTCGAGGTAGCGCCCGATCGTGGTGCGCTCGCGCACGTCGGGCGGGGGCGTCCACAGGATCCGACCGCTCACAGGGCGACGGAGCCTACCGGTCGCGAGGGATAGGGTTCGGGCGCCATGGACGTCGTCACCGACCTCACCTCCACGCCACCCGCAGTCACGCTCGCCGACCCCGACGACCTGAAGTCGTTCAAGGTCCTCGGACGAGCGCCGAGCCCCGAGCCGGAGGGCCTCGCGCGGGCCCTGGAGGGCGTCGGGACGCTGGCCGATGACGGCCATGCCTTCATCGACGTCGAGGCCGTGCTGCGGCTCGCCGGCGACCGCGCGAAGGACCCCGCCTGGCGCGAGGGCTTCTACGGGATGATCGCCTACGCGCGCTCCAAGGGCTGGATGGATCGGTCGGGCACGGCGATCCAGGCCCACGTCGAGTGGACCAGCTGAGGCAGTGCGCGCGCTGCAGGTGACGAGCCTGGACGGCCCGGATGCGGTGCAGCTCGCCGACGTCCCCGAGCCCGAGGCCGCCGAGGGCGTCCTCATCGAGGTCCATGCCGCCGGCGTGTCGTTCCCCGACGTGCTGCAGGCGCGCGGCCTCTACCAGGCGAAGGCCGAGCCTCCGTACGTGCCGGGCGTCGAGGCGTCCGGCGTCGTGCGTGCGGCACCGCAGGGCAGCGGCCTCGCAGCGGGCGATCGTGTCGCGGCGATGACGCAGGGCGGCGGCTGGGCGCAGCTCGCCGTCGCGGCGCCCGAGCTCACCTTCCCGCTGCCGGCCGCGCTGGACTTCGCCGAGGGCGCGGGCCTCGTCCTCAACTACCACACGGCGTACTTCGCGCTCGTCATGCGCGGGCGCCTGCGAGCTGGTGAGACCGTCCTCGTCCACGGCGCCGCCGGGGGCGTGGGCACGGCGACGCTGCAGGTCGCGGGCGGGCTCGGAGCACGCACGATCGCGGTCGTCTCCAGCGACGAGAAGGAGCGACTGGCCCGCGAGGCGGGGGCGGACGACGTCGTGCGCTCCGACGGCGCCTGGCGCGACGAGGTCCGCGAGCTCACGGGCGGCGGCGTGGACCTCGTGATCGACCCCGTGGGCGGCGATCGCTTCACCGACAGCCTGCGCTCCCTACGCGACGGCGGGCGGGTCGTGGTCGTCGGCTTCACCGGCGGCTCGATCCCCGAGGTGCGCGTGAACCGGCTCCTGCTGCGCAACGCCGAGGTCGTCGGCGCCGGATGGGGCGCCTGGATCGGGCAGCATCCGGGCGACGGCCGGGAGATCGGCGGGCACGTCCACCGGCTTGCCGACGACGGCGTGGTGCGCCCGCTCATCGGCGCGCGCTTCGCGCTCGAGCGCGGCGCGGACGCCATGCGGCTCGTCGAGGGTCGCGGCGCGACCGGCAAGGTGATCCTCGACATCACAGGCTGACGGGAACCGGCGACGGCGCTGGACGCACGTTCGGCCTCGGAGGTTCTGCTTCACATCAAGGCGCATTGCACCCGATGACCGGGCCATGCGCCTCGTCTCGGGCACCGCCGCGGGCTCCGCGATCTCCCGCAAGCCCTGGCTGGACCACTGGCTGGACACGGTCAAGGACATCGCCGAGCTGACCGACTCGCATCCGATGATGGATGCGGTCATCGACGAGATCGACGGGCGCATGATCCGCGTCGGCGACCAGTGGCTCGCGGACTTCGCCTCCTGCAACTACCTCGGCTTCGACCTCGACCGCGAGATCATCGAGGCGATCCCGGCCTATCTCGACGCCTGGGGCACGCATCCGAGCTGGTCGCGCCTGCTGGGGAGCCCTGTCCTGTACGAGCGCATCGAAGAGCGCCTGAGCGCCCTGCTCGGAGCCGAGGACGCCCTCGTCCTGCCGACCATCACCCACATCCACATGTCGGTGATCCCGCTGCTGGCCGCGTCCGGCACCATCTTCCTGGACCAGCGGGCGCACAAGACGATCTACGACGGCTGCCAGGTCGCCAAGTCCCGCGGCGCCGCTGTGCGCCGGTTCCGCTTCGAGGATCCGGAGCATCTCGACGAGCTGCTCACCGCCGAGCGCGATCCGACGCGCCTCGTGTGCATGGACGGCGTCAACAGCATGACCGGCAACGCGCCGGACCTGCCGGCGTTCGCCGCGGTCGCGCGTCGCCACGGGGCGCTGCTCTACGTCGACGACGCGCACGGGTTCGGGGTCATCGGCGAGCGCAGCGCGACCGAGACGAGCCCCTACGGCGCGCGGGGCAACAGCGTCGTCCGGCACACGGGCGAGACCTACGAGAACCTCGTGCTGGTCGGCGGCTTCTCGAAGTCCTACTCCTCGCTGCTCGCGTTCATCGCCTGCCCTCCGGAGGTCAAGCGGCTCCTGAAGGTCGCCGCGCCGCCCTACCTGTACTCGGGCCCGTCGCCCGTCGCGTCCCTGGCGACCGTGCTCGCCGGCCTGGACGTGAACGAGACGCGCGGCGACGCGATCCGCGCGCGGCTCTGGCAGCTCACCGACCAGCTGCTGCAGGCGCTGAACCGCGTCGGCGTCCACACGCCCAACCGCTCCGGCTTCCCGATCGTCGAGATCCCGCTGCGAAACCATCAGCGCATCGCGGACGTCGGCCGGATCCTGTTCGACCGCGGCGTCTACGCGACGCTCGCCGCCTACCCGCTCGTGCCCAAGCACGAGGTCGGCTTCCGCCTGCAGGTGACCGCGGCCAACACCGACGCGGAGATCGACATGGCGATCGCCGCGATCGAGGAGCTCGCGGCCCGCGGCGACCTGTGCGACGCCGCGATGCCGCCGCTGGAGCAGGCCGCATGACGAGGCTGTTCGCGCTGCCGGCGCGCATCGCGGCGTGGCAGCTCCTGCTCGCCGGCGGCGCGCTGCTGTGCGCGCTCTACGTCTGGGTCCCGCCGTTCGCCGGCAGCGGCCCGGTCATCAACGTCCTGGGCCTCGCGCCCGCGGTGGCCATCGTCGCGGGCCTGCGGCGTCACTCCCCCCGCTCGCGGGGTCCGTGGATCTTCTTCGCCGTCGGGTTCCTCCTGTTCTGGCTCGGCGACATCTACACGTACAGCTACCCGCGCGTGTTCGGCGCCGAGGTGCCGTTCCCGTCGGTCGGCGACGGCATGTACGTGCTCGTCTACCCGGCGCTCATGATCGGGCTGCTCACGCTCGTCCGTCGCCGCAACCCGAAGGGCGATCGCGCCGGCCTCATCGACGCGCTCATCATGACGCTGGGCCTCGGGCTCGTCTCATGGGTGGCGCTCATCGCGCCCTACATCCACGACGGGTCGATGGATGCGTTCGCCAAGCTCGTGTCCATCGCCTACCCGGCGGGCGACATCCTCCTGCTCGCGGCCGCGATCCGCCTCGCCGTGGACGGCGGCCGCCGCGGCCCGGCCTTCGGCTTCATCTCCGCCAGCATCGTCGCCCTCCTGGTCACCGACTTCGTCTACGGCGTGGTCACGCTGAGCGGCGACTACGACGGTCAGGTGCTCCTGGACGTCGGCTGGATCAGCTTCTACCTGCTCTGGGGCGCGGCCGCGCTGCACCCGTCGATGCGCGAGCTCAGCGAGCCGGCGCCCGGCCATTCCCCGCGGCTCTCGCCGCTCCGGCTCGCCCTGCTGACCTTCGCGTCGCTCATCGCGCCGGTCGTCGAGATCGCGACGGAGATGCGCCGCGGCGAGGTCGACCTGATCGTCATCGTGCTCGCGTCCGTCGTCCTGTTCATCCTCGTCGTGGCGCGCATGGCGGGCCTCGTGCGCCAGGAGGAGCGCTCGGCCGCGCGCCAGCGCGTCCTGAGCGACGCCGGCTCCGCGCTGGTCGGGGCGACCGAGCGCGACGAGCTGTACGGCGCGGCGCTGCGCGCCTCGACCGCGCTCTGCGCCGGCTCCACGTGCGCGTTCGCGCTCGTCGAGGACGACGGCGCGCGGATCGTCGCCGCGCTCGGGCCGGCGGCCGACGCGGTCGCCCGCGACACGCTGCGCCCGGTGACGACCGCGACGCTCGTGGAGACCGCGAGCCACAGGCCCGGCGGCGCGCTGCGGCTGCCCTCCGCGCTGCGGACCGACCTCGCCCTTCCGCCGACCGTCGCCACGGTCCTCGTCCTGCCGCTCACCCCGCGCGAGCACCTCCGCGGCATGCTCCTCGTCGCGGCGGAGCAGGACGTGAGCCCCGGCGATCGCGACGCACTGCTCGCGCTCGCCACGCAGGTCTCGCTCGCCCTGGAGAGCGCCGAGCTGACCGAGGAGGTGCACTCCCGTCGCAGCGAGGCCCGCTTCGCATCGCTCGTGCGCCACTCCTCCGACCTCATCACGGTCCTGTCGGCGGACGGCACCATCGCGTACCAGAGCCCCTCGTCGCTGTCGGTCCTCGGCTTCGACGCGGACGATCTCACCGGGACGCGGTTCGGCGCCCTGCTCGTGCACGGCGAGAGCACGCGCCTGGCGCAGATGCTCGGAGGCGGGTCGGCGCGCGGCGCCGGCGAGACGGAGATCCTGCAGGCCGGCCTGCGCCACCGCGATGGCACCGTCCGCCAGTTCGAGATCCAGTTCACGGACCTGCTCGACGACGAGCACGTCTGCGGCATCGTGCTGAACGCGCGCGACATCTCCGAGCGCCGCCAGTTCGAGGAGCAGCTGGCGCACCAGGCCTTCCACGACCCGGTCACCGGGCTCGCCAACCGCGCCCTGTTCGCCGAGCGCGTCCGCCACGCCTCCGCACGCGCGCTGCGCGACGGCGGCGGCATCGGAGTCGTGTTCCTCGACCTCGACGACTTCAAGACGGTCAACGACTCGCTCGGTCACGCCGCCGGCGATGACGTGCTCGTGGAGTTCGCCAAGCGCCTGGAGGGCGTGATCCGCGGCAGCGACACGGCCGCGCGCTTCGGCGGGGACGAGTTCGCCGTCCTGCTCGAGAGCGTCGCGAGCGCCGACGAGGCCGTCGAGACCGCCGATCGCGTGCTGGAGGCGATGGCCGTGCCGCTGCGCGTCGGGCACAAGGAGCTCGTCCTGCGGGCGAGCATGGGCATCTCCTTCGCCGAGCCGGGAACCGTGGCCGAGCCTCAGGAGCTGATCCGCAACGCGGACGCGGCGATGTACAACGCCAAGCGCGACGGCAAGGGCGGCTACCGGGTCTTCGAGCCGCGAATGCACGAGAACGTGCTCGCCCGCCTGGAGCTGCGCGCCGATCTGCAGCGCGCGCTGGTCAACGACGAGTTCGAGCTGCACTACCAGCCGGTGATTCGGCTGGAGGACGGCTCTGTGTCGGGCGTCGAGGCACTCGTGCGCTGGCGTCATCCCGAGCGCGGCCTCGTCGCGCCGGGCGACTTCATCCCGTTCGCCGAGGAGACCGGCCTCATCGTGCCGATCGGGCGCTGGGTCCTGCGCGAGGGGTGCCGGCAGGCGCGCGCGCTGCAGCGCCTTCAGGAGGACGACGGGCCGCTGACCATGGCGATCAACCTCTCGGCCAAGCAGCTGCAGCACTCCGACGTCGTCGCCGACGTGCAGGACGCCCTGGCCGAGTCCGGGCTCGATCCGTCGCACCTCACGCTCGAGATCACCGAGACGGTCCTCATGGCCGACTCCGAGCTCGCGGTGCGCCGCCTGCAGGAGCTCAAGGCGCTCGGCGTGCGCCTGGCGCTGGACGACTTCGGGACGGGCTACTCCTCCCTGAGCCACCTCTCGAACTTCCCGGTGGACGTGCTGAAGATGGACCGGTCCTTCCTGCGCGACGCCGCCTCGGCGAAGACGAGCGAGCTCGCGACGGCGATCGTGGCGCTCGGCGAGTCGCTCAGCCTGGACGTCGTCGCCGAGGGCATCGAGCTGCCGGAGCAGTGGGAGACCCTGCGCGGGCTCGGCTGCGCGCTCGGCCAGGGCTTCTACTTCGCGCGGCCGATGACCGTCGACGCCGCGGCCGACTACCTCCGCGGCGACCTCGAGGGCTCTGCCCTCGACGCCGATGCTGCATAGCAGCTACGAGGCCGCTGACCGCCCGGGCGGCAGCAGCCGGGTGCGACTGCTCTCACCGCTGCGCCATCGCGACTTCCGCCTGCTCTGGGGCGGGATGTGCGTCTCGCTCGTGGGCGATGGCGTCTTCATGGTGGCGCTGGCGTGGCAGGTGTATGCGCTGTGGGATGCGCCGACGGCGCTCGCCATGGTCGGCATCGCGATGACGATCCCGACGATCGCCTTCCTGCTCGTCGGCGGCGTCCTCAGCGACCGGTTCGACCGGCGCCGGCTCATGCTCGTCGCCGATCTTGCGCGCGGCCTGGCCGTCGGGGTCCTGGCGCTGCTGGCGGTGACGCGCGTGCTCGAGCTGTGGCATGTCGTGGCGCTGGTCGCCATCTACGGGACCGGCGGCGCGTTCTTCGGGCCCGCGTTCGACGCGATCACTCCCGAGGTGCTCCCGGCCGACGAGCTCGCACAGGCCAACGCGCTCGACCACCTCGTCCGGCCGGTGGCGCTGCGCCTCGCCGGGCCCGCGCTCGGCGGCGTGCTCATCGACCTCCTCGGCATGGGCGCCGCCTTCGCGCTGGACGCGCTGTCGTTCTGCGTGTCCGCCGCCGCCGTCCTGGCGATGTCGGCCCGGCGCAGGCACGTCACCGCGACCGGGTCGTTCCGGGGCGACCTGCGCGACGGCATGCGTTACGTGCGACGGCACACGTGGCTGTGGGCGACGTTCGCCGCGGCCGCCGTGACGTACCTGCTCTTCATGGGTCCGGCGGAGGTGCTCCTGCCGTACGTCGTCAAGACGGAGCTGGGCGGTTCGGCCTCCGACCTCGGGATCGTCTTCGCCGCGGGCGGCATCGGCTCGGTCGCGGTCGCCGTCGCGATGGGCCAGCGCGGGATGCCGCGGCGCGACATCACGTTCATGTACGTGGCGTGGACGGCGGCGACGCTGGCGATCGCGGGCTACGGGCTGGCCTCCGCGGTATGGCAGCTGATGATCGCGAGCCTCCTGTTCAACGCCCTGGAGACCGCCGGCACGATCGTGTGGGCGACCGCCAAGCAGCGCCACGTTCCGGCGGCCCTGCTCGGGCGCGTCTCGAGCCTGGACTGGCTGGTCTCCATCGGCCTGCTGCCCGTCTCCTTCGCCCTCACGGGTCCCGTGAGCGACGTCATCGGCGTGCGGGCGACGCTCGTCGGCGCCGCGGTCGTCGGCGGCGTCGTGACGTTCGGCGCGCTGCTCCTGCCCGGCATGCGGGCGAAGGAGGGCGCGCCGCCCCGCGAGCACGAACTGGTGGCCACCGTGGCGGTGCCGGCTGCCGCGTAGCGCGCTAGGCGTTCCGGCTGAACACGTCGTGGCGGCGGCCGGCCCCGTTCGCCCCGCCCGCGACATGCAGCCTGCCGTCGACGACCGCGGCGCCGGCGCCGGCGCGGACGACCGGCAGGGGCGCGAGCGAGGTCCACAGGTCCGTGCGCCGGTCGTAGGCCTCGGTGCGCCGCGTCAGGCCCGCCCAGCCCCGTCCGCCCGCGACGATGGCCTGGCCACCGAGATCGGCCGCGGCCGCGCCATGACGCGCGGTCGGCAGCGGCGCTGCCCCGAACCACCCGTCCGACCACGGGTTGTAGACGTCGTGGCGATTGGACGGCTGCCGGTCCTCCCTGCCGCCGATGACGTGGACGACGTTGGCCAGCGCGACCACGGCCGACCGGCTGCGGGGCGCGGGAGAGGGGGCACCCGGCGTCCAGCCGGACGCGCCGAGGTCACCGATGCGCAGCGTCCACACGCGCCGGCCGGACACCGCGACGAGCAGATCCTCCACGACGACGAGGCCCGGGGCGGCGGCCGCGACGGGAAGCGGCGGAAGCCGGGTCCACGCGTTCGTCGCATGCTCGAAGGCGTGCACGGCCGCGACCGCCCTGCGGCCGGCGTCGACGCCGCCGGCGACCCAGATGCGCCCCTGGCCGCTCGCGACGCCCGCGCCGCGGACGGCGTCGGGCAGGGGCGCGAGGAGCCGCCACCGGTCGGACGCCGGGTCGTACTCCTCGTGGCGGGTCGTCGCGGCGACCCCGCGCATGGCGCCGCCGAGCACGTGCACGTGGTCGCGGTGCGCGACGACCGCGGCGTCGGCGCGGGCCGCGCTGAGGCGCGCGCTCTGGCGCCAGTGGCCCAGGTCGACGGCCTGCGGCGCGCCGCCGGTGACGCGCACCGCTGCGCCCTCCGTCCCGGCGCAGCCGGCGAGCCACGCAGCGGCGCCGAGCGCCGCGGCGCTGCGCAGGAGGGTGCGGCGGTCCATGCCGCCTCGTTCGATCGTCGAGTGGTCGTCCATGACCTGGCCGTGAACATGACCTGATCGGCGGCGCTGCCGCAACGGGCGATCCGTCCAGACCGCTCCGGATCGCTACACGTCGGGCAGGGTGAAGCACACGGCGGTGCCGCCGTCGTCGCCGTCGTCCATCCAGATCTCGCCGCCGTGGCGCTCGACGATCCGCTGGCAGATCGCCAGGCCGATCCCGGTTCCCTGCGACGCGTGCTCGTGGTGCAGCCGCGTGAACATCTTGAACGCCCGCTGCCGTTGCTCGGCATCCAGCCCGATGCCGTTGTCGATCACGGACACGACCCAGCGCCCGCCGGTGCGCCGCGACCGCAGCCGTATCAACGGCGCATTGCCGTTGCGGCTGAACTTCACGCCGTTGGAGATCAGGTTCTGCAGCAGCTGCCCGAGCTGGCGCTCGTCCCCAAGCACCTGCGGCATCTGCTCGACCTGCACGCGGGCCCCGGCGCGCTCGATCGGACCGTGCAGCGACTGCAGCACCTCCGCGACGACGCCGTTTAAGTCCACGCGGTCCCGGCGCAGCTCGGCCGAGCCGACGCGCGACCAGCTCAGAAGGTCGTCGATCAGCGTCTGCATCCGCTTCGCGCCGTCCACCGCGTAGCCGATGAACTCGTCGGCGTCGCTGTCCAGCTGATTCCCGTAGCGCTGTTGGAGCAGCTGCATGAACCCGGCGACGGTGCGCAGCGGCTCCTGGAGGTCGTGCGAGGCGACGTAGGCGAACTGCTGGAGGTCGGCGTTTGAGCGCTCGAGCTCGCGCACCGCCGCCGCCTGGGCACGCTCCGCCTCGCGGGCGCGCGCCTCGGCCGCGCGATGCTCGTCGCGGATCTCCTCGTTCAGCCGCCACGCCGCGACGGCGGCCACGGCCGCGGCAAGGATGAAGCCCGCGTGGATGAGGGCCCAGCGCCACGGGTGCGCCTGCGCGGCGGGATGGTTGTAGACGCTGTCGGGGTCGATCGTCCCCATGAGGCCGTGGTGGATCGCCACGTAGGCGATCGCCAAGAGGAACGGGACCCAGTCCTCGTAGAGGGTGAGCGCCACGACCATCACGAAGAAGTGGAAGTGCAGCTCTACGAAGCCACCGGACAGGTGGATCAGGACGGCCGAGCAGGTAAGCAGGCCCACGGAGACGAGCGCCGCCCCGGCCTCCCGGTTGTTGCCGACGACGGTCGCGGCGGCGGCGAGCACCGCGACGATCGCACCCTCGACGAGGACGTCGCCGATCGGCGTGTCCCCGGCGGCGCCGTACACAAGGACGATCGGCACGTGCAGCCAGAGCAGGCGCAGCAGCGCCCGGTGGCGACGCTGCCAGGCGGCGTCCGGCAGCGTCCGTCCGCGGGGAAGGGTGTCGCGCGCACGCGCCGCCCAGGCGCCGAGACGGCTCGACTGTCCGCGGAGGCCGGCTGTGTGGGCTGTGTGGGTAGTCACGACGTGGAGAGGTTCAGAAGCGGACGCTAGGGTTCCCGGTCGGAATGACGCCTGATCGCAGCGAGACTTTCAAGCTGCTGCGCGAAGAGGCAGCGCGCGAGCGCCGCGAGCGGCGCAATGCCGACGATGCAGATCAGCCTAGGGACCAGCGCGCCGCGTTGCGCCGGGCCGACAAGGCGGCCTACCTCAAGGAGAAGCTCCGCGAGCGCGAGGCCTCCGAACGGTGAGCGCGGACGGCATAGAGCGCCTGGCGGAGCTGGCGGTCCGGTTCGGCGCGAACGTCCAGCGAGGGCAGATCGTGTCCGTCGGCACAGAACCGGGCAAGGAGGATCTCACGCGCGCCGTGGCCGTGCAGGCCTACAAGGCGGGCGCGAAGTTCGTAGACGTCACGTCGTTCGACCTCCACGTCAAGCGCGCGCGCATCCTTCACGCCGACGACGACACGCTGGACTACGTCCCGCCCTGGTACGGCGAGCGGCTGCTGGCGCTCGGCGACCAGCGTGCGGCGCGGATCGGCCTGACCGGTCCGGTCGCCCCCGGGCTCCTGAACGATCTCGACCCTGAGCGGGCGGGGCGCGACCAGCTGCCCTTCCTGAAGGAGTCGGCGAAGGTCGTCAACGACCGCAGCACGAACTGGACGGCCGTGCCGTGCCCCACGCCGGCCTGGGCGCAGCTCGTCTTCCCGGACATGGATCCCGCTGCCGCCTACGAGCGCCTGTGGCGGGAGATCCTCCACGTCCTGCGCCTCGACGAGGACGAGCCCGTCGCGGCGTGGGAGCGGCGCGCGGACATGCTCGTCGGCGTCGCCGAGCGCCTGACGCAGCGCCGCTTCGACGCGCTGCACTTCACCGGGCCCGGCACCGATCTGCGCGTCGGGCTGCTGCCGACGTCCCTGTGGATGGCGGCGCGCTTCCAGACCGCCGAGGGCATCCCGCACATGCCGAACCTGCCGACGGAGGAGGTCTTCGCGGCACCCGACCCGGAGCGTGTCGACGGGACGGTCGCCTCGACGAAGCCGCTCGTCGTCGGAGGGACGATCGTGCGCGGGCTGCGCGTGCGGTTCGAGGCGGGACGTGCGGTCGCGATCGACGCGGACGAGAACGTCGGCGTCCTGCGCCGCTACGCGGAGCGCGACGAGGGCGCATCGCGGCTGGGCGAGGTCGCGCTCGTCGACGGCGAGGGGCGCATCGGGCCGCTCGGCACGGTCTTCTACGACACGCTGCTGGACGAGAACGCCGCGTCGCACATCGCGCTGGGCTCCGCGTACGCGTTCACGGTCGGCGAGGAGGATCGCGAGCGCATCAACCGCTCCGTCGTCCACATCGACTTCATGATCGGCGGTCCCGACGTCGAGGTCAGCGGCATCCAGCCCGACGGGTCGGCGGTCCCCGTCCTGCGCAACGGGGCCTGGCAGATCTGACCTGTACTAGCCTCCGGCGAACCCGGAGAGGTGCCGGAGCGGCTGAACGGGCGCGACTGGAAATCGCGTGACGGGGGTCAACCTCGTCCGAGGGTTCGAATCCCTCCCTCTCCGTGGGGATATGGTCGCGCGATGTCCCAGCTTGCGGTTCGCCGCCTGCCCCTCATCCCCGTCGCGCTCGCGCTCGCGTGCGCCGCTCCGACCGCCGCCTCGGCCGCCGACCTGACAGGCTCGGCCGCACAACCCGTCGTCGTGCGCGGGTCGGGCCAGATCCAGAGCGCCGTCGACCGGTTCCGCCGCCTGCTCGGCCCCGACAACGGCGGTGGACCGGGTGGGCGTGCTCGGGGCAGGCGGGAGATCAACTGGGACGGCGTGCCGGACGAGCTCGCGGCACCCCACGCGCTTCCCGGCGACTTCTTCAACGCCGCCACTGCGCCTCGTGCCAGAGGGGCCGTGCTGTCCACGCCGGGCGACCACGTCGCCGTGAGCGCCGACGCGGACAACCCCGACTCCGCCCCCGTGCGCTTCGGGGACGTCAACCCGACCTACACCGACACGTTCCGCGTGTTCAGCGCCGAGCGCCTGTTCTCGCCGATCGGCAGCAACGTCGTCAACCTGCGCTTCCGCGTGCCCGGCACGTCGCGCAGAGGGGTCGTGCGCGGGTTCGGCGCGGTGTACACCGACGTGGACCGCCGCGAAGGCACCGCCTTCCGCTACTACGACGTGAACGGCCGGCTGCTTGGCACGTACTCCGTGCCGGTGTCGCGCGGCGGCCTCTCGTTCCTCGGCGTGCGCTTCCCGCGCGCGGTCGTGGCGCGGGTGCGCATCGAGTACGGCAGCGCCGTGCTCGGCCCCGACGACGGCCCCGGCGCGGACGTCGCGGTGATGGACGACTTCATCTACGGGGAGCCGCGACCGGTGCGGTGAGGCCTCGCAGCAGCGCGAGCGCAGACGTCTCGATCGCCTCGGCGTCGCGGCCGCGCTCGCGCGCCTCGAGGATGACGGTGGGACCGATCGCGGCCAGGATCATCCGGGCGACCACGCGCGCATCGAGCTGCGGGTCGATCTCGCGCACGAGCATCTCGATGTGCACGAGCAAGGCGCCCACGACCTGCGAGCCCCGGTGGCGCGCGCCCGCGTCGGCCAGCAGCGCGACGTCGAGGTGCTCGGCGTAGTGGCGTAGCAGTTCGACGACGAACGCCTCCAGGCGCTCCGGCGCGGGCGCGCCGGGGCCGAGTGGGGGCGGCCCGTGGAGGAACCCCTCCTGGAAGGCGCGCATGTCGCCGTCGATGAGGGCGCCGGCCAGGCCCTCCCGGTCGCCGAAGCGGCGGAAGATCGTGCCCTTGCCGACCTGGGCCTCGCCCGCGACGGCGTCCATCGTCAGCCCCTGCGGTCCGTGCGCGGCGAGCAGGCGCCGGGCGGCCTCGAGGATGCGAACGCGGTTGGCCGCGGCGTCGCCGCGCTCGCGCACCTCGAGGCTCGCCATCGGGAGCTCCACAGGGTCGGCGGGCCGGCGCGTCATACGTCTCATGGTAGTGATTCGGACCGACGGTCCGGTTGCGTGCTATGCTTGCCAACGCAAGCGGACCGTTGGTCCGGTCATCTCGAAGGGAAGGTCCCAATGCCCCGCATCGGCATCATCCTCGGCAGCACGCGCCCCGGCCGCAACGGCGAGCAGGTGGCCAAGTGGGTGCTGGACATCGCCTCGGCTCGCAACGACGCGGAGTACGAGCTCGTCGATCTGCTCGACTACCCGCTGCCCCATCTCGACGAGCCGATCCCGCCGTCGCTGGGGCAGTACCAGAACGAGCACACGAAGGCGTGGGCGGACACGATCGCCTCCTTCGACGGCTACGTCATCGTGACCCCCGAGTACAACCACAGCACGTCCGGCGTGCTGAAGAACGCCATCGACTACCTCTTCGCCGAGTGGGGGAACAAGTCCGTCGGGTTCGTCTCCTACGGCAGCGCCGGCGGCGCTCGCGCGGTGGAGCACCTGCGCCTGGTCGCGGGCGAGCTGCAGATGGCGGACGTGCGCCAGCAGGTGACCCTCTCCCTGATCACCGAGTTCGAGAACTTCAGCGTGTTCAAGCCGGGCGACTACAACCTGGCCGCGCTCAACACCATGCTCGACCAGGTGGTGGCCTGGAGCACCGCGCTCGCGCCGCTGCGCATGAGCGCCGCAACGGCCGCCTGACGCACATGGAATAGCCCGGGTCGTCGTCGCGTCCTCGGGGACAGATGCAGCTGTCCCAGGAGGTGCGTGATCGATGTCGCTCGTTTCGGCCGGAGCCCCGCTGGAGAGCCACTTCCGAGGGGCGACCGGATGAATCGGCAAGCGGGCAAGCGTCGACGACGACGATGAGCGGCGAGGCGCGGCTCCTGCAGGTCAACCGGCTCCCCGACCATGCCGACCGCATGTTCCGCGCGGCGTACGCTCTATGTGGCTCCCGTCATGACGCAGAGGACCTGGTGCAGGAGACGTACGCAAGGGTCCTCCGCCGCCCGCGCTTCCTGCGCCGCGACGACGACCTCGGCTATCTCCTGCGCGCGCTGCGCAACACGTGGATCGCGCTGCACCGCAAGCGGGCCGCGCGCCCCGAGACCGTCGAGCTGCGCGAGGAGTCCGACTGGGTGGCCGACCCCGGCGCCGACCCGGCGAACACGACCGCGCTCGAGCTGCGCGAGGCGTACGCGGCGATCAGCGAGCTGTCCGATCCGCTGCGGGAGGCGATTGTCGCGGTCGACGTGGTGGGGCTCTCCTACCGGCAGGCGGCCAACGCGCTCCGGATCCGCGAGGGAACCGTGATGAGCCGACTGTTTCGTGCGCGCCGGCGCGTCATCGAACGACTGGAAGGCGCGACGGCGTGACCGACGACGTCCGCACCCAGCTCGAGGACGAGCGCCAGCAGCGCCTGCATGGCCTGCTCAGCGGCGGAGGGCCAGCCACGCCGCCATCGCTGCGCGCACGGATCGCCGCGCCGCCGGAGCCGTCGCGCCGGGCGCCCTGGTGGGCCTGGCGGCTCGCGGCGCCGGTCGCCGTGGTGGCCGCGGCCGTGCTGGCCGTGGTGCTGGTGACGGGCGCGCCGGGCGCGCCGAGCGTCGCCGACGCGGCCCAGGTCTCAGAGCTCGCCTCCACCGGTCCCGCGCCGCGGCGCGACGCGGCACGCCCCGAGCTGCTTCGCGCCTCGTTCGCCGGCGTCGACTACCCGAGCTGGGACCGGAGGTTCGGGTGGCGCACGACCGGCAGACGATCCGACACGGTCGACGGGCGCAGGACCGAGACGGTCTTCTACGAGCACACCCATCACAGGATCGGCTACACGGTGGTCGGCGGGAGGGCGCTCCCCGCGCCCGCCGGGGCGGAGCAGCTCGTCGTCGACGGCGTCGCCATGCGCGCCTACAAGGACGGTGAGCGTGACGTCGTCGTGTTCGAGCGCGGTGGCCGGACCTGCGTGCTCGCCGGGAAGGTGCACCGCCGAAGCACGCTGCTCAGGCTGGCGTCCTGGCGCGCCGAGGGAGCCGTGACGTTCTGAGCGACAGCGGGTAGCGCCGAGGGATGACCCATCCATTCGAGCTGTCCCGTCAGGCGACGAACCTCTGGCTCCAGGCCGCCTCCCTGACCTGGCGAGCCGCCACGCTGCCGCTCGACGTCTCGCTCCGCGTCGCCGGCGCCGTGTACGAGCGCATGCTCCCCGGGGGCGAGCGCGCCGAGGCACCCGAGCCGGTCCAGGCCGCGGTCGCCGAGCCGGCGCGTGCCGCACGGCCGAGCCCGAAGCAGCGCCGGCGTGCGGCGCCGACGACGGGCGCCGAGGTCCGCGTGGCCGCGCCCTGGGAGGGCTACGAGCAGATGTCCGCCGCCGACGTGGTGCAGCGACTCGCGGACGCGGATGAGACCACCCGTGCCGCCGTTCGGCTCTACGAGGCAGCCAACCAGGAGCGCGAGGCGATCCTGCACGCGACGGAGGGTTAGGCTCTCGCCGGGCATCGGTGGCGAACGAAGGAGCCGGCTGTGAGCGTGGAGAAGATCCTTGGCGGGCTGCTGGGCGGCGGCGGCGGAGGCGGAGCCGGCGACATCGGGAACATCCTCGGGAAGCTGACCGGCGCGAAGGGCGCGACCGGCGGTGACGGCCGGGGCGGTCTGAACCCGGCGCTGCTCATGACGCTGCTGCCGGTCGTGCTCGGCGTGCTGAAGAACGGCGGGCTCCAGAAGCTGCTCGGCGGGTTGCGCGCACTGGGCCTCACTGCCGAGGCGGATTCGTGGGTCGGCAAGGGCGAGAACCGGCCGGTGAGCGGCGCGCAGGTGCGTCAAGCCGTCGGCGAGGAGCAGATCGCGCGCATCTCCCAGGAGGCCGGTGTCTCCGAGGACGAGGCCGCCGAGGGTGTCGCGCAGCTCCTCCCGCAGCTCGTCGATGGCGCCAGCCCCGACGGCGATCTCGAGCCGCAGGAGAGCATCGACGGCGCCTTCGACCAGCTCCAGCGCTCCGCCGCGGCAGCCGGATAGCCGGCCGGTCAGATCCCCCCGCTGAACGTGTCGCAGTCGGCGACGCGACCGCCCTCGTAGCCGGTCGAGAACCACCGCTGGCGCTGCTCTGAGGAGCCGTGGGTCCAGGCCTCCGGCGTCACGCGGCCCTGCGCACGCTCCTGGATGCGGTCGTCGCCGACGGCGGCCGCCGCATCCAGGCCGTCGGCGATGTCCTGCTGCGTCAGGGTCTCGAGGAACCCCGTGCTCACCGCGTTGTGCGCCCACAGGCCGGCGAAGCAGTCGGCCTGCAGCTCCGTGCGCACCGACCGGCCCTCGGCGCCGGCCTGATTGGAGCTGCGCCCGAGGATCCCGGTGAGGTTCTGGACGTGATGGCCGTACTCGTGCGCGATCACGTAGGCCTGCGCGAACGGACCGCCCGCCGCGCCGAACCTGTCGCGCAGGTCGTCGAAGAAGCCGAGGTCGATGTACACGGAGCGGTCCGGCGGGCAGTAGAACGGTCCGACGGCCGACGTCGCGCCGCCACAGCCCGTCGAGGTCTGCCCCGAGAAGAAGTTCGTGGTGGCCGGCGCATACCGCTCGCGCTGGCGCCCGAACTCCTGGGACCAGTAGGCCTGCACGCTGTTGACGACGCCGACGATGCGGCAGTCCTCGCGCTCGTTGGCGTCCGCACCCGTCCGGCACTCGCTCGCCAGCTCGCTGCTCGGGGCGCCCTGGCCGCCGGCCGTCACGTCGTCGAGCGAGTCCAGCGCACCGAGGTCGCTGCCGCCGAGGTTGACGCCGAACAGCAGCCCGATCACGACGATGATCAGGCCCAC